>Ga0123353_10018462_pt1 | contig 10317 bp, 7 predicted proteins | sample TergutLab28metaG_3_FD_92763 | JGI IMG/M metagenome (GOLD analysis project Ga0123353, IMG submission 92763) | Labiotermes labralis P3 segment gut microbial communities from Petit-Saut dam, French Guiana - Lab288 P3 | ecosystem: Host-associated > Arthropoda: Insects > Digestive system > Gut ...
AAAACAAGAAATAATTTTCAACTTTCAACTTTCAACTTTCAATTTAATCGATTTGCCCACCGGCATCTATTTTGTGAGAATCAAAACCGAAACCGGAGTGGAAATGCGGAAGGTGATTAAGAATTAGTTACGAGTTACAAGTTACGAGTTACGAGTTACGAGTTACAAGTTACGAGTTACAAGACTGTCCGTGAAAAACGGGCGGTCTTTTTTTTGTTTGATATTCCTATCTCGCTATCTCATTTCGCCGCTTATTTGCAGATTGTTCACTTGCCATGTTGCCGAGTCGTAGTTGTCGCAGGTGTATTTGAAGGCGATACGGACGTTTGTTTTGCCGAGGAAATCGGTCGGGATTAACGCCGAAGCACCAACATAAACCCACCCCGTACCGGTTGGGAAGCCATCATAGTAAAATTGTGTCCAATGGGCGTTTGAGGGGTCGCCTACCGTGTAATCTGTTGAAATCCAGATGGTTTGATTTGCTTTCATGTATTCCTGAGGAACGGTGTTGCTGCCGCCTTTGCTAATGGTATGGCTAAAAGAGAGTCTGGCTTCCGTTACGGATGAAAAATTCAGGTTCGGCGAGATCAGCCAGTCTTCGTTTTCGTGGGTTGCACCCGCTGCCAATCCGCTCATTGCCATACAGTTATAACCGGCATTGTGAAACCATTCCTGTGCGCCGAGAACGCTGTATGTGGAAAAATCGCCTTGATCGGTGGCGAATGTTTCTTTCAGGATGATTTTCGCATTTCCGCTACTTCCATCGCAACGGAGGCTGCTCATTTTTGTCTCTGCCAGCGAGCGGTTCCACAGTTGAAGGGTTGTGCCATAGATACTTGCGATAGCCACCATAGAGCCTTTTCCACCGGGCAGGGTACGTCCGGCAAAAGCGGCATAACTGCTTGTGCGCACTATAATTGTGTTGCCGTCGCAATCTTGGAGGTCGTGATTTACTGCGCTGACGGTTCGCGTGGTATCTGCCCACGTCTCTCCCAAATCGAAATCGGAAAATTGAACGTCCGTTATTTTTACCAACCTGTTTGCCAATTTGGGATTGCTTTTCAACTCATCAATCAACTCTTTAAGGGTTGTTTCACGCGGCTGAACGGGGCGACGGTTCGCCAACACCACGATAGTGGAATCGGGTTGCAGGTTTTTAATTTCATACGTTCCATTGTTATCAAAAAACATTCTTCCTTTTAAATAAACACGTATGGAATCGCCTTCCGAAAGTCCGGTTGTCTCGGTGAAACTCAGGCGAATGGCATAGTTTGCATCTTGGACATAGACTTGTTTATAGAGGTTGCCGTTTTTTTCGTCCATTGTTACCGTAACATAAATCGAAGCGTCGTGGTCGAAAATGTAGGGATAGGTCAAGTCCGCAACAACCGCGATGGAGTCTATCAAATTTGCCAAAGTGTATCTTTGTCCTTCGGGAATAGCGGAATCAATATCTATCTGCGGCTCGGTCGGGTCTTTAAAACAGCCCGTCGTTATCAGAAGTGCCGCGACTATCAATATGCTGATGTTTTTTATATTTCTCATGATTTTTATATTTATTATTTTCCTTCAATTAAAACATTGTTGATACGCCATGTTGTTGATTCATTTTCATCGCACGTATATTTATAGGCAACATGGACTTTATTTTTACCAAGAACATCGCTTGGCAGGGCAAGGGCAGCGGACGCCATTTGCCAATTTGTGCCGCTGGGGAGGTCGTTGTTCGAGAGCAGAATTTGCGTCCATGAGGCGTTGGTCGGGTCGCCATCGTTGTAATTTGTTGAAAACCAAACCGTATGATGCAATTTCATATAGTCGAGCGGCACCGTTCCGGGAATGTTGTTGACGATGGCGTGTTGAAACTCGAGGGTTGCTTCTGTGGTAAGAGCGGAAAAATCTAAGGCGGGAGAAATCAGCCAATCTTCGTTGGGTTCGGAAGATTTGGTCATTTGCATACATTTTTGAGCGACATTATGTGTCCATGCGTTCTCACCTATTTTATTAAAAGCAGTAAATTTCCCTTGATTATGTTCAAATGTTTCCGACAAAACAGTAACTTCGTCGCCGCCGCTGCCATCGCATCGGTTGCCCTTCATATCTACCTCATTAATATCGCGCACGAGCAATTGCATCGTACCGCTATAGATGCTGGCAATGACAACCATACTCCCGTTGCCTTGCGGAAGCGGTCTTGCGGCAAATGTGGCGTGTCCGCTCGTAAGCACTTTCAGCGTTTGTCCGTGACAATCAAACAGATCGCGCAACGATTTGAGCGTGCTGTAAGTGATATAATCGCCCCATACAACCTCTTTTTCTTCTCTAATAAACTCCACGCCATCAACTTTTACAAGTTTTAAATTAAACTGACCGCTGTTAATCTGTTCCAGCGTAACAGGTTCGGGTTCGATGAAGCGTTTGCGTGCCAAAATCGAAATGTTTTTTGATGCCGATAAGGTTGAAATCTGGTAGGCATCGCGGTTAATTTCCACCGTTGTACCGTTCAAGTCTATTCGTACCGAATCGCCGACTTTTAAATTAGTCGGAGCGTTGAAAACCAACAGGATAGCATCGGTAGAGTCTTGAACGTAAAGTTGTTTGTAGATATTTCCCTGCGATTCGTCCATCGTAACGACGGCATAAGTTACAGCATTTTGTTGAAACAGATACGGTCTGTTTGGCGCAGTTAGTTGTTTCAACTGTTTCACGGTGTAAATGGTATCAATGCTCACCTGCCGCGAGGGCGGGTCTATTTTGTCTTTTTCACAACTCGAAAAGAACGGAATGAGCGACAATACGAGTGCCAATGTTGTCAAATATATTTTAATATGTTTCATTTTTCAATCATTTTTAAGGTTAAAATCTAAGGCTGACATTCAGAAAAAATTGTGTTCCATACAGATAGGTATATTTTGCAGAGAACTTATCCATATTGTTTACGTCGTAACGCAAATCTTCATACGCGCCGATGGCTATGTCTTTCTTGTTGAGTATGTTATCAACGCTCAAATTGACTACAATAAAATATTTATAATCTATCCTGAACGACTTCCCGATGTTGGCATTCAACGTCCAGCCGTCGTTGACCTTTTTTTGGTTTAAAATAATTTCACGGCGGGGGTCTGTGGGGGCGAAACCGCTTACTGCTTCGGCGGTATGGCGGTCGGGGTTCAACTCTTCGTAGAAATTTCCGAAGGCACATACATTGAGGTTGATCCAATAAAATTGTTTCCCGCGATATTCCAAACCGAAGGTACCGGCTGTTTCGGGCATTCCACCCACATGATAGCCTTCCAGATAGACTTTGCGACTGCTCAAAACGGCGGCGTCGTTGTCTCTGGTGATAGTGGCTGCGGCGGTGCTGTTGTAGATGTAAGAGCCATGCGCTCCGGCTGCTTTCACCGACAAACCGGAGATCACTTCCGCCTCAACACCCAATTCAACGCCCTGATTCAGACGCCCAACGCCCACCATCGAATAGTTGCCAAAAGTGTTAAGGTCGTCCTGATAGAAACTACGCATCCATGTACCGTCCGTAAATTTAGTCAAGTAATACCCAAGCCGCAACTTCACTTTGGGGTAGCGCATATAATAGTTGGCGTCGAAGCCGTTGATTTTTTCGCTTCTTAAATCATCTAAAACATCGTTTCTTGTTCTTGGCGAAGTGAAAGCGTTACGAAACGACGGTGCATCGGCTGCCGTCATCAGGTTGAGGTCGAGGTAATGACGTCCTGTTATTTTATAGACGCCGCCCGCTTTGACCGCGTAATCCAAAAAGTTGTTTTTATCCGATTCGCCGTAGGAAGTGGTTGGAAATGAGCCTTTTCGCATTAAGCCATCACGCCAAAACTGGGTCGTTCCGACTTTTCCCGATAGGTAAACTTCGGTCTTTCCGCCGCCATATTTTGCCTGCGCAAAGGTGCTGACTTTATTGATGCGCGACAGGTAATGATAGCCGAAAATATCGCCCACTTCTGCCACGCGATTAGGCACATTCAGGTCGCTTTGATAATAACTGCTGTCAATAGCGGGGTCGCCTTCCGCAAATTTATCCATATCCAACCAATAGTCGCCTCCCAAAAGGTCGTTGACAACTTTAAAATTCTCGGTGCGATGAACGTAAACATCTGCCCCCGCCGTAAAGTCTATTTTATCGGTGAGTGCATTGTGATACAACAGGTTACCTCCAAACTGATTGATGTCGGAACGGCGTTCTTCGATGATATATTTCGAGAAATTACCCGAGATGCTTTTACCGCTGCCGTTGGCGTCTTCTTGGGTGTACCATTTGTTTTTATTGGCAAAATAGAGCGCGTCCCAATTCAACTGCCGTCCTGCGTCGTCGTCGCTTGTCCATAAGTTATAAAAATAGTCGTAACGCGGGTCGCTGGGGTCGTAATAAGAGGGCAGATTACGGTAATAATTGGGACGCGGGTCGTTTCCGTAAGCCCAATTCAGGGCAGTTGTGCCGCCTCTTCCCGTCATATAGGAAAGGTTTGCCTGCAAATCCGATTTTTCGTTGATGTCCCAATAGTAACTCAAAATAAAACGTGGCTGATGGTAGGACGCGACGTTGGAGTTGCGTTTTTCGCCGTTTTGATAGCCCCAGTTGGGGTTATAATGGGGATTGCCCGTCAAGTCCACAACCTCCTGCGTGTTCCAACCGGAACGTCCTCTGTTGGAAGGGGCGCCGAAAGCGACCAAGCCCAACGAATGTCTTGGCGCGAGTTTTTGTTCGATGGAAAAAAAGTATCCGTATGCATCGTAGAAGGTGCCATCAACATATCCTTCCAACGCCCAACGTTTTGAAACAGAGGCTGCTACGGAAAGTCCGTTGTGCATTTTTCCGGTAGATGCCGTAACCATCGCCCTATTTTGCCAATTTCCATTGGTACGCGAATAGACGCCTTTTATCTGTTGTCCAAACGACGAAGCCCGTGTTTGGATGTTGGTGGAGCCGCCGAATCCGCCAAAGGTGAAGTCGGAAATACCAACGCCGGTAACGACGCTTTGGTTTCGCATGGCATCGTTTAGTCCGCCCCAGTTCGACCAGTAAACCTCTCCGGTTTCAACGTCGTTCACCCCAAACCCGTTGATAAGTACATTGGTATATTTTGAACTGTAGCCACGCGGTCGAAACCGGAACGCTCCCAGATTATACCCTGATAACGAGGTGAATACATCGCCTGAAGCCGAGAGTAAGGCTGAAATGTCGTGCGAATCTCCCCCACCCTCTTCAATCTCGGCATCTGTCAGTATGATGATGTTCGACATCATCACTTCCGGACGAATATCAAGCGAATCCTGCGGGAGAACCTCCTGTTCTGCTGCTGTGTAAAAGCCAAACAGCATACATACGAGGTAAAAAAGGTGTTTTATTTTATTTTTAAGCATAGATATAAATTTATCAATTTTATGTACTGCAAATGTACGATATTTTTTTGTTTTTTGTCGGCGGCAAGAAATTCTCGCCTGTAATGACCGATTTACCGGTTTTTGTTTCCAATTCTTTACGGGCATTTTTGGCGATTTTTCCTCCTTTTTTACTTGCGGTAGCATTTTCCATAAAGCCCATTGCTTGTTCGCTTTCGGCAATTTGCCGAGTAGAGAGTTCGGCTAAGGCGGTGAAAATCAATTCTGCTTCGGACATGTGGTCGCGCAGATTTTGTGTTTTTAGATTTTTCAGTGTTTTATGTTGCTTCACCGTCAAGCCTGTCCATTCCTGATGAATAATATTGGTAAGCGCAGCAAATTCGTTTTGTTCTTTTACGCCCGATTCTTTCCAATAGTCGGTTAGTTTGTTGCGGGTTTCCTGACCGCTCATGCGTTGCTGTATCCATTTTTCGCTTCGTCCGTGTTTGAGCCAGTTGCTTCTCGCACGGTCTATACTTTGCTCAGGGTCAATGGTTTCCTGAATACGCTCGTAGCCCACTTTCGCTAACCATTGCTTAAACGGCTCTGCCTTGTGTGAAGGAATAGACTGAACAATACGCAAAAGGCTCTGTACATTAGCGCAATCGGTATTATATTTTTTGCCATCGGAAGAGACTAATTTCAGTTGTCGACAAATTGTCGACAACTCAATTCCGTCTTCGAGCGTAACCCGCTGTTTCATTTTAAACCAATAATCCCGTGGATTAGCACTGTCGGTTAAAATTTCAACTACGTCTATCACAGAAAAGTACCATTCTTCTGCTTGCGCGTCAAAATGGGTTCTTATTTTTTTGTCTTCAAACAATTGTATTGCTGTATTCGGTTCCATAACTACAAATGTACTATTTGTTTAAGAATGGTTTTCCCGTACCAAGAATTTCCCGTCCAAAGAAGCCGTTTAGATATTTTGCCGCAAGGACGTAGAATGTCAGCAAAGAGATCGCCAATTCTGAGTATGCTGCCACAAAATGCCAAAAATGTCCGCATCCGAAAGTCTCTAATGCCAATCCTAAAAATAGACATACGATCAGCAATAAAAGTACAAACATGGCTTTCGACATTTTGAGTGCGGAAATGGTGAAGACAATCGTGAGCAAAAGGTAGCCGATAAAGACAAATCCCAACTGCGTTCCGTCGGCAGATGCTGCCAACGTCTCTCCAAAGCATCCCATTCTGATGAGCCAACTTGCGCCCATGCCAATCCAAAATAAGCCGTAGGCACCGAAGGCGGTTGAGCCGAAAAGGTTGTTGTGTTTGAAGTCGAACGTGGCGGCAATAAGTTGTGCAGCACCGCCAAGAAAGAGCGCCCAAGGCAATACAAGACCTAATCCGGTGGTGATTCCAAGTTTTTGCGATGAGGCTACAAGCGTTACAAGGGCTAAGCCAAAAAGTCCAAGAGGTGTCGGGTCTGCGACCTCGATTCTAATCTGTTTTGTGTCCATTATGATATATTATTTTATGCGTGCAAAGATAGGATTTTATTGGATTGTATTACAAAGGTCTCATTTTACTTTCCAAGTAGGATTTACAGGGTCATTTTGAACTGTCGACAAATTGTCGACAGTTCAATTCCGTCTTCGAGTGTAACCCGCTGTTTCATATATCTTAATTGTTGATATTTCATTTTTTACCTACAATACTCTTTATTTTATATCGAACCTCAAAGTTATACGTTTTTACTTTTTTTATTTCAAAATTATCTCTATCGAATTTTCGGGCATATTAAATTTATTCATAACATTAGCAATGCGGCTCATAAATGTATTTGCAGAAGCATTTATATGAATTAGATACATATCGTCTGGCAGATTTTTAACTTTATCCCAAGTTTTGCCGTCAAAAGTTTTGTAGCGACTACTCAAATCTAAATTATCTTCAAATATTGGTTGTAATTCAGTCCATCTTGCAATTACATCATACTTTGTGTTAAAAAGTTCGTTTTGATTGTCAAGTACAATGTCAAAGTCATAATCAGGACTGTTTTTTATGTATTGAATGAACTGTATAAATACATCTTGCCAAGTTTTCACATTATATGTTTGGTTTTCAATGATAAATTTTGAAGGTTTATTGCCTTCTGCAATATCGCCTGCTTCGTTGTCGAGCGGAGAAAATTGAGTGCTGTCAATGATTTTTGTATTCCAATTATCTCTATGTTTATGTGTGGAAGGCAGCGGAAATGTGTCTAAAAACCATTCAATCATATTTGCTTGGTGTTCTTTAATACTTGCTTCGTCCCAAATATCTCTGTTAATCACGTCTAATCTGAAATTCAAAGAAGATGTATTCAATTTATGTTTCTTGTCCGCAAATGATTTGTTGCCAATTTCGCTGTTAAACTCTGTGAGTATAAGATTTCCGATGTTGTGTAAATATGTTTTATGAATACGGTCGAAGTCTGATCCGAGTTCATCTATCCAAACTGTATCCTCAATTTTTTGTGGCATAATGTGTTCGATGGTGATTTTAGTATCGCGGAAGGGAACAGAAACTTTTGCATTGTGTTCTTCAATTTTTCCCAAGATGAACTTTGAATATTGTTTAAGTTCATAGAAATTCAATGTTGATAATGCGGTTGTCATTTCATCGTCATTGGGCAGACGCATTCTGTAAAATTCATCAGAAAGCAAATCAAGCATAGTTGTATTTGCTTTTACCAACGCTTCTATTTTGTTGCTCAGAAGTACTATATTTTTATTTTCGCCTTGTGTCAAACCAAGAATACGACGGCGAATAAGATATGTACGAATTGTTTCTAAAATTGAAATCAGCATTTCATCGCTCATTTTTATTCCATTAACTCCTTGTTGATGATATTCAAATAGTCCTAAAACAAACGGTTTAAATGCCTCTGCTTTTATGTCGTGAAATATGTTTCTAATGAGTTCTTTTATTTCCTTGTCTTTACTTTGATTTAGCGAAACAGTGTCTGTAATTATTTCTGTAATAATCCATTTATACCAATTTACAAAGCGTACAATGTCTGTAATAAAATCGTTGTGGCTAACAAATTGTTGTTCAACAAATTCTTTGAAAGATTGATAAATTTCTTTTGTATTATTATCACTGACAACCTTTATTGAACGAACTGCTTTATACTGCAAGTAGTCACGAAAAAAGTAAGAGGTATTTTCATTCAAAACAAATTCAATTTTCGGGTGCCAAATTCTCTCATAAATGTCAGATTGTTTTTTGCTGTCCATATTGAGTAACACATAGTTTCTAATCAGGTCGGCTAATGTGAGAGGTTTCCCAAGTGAGTTAAGTGTTTCAAAAATAATTTGAGGGTCTTCGCCCTTAAAAGGTCTTTCATCTAAAAAGATAATTGCAACATTCATTCGTTGAATTGCCTTGATATAATGTTCAAACAGAATATCACTTTTATTACGGCTCGTGTCGCTTATCAGTTTTGAAAATAATTGATAGGCATTTCTGATTATTCCCGAATTAGATTCGTCATTGTTTACCAATGCTTTATATGCTTCCCAATCTTTTGTAACTTGTTTGAGTTTTATTTTGTCCTCAAAAGTTGACGAATTGTTTTTTAAATATGTTTGGGTGATATATTCTTTGTTTTCATCTGCTGTTTCAAAGTCCCGTAGTGCAATCAGAAAAATCAATGTTGTGGTGAGGCGTTGCTGTCCGTCAACAATTACTGATTTTTTCGCAAATCCTGCGGATTCTTCCTTAATTACAACAGTTCCAAAAAAGTGTTCCAACTTGTCATGCTGCCTATTGTCCAATTCGGAGCCAATAATTCGCATAATGTCGGCAAAGTATCTTTCAATTTCTGGTTTTCCCCAAGCATACGCTCTCTGAAATGGAGGAATGAAAAATGACGTAGCATTTTTTGCTAGTACATCGCTAATAGATTGGGTTTGTGTTTGCATACTATTTTACTGTTTTGATGTTATTACTTTTGATGTTATTTATGCCATCTGCTTGTTTTTTAATTTTCGGATTCAAAAACTGTGTAAATTCTTCTAATGAACGCTGCAGAACTTCTTTTGGGATGAGTTGTCGCTCGTATTCGGCAATCATTGTAGGGCTTAAACTGCGGCTCATAGCGTATTCTACAACGCTACGGTCAGTCTCTTGGCAAAGCAAAATTCCAATGCTCGGATTTTCGTTGCTTCGGCGGACATCGCGGTCTAATGCTTCGAGGTAAAATTCGAGTTGTCCCATATATTCGGGCTTAAACTTCCCCGTTTTCAATTCAATAGCCACCAAACATTGCAACCCTCTATGGAAAAACAACATATCAATTTTGAAAGTAGAATTGCCTACTTGCAACGGATATTCCTTGTCGTAAAACAGAAAATCTTTGCCAAGTTCAAGGACAAAATCTTTCATATTATCCAAAATACTGTTTTGCAGCCGTTTTTCGGAATGTTTTTGTGGCAGTCCGAGAAAATCAATAAAGATGGTGTCTTTGAACATTGGCATAGCCTGCGGGTAGATATTTTTTAACCCTTTGGACATATTGTGCTTATCGCCCATTAACGAGGCAAAAGTGTTGTTTTTGAGGCAACGTTGTAATTCTCTGTAATTCAACTTTTCTTTATACGCATAGAGTATGTAAAAAATGCGTTCTTCTATTGTCTTACTAGTGTTAAGTATTTCAAAATGATTGGACAATGTCGTTAATTCAAGAAAGGATGGAAATGGTGCAGGCAGCACCTGCACCATTTGTCCAGTCTCCGACTGGACAAATGGTTGTACAATCTCAATATTTTCTATTTGTGCAGGCAATGCCTGCACAAATTGTGCCGTCATTGACGGCACAATTTCACTTAATTTTAGTTTCTCTTGATATTCAACAAATTGAATAGAAGAATAGGTGTCGTACAGCAAAACCATATTATAGATATTTCGGCGACTGTA
>Ga0123353_10018465_pt1 | contig 10316 bp, 9 predicted proteins | sample TergutLab28metaG_3_FD_92763 | JGI IMG/M metagenome (GOLD analysis project Ga0123353, IMG submission 92763) | Labiotermes labralis P3 segment gut microbial communities from Petit-Saut dam, French Guiana - Lab288 P3 | ecosystem: Host-associated > Arthropoda: Insects > Digestive system > Gut ...
GCTCTTCAAGGGGAATGGAAGACGGCAACTGCGAAAATTTATCGCTGACGTTTTGCGGAATATTGTTATAGTCAAACCTTTTCCACCTGACCGCGTCTTGCAAAATAGAGGCAAAACGGCTTTTGAACTGCGGATTTATTCGCGCTTCGTCTTGTATTACCGTATTCAAAAAAGCAATAGACTTTGTCTGATAAGCGCCCGCTTCTCTTGTTGAAATTATTTCGTCGGCGACGACGTTTATAAAAAACAGCAAGCAAAACAAAAAGCCTAATGATTTTTTCATAGATTTTCCTTAATTACGGCAAATTTCTACACAATTCATCTGAATTTTCTTTTTTTTCAATTCTCTGAATAGCAGAAAATACGTTATGCCGACACCTCAAATGCCGAAATTCATCAAATCTCTACGCTATACAATAAAATGCAACCCAACCCGTGCGTTTTGCATAAAAAACATTGAACTTGCTTTTTTTGTGAAATTCTTGTAAAATGGCATTATATTCTGTAATGGGTATATCCAAATTCTGTTAAGAGGTGTTTTTTATGAAAACTAAATTTTGTTTCAGTAGAACAGCCTGCCTTTTTCTCTTCTCTGTTTTATTTTTAATTTGTCAACCGATTTTCGCAGCCCCCGCCGACCCTGAGCCATTTGATTTGGAACAGCCCGACGGCTCGGCGGTCAGAGTACAATTACACGGTGACGAATGGGTCAGTTGGAAAACAACCGAGGACGGTTTTACCGTATTTTTGAACGACGACGGCTTTTTGGAATATGCCACGAGAGACTCGGACGGAGACCTTGTGTCGTCGGGAGTGCGCGCTCGCGGCGTTCGTGAGCGGACAGACCAAGAAAGAAACTTTTTACGCGGACATTCCAGAGATTTAAGATTCAGCCGCACACAAATCAACGTATTTACCTCGGTAAGGGCTTTAAGAAGCGAATATGAAGAAGAAATAATGCAGTCGCCAATGTCCGGAACTATGCGCGTTCCCGTTATTCTCGTAGATTTTCCCGATATGCCTTTTCAGAAAACAAGAGCCGAATTTGAGCGTTTGCTTAACGACGTAAATAACCCCATAAGCGCGCGTAACTATTTCAGAGACAACTCTTACGGCAGATTAGACTTGATAATAGACGTTTACGGTCCTTACAGAATGCCTAACAACATAGGTACTTACAATCACAGAAACCCCGGCGGAAGCGGCGGTCCGATGGCTCGCAGAGCGCTTGAATTGGCGGCGCAAGACTCAAGATTCCCACGTGAGGGTTATCCTCATCCGACTAACAGTGCAAACGGAATTGCCGTACACGTTATTTTTGCCGGCTGGGGTCAGGAAGCGGGCGCGGCGCAGGCAACGTCAATATGGTCGCACGCGTCGTCTTTTTCGGCTCTTACAATTAACGGAAGAAGACACACAAGATATTCCTGTTCGCCCGAATTGCGCGGCAGGTCAGGTAATACTACTGCGGGAATTAACGTTTTTGCGCACGAACTCGGACACTCGATACTCGGACTTCCCGACTATTACGATACCGACTATGCGGAAAACGGCTCGGCGGTAGCAATAGGCAACTGGTGTCTTATGGCGAGCAGCGGAAACGCCGACAGACCGAATCGTCTCTCCGCACTAGCGCGCCAAACCATAGGGTGGGCTAATGTAATAACGCTTGACAATATTCCCATGAATGTTACCCTTGCCAATCCGGCAACGCTTAACTTGGCGGAAGTTTACAGAATAAATACGCGAACAAGCACGGGCGCCGTCGATACTTCAGAATATTTTTTGATTGAAAACCGTCAAGGAAGAGGCGGAAACACTTGGGACACAAATATTCCCGCAAACGGTATGTTAATTTATCGCGTGAACAGAAGGTCTCACGGCTGGAATAACAACAGATTAAATTCCGTTGCGACAAACCGCGGATACTATGTAGAACAAGCGGGCTGCGCTACAACGCACGGTTGCGGCACGCGGGCTAACGACGTTTGGCCCAGAAGCACGTTTACCTCGTTCACCGACGTTTCCGTTCCGAGTTCAAGAAAACTTGTTACCACGGGCACGGGAGTAAACGCAGTAGCGGCGCCGACAGGTATCAATACCGCAAGACCGATAACGGATATTACCCATAATACAAGCGCAAGAACTGTTTCGTTCAGATTTTTGGGTGGTGCTTCCGCGACTTCAATCGGAGACTACAAAGCGTTTGACGGCAGCTATGGAGTTATTGCAATTCAAAATCCCGTTCAAAGCGACATTGCCGAGTTTGTCTTCAAAACCCCCGAAGCAGCGCAGATAACCATGAAAATTTCAAACAGTTTGGGAAATGTGGTGTTTGAAGCAAGAGGCAGAAGCACAGATATAATCACCTGGGATTTAACCAACCCCGCAGGACGTTTCGTCGCCAACGGCACATATTTGGTGCTGGTTGAAGCAAAAAGCATCAGCGGCAAAACGTATTGGTATCAGACAAAGCTTGGCGTTAAGAGGTAAGATTACGGAAATTCAATAAGAAAAGAGCGGGGACGAAAGTTCCTGCTCTTTTTTATTAAAGACATATAACAATTTCATGTGTTTTCGTATTTTTCTTGAAAATTCAACAAAACAAAAAACACATAAAAAACACCAAATCCCCACCTTGCCGCCACCCAAATAGTATTTTTCTCCCTGTTCTTTGATACAAAATGAATTTTTCATTTTCTCTGTACCGAATATAGCCAATATTCAACTTGATGAGAAAATGAGATAGAGCGTGTCTGCTTGGCACACTCTTTTCTCGTTGTTTTCGATTAAGTGGGTTCGGCTATAACCTCGGTACACGGAAATAATTGGGGATGGAGTGTGCTTTCAGTTTTTCTGAAACATTCCGTATAAATCTGCAACTAATGGTTATTTTAAATTTAATTTAAGGAGTGTTTTATGAAATTCAAAAAATTCTTAATTTTGGCAACAGTGTTTGCTACAAGTGTGTTCTGGACTGGGTGTTCCGACGGAGGTGGCGGAGGAGGCGGTGGTGGCTTACAAGACGGCGCCACCAAAACAATAACCGCCGGCGGCACTTCAATAGAAGTGGTCTTTGTTTCAGCGGGAACATTTAGTATGGGGGACAGAGATTTAATATCTGTGTTTCAAGATTTGTGGGACGAAACTCCTAACGGTTGGGGAGAAGTCGAACGTCAAGTGATTTTAACGCAAGGTTTTTGGATAAGCAAATACCCAATAACACAGGCGCAATATCAAGCAGTAATGGGAACAAATCCGTCGTTTTTCAGTGGGCGCCCTAATAATCCTGTAGAAAGTGTAAATTGGTTTGATGCTGTGGCATTTTCCGAGTCAGTCGGCGGACGTTTACCTACAGAAGCGGAATGGGAATTTGCCGCTCGTGGCGGCAACAGAAGTCAAGGCTTTATTTACAGCGGCAGCAATAATTTGAGCGAGGTTGGTTGGTTTTGGGAGAATAGTGATTGGGAAACTAAACCTGTCGGACAAAAATTACCAAATGAATTGGGAATTTATGATATGAGCGGCAATGTATGGGAGTGGACTAGTGATTGGTGGAGCAATTTTGGAACGGCTTCAGTAACGAGTCCTACCGGACCTAATACGGGCTCTGACCGCGTGATACGCGGCGGCGGTTGGGACTACGACGCTGAGATCTGTCGGGTTGCGATTCGGGGCATCGACTTTCCCGATCTCAGGTGGCTCAACTACGGGTTTCGCGTTGCCTTTGCCCCCAATTAAAACACTGCCGCAGGCATTCGGCTCTTTCTTTTGAGTTGGGAAAGAAAAAAAGAACGCGCCCCGCTTAAATTTGCAGGGCGTTTTCTTTTTGTTTGGGCGTAACCGTTATACAAGTTATATTAAATTATAAAACGTATAACCGCAATCTCACAACGTTTCTTCAATCACGTTTTCGACAATTTTATCTACTTTGTCGCCAATTGAATATGTTCCTTTTTCGACCTGCGGTTTAATTTCCGCAATTCTTTCGGCGCGCACATCGGCATGACTCTCAATTATCTTTTTGAGCGCGGCGATATTCACATCATTAGACCTTCCCGCAGAAACCAAATTGCTCAACGCAACGGAATCTTTGAGGTTTTCGTCATTCTTAACTTTAGATTCCCGTGTATTTCGCAAATTCGGTTCGTATGTAGTCGAAAACACATTACTGTGGATTTGTCCTATTATCGACATAGCAAACCTCCTTTTTCAGCGCCTTGGCGCCAGTCCCATATCTTATTATTATAGTTCGGCATATTGTCAATTTTCCTTTAATGGTTTTTGTGATTTTGTGAAAAAAGGCAAATCCGAAGATTTGCCTTTTTGAAAACAATGCGCCTGAATCAAATAACTCTATCTCGTTCCGCATCGTGTGCACCTGCCTGTGCCATGACACGCTTGGCATCGCTGTTTTCCTGTGCCGTTACAGCTGGAGCATTGATGGGTAACATTTCCGAAACCGCCTGTCGTTGTTCTTCTTCCGCTACCCCCGCACGAAAAACAAGAATTCCCTCTTCCACTACCTCTACAAGACGCACAAATTCTTGATATTCCACAAGAAGAGCACATGTTAAGAAGTCTATTATAAACATCACCTATATGTGGTTGTTGTTGCGGATGTAAATGATGAGGTTGCGTTTGTTCGCGAGGTCGCGGGGGTTGCGGAGTGGGTATTTGTGTTCTTTTATAAGTTCCAAACCTTGAAATCTTCAATCTTCCGTCCGGCATAAAGGAAAAATCTCTACCTTTGCAGCTCTTGTCAAGACCTCTTAAATGTGAATGCGTTCTTTGGGGAACTACATTCCAAGCATTCTCTGCCCATATTTCCCATTCGCCGTCTCTATTCTCTATGCCTTGCCAAGAGCCATCTGAACGAAAGATATATCCCCAACGACCAGAACTTGACACCCATGCTTCATCGTCGGCATTTACAAAACGTCGGTCTATTTGTCGTTGAATTTCTGTGTCTAAGGCTATTCTTTTCTTTACAAAACTTGAACCATCTCTTAAAGTAAGTGTTCTATCTCCTGTGCTATTTATAGGTGCTGTGTAGCTTTGCTTAACAATAACGCGACCATCTCGCCTTTTAATCGTTATTCTATTTTTATTTACCTTCCAAGTGCCGCTGTTATTTGCGCCTGTTCCTAAATTCCATTTTGAGTTAGCGTCTTGTCGCCATACCCATTGCCAAGTATCGCCCGGGTGAAAGATATATCCGTTATTTCCCCAAACGGACTCTCCGTCAACAATAGAAACCCTTATAAACGCTTGATTGCCGGCACAAGTAAGACGCATATCTACATCTGCAAAAACTCCGCTTGCTACCGCGCATACCAACACTACCACCTTAATAAACCTAAACTTGCCCATAGAGCAAACCTCCTTATAGTAAAATAACGTTAAGACAGAAACAGATAGGCTGTTCTGCCCATAATCATAATTTCACTACAAACAACAAATATGACAAGTTAATTTATTGACAAACACCTGCTCAGCAGAACAACCTAATGAGGTTGCCATAGCAAAGCATTGCCATTAAAAGAGCAAATTAACAAAATACGGGAATAAAATCCAGACATTTGTTGTTTGTAGTGGCTCATAAAATAATTTTTGTTTTGGGCAGAGTGGGGGAATTTTTTATTTTTTCGACAATTTTTTCTTAATCCTGTCGAAATCGGATATTACAAAGCAACTAATTCTCTTTCGTAGTTACTCATTCATTTATCAGTGTTTGCTTTATTTCTTTGGGGCTTATGCCTGATTTTTACTATACCAAGCCCCTTTAGTTGAGCCGTTTTTTATTATGTAGCCCTTCAAAGCCAACCTCTTTACCGCCTTTTTCGCGGTTTCCAAATTCAAACTCAACAACTCGGCAATTTCGGGAGAAGTCAAGCAATTTTGCCGTTCAAAAAGCGACAGAATTTTTTGTTCGGTAAGCGAAACGTCTGCATTACCTTTTGCTGATATTTTTTCGTCTTTTATTCCTTTAATCTTTATTTCCAAGTGCCTTTTTTGTTTCAAAAGCGTCGATAGAAAAAACGAAAGCCAATATTCATAATCCGCTTTTTTTGAATTAATGGTGCTTTGCGTTTTTCTTAAAGCGCGATAATAGCCCTCTTTGTTTCTTTCGACTATAGATTCCACAGAACTGTATGGAATGTAAGAATATCCTTTTTGCAACAAAAGCATTGCGGTAATTGCTCTTGACAAACGCCCATTTCCGTCTTGAAAAGGGTGGATTGCCAAAAAATTCACAACGAAAATTCCTATTACTATGAGCGGATGATAAAAATTATCTTCCAGATTTTTTTTAGTCCATTGCAACAGATTTTCCATTTGTGTTGGTGTATCAAAAGGAGACGTTGTCTCAAAAACAACTCCGATTTCTTTGCCCTTGCTGTCGAAAGCCACTATTGAATTTGACACTTTTTTGTATTCTCCTCTGTGGCTTTCGTCTTTTTGGGTATATTGCAACAATATTTTGTGCAATTGTTTTACATAATTTTCCGACAAAGGAATTATTTCGTAATTTTCGAAAATAGTGTCCAAAAGTTCCGCATAACCGACAACTTCTTCTTCGTCTCTCGAATCAAAAGATTTTGTGCTTATATTTGAAAGCAATTTTTCAATTTCTTTATCCGTCAACTTGTTGCCTTCTATGCGATTGCTTGAGCCAATAGATTCTATTGTCGAGATTTTCTTTAACATCTGCAATTTTTCGGGAGAAAAGTTTTCTATATTTTCCCATTTCCCCTTAAACTCATCTATTTCCGAGATAGCCGACAAGATCTGCGGCGTTATTTTCAATTCTCCGATTTTAAGCACAAGCATCTCCTTGAATTTGCTTTATTGTACTTTATTTTGCTTAAATATACTTTATTGTAAGACAAAGAAAAGGAGAAAATGTTTTTTTGGGGTAATTTTATGCCACCCAAAACTTCTCCGCCGACATCACCGTTTGCTCCATAAGCGTGGCGATTGTCATTGGTCCTACTCCGCCGGGGACGGGGGTGTAGGCGAAACTTCGCGAAGCGCAATTTTCCAAATCTATGTCGCCGCATTTGTCTGCGGGGTGATAACCCGCGTCAATAACTACCGCGCCGTCTTTTATCCAATCGCCTTTTATTAAGCGGGGTTTTCCTACTGCGCCGACAATAATATCGGCTTCTTTTATGATTTCGGGCAGATTTTTTGACTGCGAATGGCAAATTGTTACTGTTGCGTTTTTGTTTAGAAGCATCATTGCGGCGGGTTTGCCTAAGATGGCACTTCTTCCGACGACGACGGCGTTTTTTCCTGCGCAGTCGATACCGTAATGGTCGATTAAGCGCATAATTCCGCCGGGGGTTGCGCTTCCAAAGACGTTTTCGCCCATCGACATTTTGCCAAAACCCAAGCTTGTAACGCCGTCCACGTCTTTTTTTAAGGCGATTTTATCGAAAGCGGCGCGCTCGTCTATTTGTTTGGGAACGGGATGTTGAAGCAATATCCCGAAAACGTTTTCGTCGCGGTTTAGATTGTCGATGACCGCTAAAAGTTCGTCGGTCGAAGTTTTCTCGCCGAGTTCGATTTTTCGCGGCTCAAGCCCCACCCGAAGACAGGCGTTTCCTTTCATTTTCACATAAGTTGCGCTTGCGGGGTCGCCGCCTACAAGAATTGTCGCAAGAACGGGCGATACTCCCCCGTTTCTCTCTTTTATTTTTGCCACTCGGATTTTAAGGGCTTCTTCAATGTCGCCCGCCAACTTTTTTCCGTCGAGAATTATCGGATTTGCCATAAATTTCCCCAAATTTGTGTTAATTTTAGGTGAAAATAACAAATTTTACTACAAAAAAGCAATAAAAGTGATAAGATATTGAAATTTTGCTTGGAAAAATAGTAAATTACTTGGGAATTACAATAAATTAAGGAGGTTTTAATGGATTTCAGTGCTAATAAAAACAATTTATTGAAGCAACTTTCGCAAAGTAAGCATAACAAACATTTGGAAATGCGCAGTATGGAAGCACGCCATCGCATTATGGAAAAAGAGAAAGAAAAAGAACGTGGCGCCGCAAACGAAGATATACGAACTGTATCTGCGGAAGAAACCAATAAGCCGCCCGTTGTCATTTTCGGCATAAAATCGCATTTTACAACCGTTCTTAAAGATACGTTGCAACAATATTGCGAAAGTTATGAGTTTTCGGAAGCGGAAAAGGCGACCGATTTTCTGTTTTCAAAGCAAGTTCCCGTAGCATTTATCGATATGGACGCGCCAAACGACCCAAAAAGCGCAACCGAATTCTTTTCAACCGGAAAAACGATAAACTCAAGTATGCGATACATTATATATCACAAGGAAGAAAGAATGCCCGAAACGGTTGAAGCGATGGCAAAACAGGGCGCAGCGGTTTTCAAAAAACCGATAGACCGAATAGAGTTGATAGAGCGGATAAAAGAATTTACCGCCAAATGGAGAGAAGAACACGCAACAAACCAAGCAAGCGAGGGACAAGACGGTGCGGAAGACATCGAAAATATCAGCGTATATTGATGAATTTTTGAACATTGCCAAAATCGAAGACTCGTCTTACAACGGTCTGCAAGTCGAGGGCAAGGACGAAATCAAGAAAATCGCTTTTGCCGTTGACGCGGGCGCGGAAGTTTTTGAGAAAGCACTCGCGGCAAACGCGGATATGCTCGTCGTTCATCACGGGCTTTTTTGGAATAAATGCGACCCGCGCCTGATTGGAGCGAATAAAAAACGTATCGATATTTTACTTTCCGCAAACATTAACCTTTACGCCGCGCATTTGCCTTTGGATATGCACGACGAAGTCGGAAATAACGCCGAACTTATAAGAATTGCAGGCGCGGCTTTGAGCGGAAAATTCTATAAATATCGAAGCGATTTTATCGGCGCAATCGGAAAATTCGACAGTCCTAAACGCGTATCCGAAATAGCCGAAATTCTAAACGGAAAACTTAAGACCCAAGCGCATGTTTTAGGCGAAAACCGCGAAGTATCGACAGTTGCGGCGGTTTCGGGCGGAGTAGGACTTGAAACGGTAGAATTTGCAAAAGAAGCGGGCGCGGACTTGCTCATTGTCGGCGAAAAACGCGATTTTTATCATTCGGCAAACGATTTGGGCGTAAGCGTTATTTTTGCAGGGCATCACGCAAGCGAACAAACAGGAATTTGGGCGTTGCAAAGACATATTCAAGAAAAATTCCCCGATATTGACTGCGTTTATATCGACTGCCCCACAGGACTTTAACAAAAAATGAAGATTTTTTTGTGGATTTTGTCGCAGATATATCTTTTCGTAATAAATTTGCGAAATTCCAAGTACGACCGCTATTCTCCGCAAGATTTTGGATTTCCCGTAATAAGCGTAGGCGGAATTCGGGCGGGCGGGAGCGGGAAAACTCCGATTTGCGATAAAATAATCCAAGAAATCGAGGACTTGGGAAAAATTCCCGTGCTTTTTTCGATGGGATACAAAAGAAAATCGCGAAAAACCGAAATAATCCCGCCCGAACAAAAAACCTCGTGGGGAATTGTCGGAGACGAGCCGTTAATGCTGAAAACTCGCAGAAAATCTCTTTGGCTTGCAATCGACGTTGACCGAAACCGCGCCGCAAAAAAACTTTTGGAACGAAACGACATCGACAAAAAAAACATCGTCGGAATTATGGACGACGGCTTTCAACATCGAAAATTCAGACGAAATTTAGACATTGTCGTCCTTTCTCCAAACGATTTGCAAGACAAAATGCTGCCGCTCGGACGACTTCGCGAGCCAATAAAATCCCTCGAACGAGCCAACATCATCGTATCGCAAACCCCAATCCCCGTAGGGGCAGACCCACGTGTCTGCCCAATGTCCGCTTGCCCGACAAAAAACACCAAAAACCTTGTCGTCGAATTTGTCGCCAACGAATTTATAAACGTCGTATCGGGAGAAAAAAAGTTGAATTTCGACGAGGAAATTCTATGCTTTTGCGGAATAGCCCGCCCCGAAAGATTTGTCGCTTCAATAGAAAAACTTACGGGAAAGGCGCCGAAACACGTCTTTTTTTCCGACCATCATAAATTTCGCGATAAAGATTACGCATTGCTGAACTCCGCTTCACAAGAGGTTTTGGTGACTACGCAAAAAGATTTTATGCGCCTTGATGAAGAAAAAACGGAAAAACTTCAAAACTTGTGGTATCTTTCTTATAGTGTCGTTATGGACGACGAAAACGACAGTTTTTTGAAGAAAAAAATTAAAGAAGTGGTGGGAGTGAAAAAATGAGAAGTTTTTTTGTAAAATTGGCGGCAATCC
>Ga0123353_10018466_pt1 | contig 10316 bp, 9 predicted proteins | sample TergutLab28metaG_3_FD_92763 | JGI IMG/M metagenome (GOLD analysis project Ga0123353, IMG submission 92763) | Labiotermes labralis P3 segment gut microbial communities from Petit-Saut dam, French Guiana - Lab288 P3 | ecosystem: Host-associated > Arthropoda: Insects > Digestive system > Gut ...
AAGAGGCATCTTCCATGATTTGCCAGAACTCTTTGGTGTCTATGCCCTTCCCGGGAATGGCTGCCTCTGGCCAGTCATGCACGGGCTGCTGCTGCGACAAGGCCGATTGGCCCGTCAGCAGCAGGCTAACTGCCAAGCCAGCCGCAAACCGCCGCATAATCGGGCTCTTTCATTTCAGGGCCGATGATGGAATAGGTAAGTTTGGAACCCAGCATCTTTCGGAACGCCGCGTCGACCTGTTCGGCGGTTATAGCCTGGTATTGCAGGTACTTTTCCTGCGGAGTTATGATTTTGCCGTAACGCACGACCTGGTCGTGGTACCACCAGCACACGCTGGAGATGCTTTCCAGGGTTTCGAAAGTCCGGCGTTTGAACTTCAGCTTGACGTTGTCGATTTCTTCTTTTGTAAGGCTGCCGGGCAAATCCCTTGCAAGCTGGCACGACAGCTTCAGCACCTTTTCCAGGTTTTCCAGCGACGTGGTGAAGTCTATTTCGAACATCCCGGTGTCCGAAAAGTTGCTGGTGCCGCTTCCTATATAGTAAACAAGGCGGTTGTCTTCGCGTATGATTTTGTTCAGCCGGCTGTTGCCCCCGCCACCTAGTACGGAGGAGCCAAGCGCCAGCGGCAGGTAATCCGGGTCAATATAAGGCACCCCCTGCATCGAAAGTATGACCTCGGCCTGCGTAAGCTGGTCGCGTTTCTCTTTCCAGACGCCTCCTTTGTAAACGGCGGGCACCGGAATCTCCGGAGTGTTGGGGTTGCTCCACCCGCCGAAAAGCCGCTGCGCCAAATCCACTGCCTTGTCGCGGTCGAACTTGCCCGCGATTGAAATCAGGGTGTTTTCGGGGTGATAGTTCTTCTGCCAGAAGCCGCTCATGTCCTGCGCGGTGATGGCCGTCACGGTTTCCTTCGTGCCCAGGGCCTGCCTGCCGAACGGCTGGTCCGGATACGATGTCTGGAACGAGTTCCTGCCCAGCCAGCGGCTGTTGTCGTCATGGCAAAGGCCGATTTCCTCGAATATCACTTTCCGCTCTTTCTCGACTTCTTCGTCGGGGAACCAGCCGCCCAGGAACTGATGGGCGATTACTTCGAACGCCTTGGCAAACCCGTCGGCCAGGCCCTTGCCGTAATAGGCAGTCTGGTGCTTCCAGGTGGCGGCGTTGCTCCACCAGCCGATGTCGTCCATGATTTTGCTAAGCAGGACCCCGTCGCGGGTCTTGCCGGCCATTATATGCTCCATGAAATGGGCTATGCCCTGGTTGCTTTCGTTTTCATGTCGGCTTCCGGTTTGCGTGGATATGGCGAACGCCGTGGTTTCGACCGTGTCCACGTGACAAGTTATCACCCTTACGCCGTTAGGCAATTTTATCAATTCCGCCATGTCCTAAAAACCCCTAAAACCTGAATTTAAGTCTTGCGCGCTGGTCTTCCAGCTGCCCGGCCCGGGCTATGGCCCTGGTTTCGGCCATCTCCTGCAGATGATAGTTGCTTATTATAATCACCGCGTCAAGGTCATAGTTTGCGAAAAATGCCTGCAGGCTGGCATTTTGGCTGTTTTCATCGCCCCAAACCCAGCGGTAGCCATAGTCATAGTCCGGCAGCCCGAAGCGGCTCTCAAGCCGCGCGTAAAACGCGTTGCGCCAGCCGTTGCGCATGCGGTCGGCTTCCCTTGTGGAACCCAGCGACGCGTCGCCGCGCACGCGGTAGGTTATCTTGTACGACACGTTCCCGCCGTAAGAGCCGGTGAAATCAACGGCCATGATTTCATTTGCGTTAAGGGAGGTCACGGGGTTGCGCAGCGGCCTGTCGCTGCGTCCGAACTCCATCCGGGTGGTGGCCAGCTGTCCGTCCACGCATGCCCTCACCTGGCCGACTTCGCGCAGGCCGCTGTTCCTGCAGGCAACGCGCAGCTCGAAATCCAGGTCGGGTTGGGCGGACCTGCTGCTGTCAAGCAGTGAAAAACCCTCTTCTTCCATAATCCGGGCCACTTGCTGCGGGGTCAGCCTAAGGCGCACGCCCGCAATCCGCGCGGTGTTCAGGTTGCTGGCGGCAACGCGCCGGGCGGCTATATTCGACGGGGTTTCCCTTGCCGCTTGTGGCGACGCAACCGAGTCGACGATGGCGGTGCTTTCCCTTGGGACAACCGGAGTCCTGCCCGCGGCGCGCCTGTTTTCTATCCTTGCCCCGTCCGAATCCGGCTCTTCCGGCGTTGTGGCGGTATCCTTGCTTCCGACAATGTCCTTCAGGCCGCTTAAGAATCCGCCGCGGTCGTCGTCCTGGTTAGGCCCATGGGCCACATTCCCGAAGAAATCGTCGTCCGAAACCGGGCGCGGCGGCCTTGCGGGCGCGTTCTGCCCCAGCAGCGGCGAACTTGGAGTCTCTTCCCTGATGCCCGTAATCGACGGAGGCAGCACGTCGGTGGCCAGCTCTCCCAAATCGAACGCGCGGGCATTGCTGGGGGCAAGAACAACCATCAAAAAAGCGAAAAACAGCGATTTCATCAAGCATAATCCTTCATATGCCTATGATAAACGCCAAAAGTTAAGATTCTGTTACGCCGCCTATACGACGATTTCGCGGATTTCCCGCGATACAAGGCAGGCCGCGCTGTCCGACAGTTTCCAGAACGACGGCTTGGCCGAATAGTCGCGGGTGAATGTCCACACGTCGACGATGTTGTGTTCCTTGTCCGGGTCCCCGCAAATCAAGCCCCCGCCGCCGTCGTATGTAGCGGTTATCTGGCGGGTCGCGAACTCGACCGTGACGTTGGCCACATTGCCGCAAACCGACACGTCCTTTATTTTGGCATGCTCGAAGCCAAGGATTTCCAGCTCGACCAGCTCTTGCTCGGCCTCGCGGCGGGACATTTCCTTGCCCAGCTTTTCAATCAAGGCCGGCATGGCCAGGTTTTCCAAAGCGTCCTTGTCGCCCTGGTTGAAGCACGCGACTATGCGGTTGAAGCTTTTTTTCGCGTTGTCCAGGAAGCTCTCGGTGGAAAAGCCCGGGTCAAGGGGCATCATCTTCGACGAGTTCTCGTCCAAAGGAATCACCGCAATCCGCGCGCATTCCGAACGGTTTATCTTTTCTATGATTTTTTTTGCGTTCTTGGCCGACATGCCCACGACCGGCACCCCGCCCATCTTCGGCTGGCCGCCAAGCGCCTGCCTGAGCCGCCACGCGATTATGGCGCCGACCACTGCAAAAATCGTAATATCCACCCAGCTGAAAGTCATCCCTTTACTTTTTCCCCGATAATGTTTATATATAACTACACCACTATATGAAAGGATTATAACATGGAAGAAAACAAAATACAACCTACCTTAATGATAAATTATCAATATATTAAGGACCTGTCGTTCGAAGCCCCGAAACTGTCGGTGCTGTACCGCAGCATAAAAGAGCCCCCGTCGGTCAAGCTTGAACTGGACAGGAAATACTCCAAGCTTGAAGGCGACGATTACGAGGTCACGCTGTCCATAAGGGCGTCGGCGCAATCAGACGCCGACCAGTTCTTCCTGTGCGAGCTTACGTACGCGGCCGTGGCCACCGTAAAGGGCGACCAGCAGATTGTCGACGTTCTGTTGTGAATAGAGGTCCCCCGTTTCATATTCCCGTTCGCGCGCAATATCCTTGCCGACGTCACGCGCGAAAGCGGCATGCCGCCCCTGATAATGAACCCGGTGGATTTCAACGCGCTGTACCAGGCCCAGAAAGCCCGCGACGAACAGACGGTGCAATAGCGGCAAGGCCGGCCCGTAAAGCCTATATGTCGACCATTTCGTTAAGCGACTGGATTATCAGCGGCCGCGCCCGCTCGGCGTCTTTTATGTACAGCTGGCAGGTTCCGGCGCGGTCGTACCCGCCGCCGCCGTACGCAAGCATCAGGTCGCCGATTTTTATGCGGCTGATGTCCTTGTTGAATATCGAGGCCCCGCACGCGAACACGATGTTCTCCTGGTCCTTGCCCCACAGGACGTGCATGGACATCTTGGTCATCGGGAACAGGGCGTAAACCATGAAGCGGTTGCCGACCCATATCTGGCTTTCGCGCAAAAGGTTGATTTCGGCCACCCGGTCGTGGGCGGTTGTCACGCGCATAAGCTGTTCGGTGAACATCTGCTGGTGCTTGCGGTAAAGCTCGACCCGCTCTTGGATGTCGAAAATCTTCATGATTTCGGTTATGCCCATCTTGGGCACGATTTTAACCAGTTCAAGCATTATCTGGGTGTTGGTCGCCCGGAAGTGCTTGAACCGCCCAAGGCCTGTCCGCGCGTCAAGCAGGAAGCTAAGCAGCACCCAGTCCTGCGGGTCAAGTATGTCGTCCAGGGTGAAATCGGCGGACACCACCTTGTCCGCGGCGTCAACCAACGGGGCCAGGCTTTTCAGATTCTTCACCCCGTCGAAACTGTTGAAGATGATGCGCGAAGTCGACGGAGCCGACGTGTCGATTACCCACTTGTCGTTGCCCTGCGGGATGCGCTTCTTTTCGCTTGGGTGGTTGTCGAACACCAGCAGGGCGTTTTCATGATAGGGCAGGTTGGCCAGGATATCCTCGCCCGTCACCGGGAAGAACTTGTGCTGTATGTCGCGCGGGTGGGCGAACGATATCGAGTTCACGACTCCGGCCTGGCTTAAAAGTATCGCGCATACCAGCCCGTCGAAGTCGATTCTTGTAATCAACCTGTGCTTTTTGCTAAGTACTTGCTGCATTCTTCTTCCCTCTGGTTTTGCGCCCGGATACAGCGGATTTGTCCGAGTCAGGGAAATGTACGCTCATATGCGGGGTCGCAAACGGTATGTTTTCCTGCTTGAACTTCTTAAATATGGCATAGCGCAATTCGTTGGTGACTGTCAAGAAGTCCATGATGTTCGGCAGGAATCCGCGCGCTTCCATGGTGAAGCGGTTTTCGCCTATGCCCACGAAGTTCACGAACGGAGGCGGATAGTCCAGGATATTGGGGTTGCTTTCCAAAATCTCCATCAGCATGTCGCGGATGCGCTCGGGCTCGTAAGAATCCGGCACCTGTATCTGCACTTCCACGCGGCCGACATTGTCCGTGTGCGTCCAGTTGGTCAAAGTGCTTGCCAATACGTCCGCGTTCGGGACGATTATTTCCGCGCGCTGAAATGTCTGGATTATGGTCGCCCGGATTTTTATCGAGCGCACAATCCCCTGTTTGTCCCCTATGACCACCCAGTCGCCGACTTTTATCGGCTGTTCTATAAGGATTATTATCCCGCTGACCAGGTTGTTCACCAGGTTCTGCAAGCCGAAACCGATACCGACCGACAGGGCACCGGCTATGATTGCTATGTTGGTGAAGCTGACGCCCAGCGTGGCGATTGCCAGTATGATTGCCAGTATGACCCCTACATAGCTTATGCCCGTGGACAGCGAGTTCTTGACATTTTCATCCACCTGCGAATCCGTGGCATGGGACATGATGCGGCCTTGTAAAAACTTGGACATGGTAAGGACGCTGAAGAATACAAGGAACGACAGCAGGACGTTTTTGGGCGAAATAGTGAAGTCGCCTATTGATACGGACGAGGTCAGGCCTTTCAGGAACGAGCTTATGTTGCTTTGCGACACCCCGAACCTTGGCAGGAAGATATATACCACGCAAAGCGCCAGCATGAAGTCCACTATGATGACGCAGATGATGAATATCTTTTGCAGGCCCGCGTTCTTTATGAAGAATATGCGCTTGAACAGCCGCGAATACAGCATTATGCGTATAAGCTCCAGTATGAACCCGCGCAGAAGCACGCAGCTTGCCGCCAGCAGGCCCAGCAGCAGCAGGCCTTCTATGACGAACATGGACAGCCGGTAATATCCCAGCGGAGCGATAACCATCATGGGCACGATAAGCGCCAGTATGCCGATGCGCATCGCGAACCAGATTTCGGCGCGAGATATGCGCGCGGCTTCGCTGCGTACGGGCATCCCGCCCCATATGCTTGGGCTTAGTATTATGATTATGCCGAAGCCTATCAGGAAAACGAAGATGTTGGTGAATACGCCGACCATGGTTTCGGAAGCTTTGAAACCCGAAAGGACCCTGTGGAAAAACAGGTACGCGAAGCTGATGATGGTCAAGATTACTATGTCGCGGAACAGGATTTTCGCCGGATTCGTGCTTATGGGGAAAAGCCTCCACGACGTAAGCGGCGGTATTAGCACCGAGCGCGCGAACGACACCACCACTATATACCCGATGCTTAGCCATATTGCCAGGGCCATCACGCTGTAAAGCGGGTGCGTCAGCAGGTCGTAAGCGCGCATCCAGAAGTATATGGACGCCATCACAAGCGCGGGCAGCACCGCGTACGCGAAAGCCTCGTAGAACGAGGCGAAAAGGCGCCGCGCGTATGTGGGCTCTATCTTGATGTGCGACGCCTCCAGCGCGTTCAGGAGCTTGCGCTTGATGAATATGCCGGCTGCAAGGCCTATTGCCGCCCACAGTATCAGGGGCAGGAAATTCTTGTGCGACCAGTCGACGCTGCCCAGGCTGTGGGTCCATTGCGCGAAGATTTCCTTCGAGCGGTTTATTATCTCGCCGAAGTCGTGCTTTAGCGGATCCCGTATTTCATCGCTTGTCAAGGATATGCGCCTTGTCAGTATGTCCTGCCAGAACAGCGAGCGGGAAAGCACGCCCAGCTGGCCCTGAAGCTCGTTCAGGCTTGCGGTGAAAAGCTCTATCCGGGCAAGCATTATCTTGTTGCTTTGCAGCCTGTTTTCCAGGTCGGTCCTTTCCTGTTCAAGGACCAGCGGAGTTTCATTCGCCACAGCGGCGATGACATTGATTTTCCTTAATATGGTCTCGGATTCCTCGGATATGCGGGACCTTTCCGCTTCGGCCTGCGCTGCCAGGCCTTTTGTCAAGTTTACCGCGGCCATTACGCTGGTCAGGCTGTCGGGCAGCAGGTTATGCCTTATTTCTTCCAGCCGCAGGCTTAATGCTCCCACATCGGCCGAATCCGCTGCATATGACGGCACGGCCAGGCAAAGGGAAAAGACCAGAGCTGAAAAAAACTTTAACACTTGACCTCCTATATGGGACACCCGACCGGTATGGGATGTTCCTCGGACTTTTCCCACTCTTCAAGATGGGCCTTGAAAAGCCCGATGGCCGCAGCGTCCGCACTGGCCCGGCGGTATTGCCTGGCAATCCTTTCTTCGTCGGCCGCCCGCTGCCTGGTTATGAACACCAGGTTCTGCTGGTCGGCGTTCAATGCCTTGATAGTGCTTTGCATCAGCCTTTTGTCGCTGCTGTCGGGCAGTTTGGCCAGCTCTTCCTCAAGGGCCTGCACCAAAACGGTTTTCATTTCCTTAACCGTGGTAATGGCCTGCTTGCGGTGCTCAGGGTCCGAGAAATTGAACGCCTGCGCGTTTTCCAGCCCTACGGACGTAAGCTCGGACCTTGCGGTGTAATCGGTCACTTCGACGAAATCGCGGACAGGCAGAAGGCTTACTTCGGTTTCTTCAAGCTCCATTGCCAGTTCCAGGAAATTTTTGAACCTGTTCGTGTATATGGGCAAAGCGTCGTCCCTGAAGGCTATGGACGGGTATTCCCTGCCGTCGGCTGCCCTGGCCCTGCCGATTACGGCTATTTGGGCAAGCTCGCCCTTGGGGTTCACGCCGGCAAGCCCGTTCTTGAAATAGTGCAGCCACGGAGCCGGAACATCGAACGTCAGCCTGTTCCCGTCGTTCCAGTTTCCGCCGACGTATAAAAGCTCGCGCATGGGCGGCAGGGGCTTGGGCGGCTTAAGACCAGGGTTTTCCTTCCGCGCGGCGTTGAAGGCCGTCTTCTGGTCTTCCCACAGCGGGAACGGCTTCCTTACCTTGCCCCATTTTTCCTGGTTCTGGTACAGGTCTTCCAGCAGGCGCGCGCCGATAATCCACCGCTTGCCCCTTGCGCTGGCAATGATGTCCAGGGTGTGCGGGCTGACCTTTTCCCCGCGTATCCAGTCCTTGGCGATGTTCACGGCCTCGATGGCCATGCGCTTTTCCTGGTCGATGGCATTGTTGGAGAGCTTTTCCCACACGGCGGCCGGGTCCTTGAAATAGTCGGCCAGCAGGGCGGTGTTGCATTTTTCGTTCGCCCGCAAAGCCGCCCGTATGCCGTCCTCTTTCAGGAAAAGCCCGCGGCTGTCTTCCACCGCCGCCGCGCGCATGTGCGTCTTGTGCAGCCAGTTGTGCAGGTTCACGGCCGCGGTGGTCATGACCTTGGCCTGGCTAAGCCTGGCCTGGCTGTCGCTTGAGGCGGCCGCGCTGCTAAGGGGAGCGGCAACGGCCAGCAACAGCAGGAGAAGTTTCGCGCAGGTTCTTGTCATGGCTGTTTTACTGACGTTTTTACTGGCACTGGGCTACCTCTCTAGGGTCGATGACAGCGTTCGTGTTCAATATGTTGTGGGCCGCGTCGAACATTATCCCCGCGGCAACGGCTTCGGCCTGTATGACCAGAAGCTGCGCGTACGAGTTCTGCATCGAAGCAAGAGCGCGCTGTATTTCGATAGTGTCCGAATCGACGGTCAGGCCTTCAAGCAGCGCGTCGCTGGCCGCCAGCATCTTCATAACGCCGCCGTTCTCGTTGTTCAGCTGCTCGAATATAGAGCTTGACACCCCGACCGCGAACAGCCCCAGCTCTATCGCGGCCTTGCGGCGGTCGTTGTCCAGTATGGCCCTGTCCGTGACTGTCGGCCTGCGCTGGCCGTCGCCCGCCACCATCAGCCTGGTGATTAATGAGTTCATGACCTCGGTGGGGTTCGTGCGGTCGACGTCGTTCAGCCATGCGAACGATGAAAACATGTGCAAAGCGTCCCCGCTGCCCGGCAGGGGTTGTATGGCGCCTTGCTCGACCTGGAAGCTTTCGTTGGCGATGTCGTTTGTCTGTATCGGCATCGGGGGCGTGCCGGCGAAATAATCCTTTTTAATCACGTCCAGTGCCATCCTGGACGTTTGCGTAGCCGTGGACTGCGTGCCCACGACCGTGCCAAGCGTCCCGCTAAGCAGGCTCTGGGCGGCCGATACCGTGGGGTCCAGCGACAGGACCCAGGAATGGAGTTTCAGGCGTTCCCGGAAACATCTACTCCAGCTTACGAACTTATTGGGGCAAGTAGCAGCGATAGCTACACTGCCGCCGTGGGCCATGGCCTGTCCGGACGTGAAAGCCACCCCGAATAAAACCAGCGTCAATAGAACGATTTTACGCATTACTGTGTCGCTCCTTCATTTTTAGTCCCCAGCCTGCCTTCCGGGAATATGTTGTTCGGGTTTTCTACGGTAAAGGACGCTGATTTGCTTAGTATGTTCAGCCCATTCACCCCCAAAGTCTGGCTTTGCGCCAGGATGTTCCTTATGATAACCATGTTCTGCAGCTGTATTGCCATGGCGTTGACCAGCAGGTCGGCGTTCATGTTGTTCGAGTTCTTCGCCGCCTCTTGCACGGCTTCCATCTTTTCCATCATCTCTTCAACTTTTTTCAGCTGTTCCGCAGCCTTGCCGAAGGATTCGCGCGACGCCCTGCTTAATGCCGTCTGCCGGTCCGCAATCATCCTGTTAAGCTCTTGCTGGGAAATGCCGGTGAAGCGGGCGCTGGGCTGGTTTCCGGGCAGATGGGTTTGCGTTGGTTGCTGGGTAGTAGCCCCAAGCGGCTTGACCAGGCGGGCCCATAGCGTGCCTCTGCCCCGCTGGATTTGCGCTGGTTGTTGAGTGCCGCTGCCGCTGACGTACGGGTTGGAGTAATTGCCCCTGATGAAGAAGGCTTCTATCAATGAGCGCCTTATTGCCGGCACGTCTTCCTCGCCGGGGACCATCTGCCCGTCCCGCGTCCAATCGGATATTGTGCGGGCGGTTGCCTGGGCCTGCTCGGACGCCTGCGCCGGATACACCGCGGGTGACGGGGCGCCTACGGCTTGCGTTTTCTTGACGTTTGACGCCGACTTCATGGCCTTTGTCCCCGAGTTGGCGATAACGCTTGGCACAAGCACGCCGGCGACGTTGGCGGTCTGCGCTATGTCGAACAGGACATAAGGAATCCATCCCGGGCGCGTCCTTTTCTGGGTTTTGCTTATGGCGTGCTGCATAATGTCCTTGGGGTCGAATCCCATCAAAATCTGGGTAAGGGCGGCGGCCGGGTTGTTTGCCGGCGCGTTGCCGGCAGGAGCGTTTACCGACACGTTGTTAAGTGTGCTTAAGACGCTTGACACGCTTGGCACGTTTCCGCCGGCCGCGTTCCTGGCCACGTTTTGCAGCAGTTGGTTATATTGCTGTGTCCTGGCGCCGATGTTTTGTGATGGTTCGGACGGC
>Ga0123353_10018467_pt1 | contig 10316 bp, 9 predicted proteins | sample TergutLab28metaG_3_FD_92763 | JGI IMG/M metagenome (GOLD analysis project Ga0123353, IMG submission 92763) | Labiotermes labralis P3 segment gut microbial communities from Petit-Saut dam, French Guiana - Lab288 P3 | ecosystem: Host-associated > Arthropoda: Insects > Digestive system > Gut ...
AAAAGAGGTGTGGCGGCGCGCGTTGCTATCAAAGGGCGAGATGCGCACCAACCGATGCACGCCCTTTTCACTGCGCAGGAAACCATAGGCGTTTTCTCCTTCCACCTGAAAGGTGACGGATTTCACGCCCGCCTCGTCTCCGTCCAGCATATCCAGCAAAGATACCTTGTAGCCCCGGCGTTCGCAATAGCGGGTATACATGCGGTAGAGCATATCTGCCCAGTCCTGGGCTTCGGTGCCGCCCGCTCCTGCGTGAAGGGAAAGCACCGCGTCGCAATCATCGTAAGTCCCGCGCATAAGGGTTTCTAGGTGGAGGGCGTCCGCATCCTGAGAAAGGGATAGAAGTTCCCCTTCGCACTCCGCGGCAATGTCCTCATCCTCCTCCTCGCTGAGTAAAGCCAGCATAACCTCCACATCGTCGGCCCGTCGGCTCAGCTTTTGCACATGATCAATCTTCCCCTCCAGGGAGGATATTTTTTTATTGACGGCAGTGGAGCGCGCCAAGTCGTTCCAAAACTCGGGCGCGTTCATTTCTTCTTTTAGCTCGGCCAGTTCTTCTTTCATGCGGGCTAGGTTAAAGTGCATCCCCTGCCTTTACAATGGCCTCCCGGATGCATTCAAGATCTTGCCGAAATCTATCCTGGTCAATCATCGTAATCACATCCTTGCGCTATTGCGCTGTAAAAAAGAGGTTTGCCTTCTTTTGCCTCAAGCCGGGGAGAAAGCAAGCTAATTCTTAATTAGAGCAACAAATCATCATTTACATGCCTATTTCTAGGGTAGAAACCAAAGCCTTGATGATATCCCGTTGTTGGACGGTGTTATCAAGGCCTTGGATGAAGATCAACAACAGGTCCTCTCCCTGCTGGCAAGCCGCCACAGACACGGATGTATCGTTCATCAAAAAGTCCGCCAAAGAGAACTGCCATTCCCCGATAGTCTCCTGAGTCACCTCGTCCGTATCTAGAAAACGGCTCACTAATTGAAGATAGGAGGCGGCTATACCGGGCGAATTTGCGTTGGCGGGCTGTACAACGCTCAGAACGCAATCCCCAAGTTTTCCGCCGTCTGTGAATAGATACTGCTGCAGGTTCTCTTCGCCGACAATGGGAGAGGCTTCCTTCCAATCCTCGGGAATTCTTAACCGGTACCGGCCCAAGGCAACCTCCGTAGTGACCGCTTCTTGGCTGGGAGTGGGAGAAGGGTCGGCCGGGTTCTCACCCGGATTGAAGATACAGCTGGTTAACAGCACGGCCAGCAACAGGCTACCCACGCATGTGATCCATTTCTTCATAATCAATTTTCCTCCATGTTGTATGATAATGTAGCGATTATAGTTTGTCAAGCCACAATGCGTCATTCAAAGGTACGCGAGGATTTATCAAAAAAATACGTAAAAAACCGCTCGAAATTGAAATTTACACTTGTTATTTATCGTAGGCGCGACTATAATAACGATGATTGTATGCGGGTCTGTGGTTGTAAGCCGATGCCAGACGCGGGCAAAGCGGCCCACGTAAACCGGGCAAAGCCCGGCGAGCATGGCGCGTTCTAGAGGTAAGTCCGACCGCTTCGATGGACCGTACGGATAAGCTATAGCCTTGCGAAAGCAGGGATTAAGAAGCGAGAGAGGGCGCGTAGGGCGTTACACGATGAGCAAACCCTCCCGTCGGCGAGTGTGGGGGAAAAGACCAGGTCAGCCGCATACAATCCGGCTCCCGTCACAAAGAACTCACCATTAAGGAAAAGAAAACGGAGGAATCCCCAGTTATGTACGAAGACAAGACCCTTACCTGCCGCGATTGCGGCGCGGAATTCGTGTTTACCGCTGGCGAGCAAGAATTCTATGCGGAAAAAGGTTTCCAGAACGAGCCTACCCGCTGCAAGGAGTGCCGTGTGGCCCGCAAGGCCAACCGTGCTTCCACCCCCCGGGAACAGTTTGAAACCACTTGTGCTGCCTGCGGCAAAGAGACCACCGTGCCTTTCGTGCCCAAGAGCGACCGTCCCATCTACTGCAGCGAATGCTTCGCCGAGCATAAGCAAGCGTAAGGCGCATGTCTACGCCCCTGCTGGGGTTACGTCCATCGGGGATGAATGCGTTGCAGGTCGGAGCATGGCTCTGACCAAGGGAAAGGAAGTGAGCGGCACGGCTAAAACCGTGCCGTTTTTTTATCCGGAACAATTGCCCATGAATACTCCGGGGCATCAACCCCGGTCAGGGAGGATCATCACGTGAAAGTTATTCTGCTTAACGGCAGCCCTCATGAAAAAGGCTGCACATACACCGCCCTATACGAGACGGAGCTCATTCTGAAGGAAAACGGCGCCCAAACAGAGATCGCCCAACTGCCTGAGGGGCCTATACAAGGCTGTATCGGTTGTTATTCCTGCCGGGCAACCGCCCGCTGCGTATATGAAGATGGGGTGAACGCCCTTGGGGACAAGGTAGCAGAAGCGGATGGACTCATCGTGGGTTCCCCTGTGTACTACGGCGGCATAGCCGGCAGCCTGAAAGCCGCGCTTGATCGGCTATTCTTCTCCAACTCATCCCGTTTTGCCGGCAAGCCCGCCGCCGCGGTGGTTTGTGCCCGTCGGGGCGGCCTGGTGACGGCCTTTGAAGATATCAATCGCTATTTTGGGATCAGTCACATGCCCGTGGTCACATCCCAATATTGGAACCAAGTGCATGCCAGCATACCCCAGGAAGTCGAAAAGGACGAGGAGGGAATGCAGACCCTGCGTACCCTAGCCCGCAATATGATCTGGCTGATTCGCTGTATCCAACTAGGAAAAGAACAAGGCATACCCTTCCCGGAGCATGAAAAGCGACTTAGGACCAATTTTATCCGATAGAGCGTACAGATGTCAGAATGCCTGCCCTGGCAAGAAAGGACTGAGCGGATGGAAATGACCCATAGCGTATTTCATCTTCCGATCATTCACGAAAAAAAACGCAAGATGATGTGTGTGACGCTCTGCCTAGCAATGAGCCTGAGCTGGCTGCCCGGCTGTAACCTGCCTTTGGCTCATGCTGAGGCTCCCACCATCACGATCATTTCCGCAGGCGAACAGGAGGGAAGTATGAACGCCCGGGCAGATTTCATCGATCGGATCCTCGCCCTGGCGAAGCAAAAGTTTGACCAAGCCAACGGAAGGGCCCAGCGCGCCCAGTATAGCGGGGATATATACGTATGCAAAAACTTCACCGTGTACCTCTTCCGGGAAAACCGCGAGAGTTTTCGTATGGCGGAGTTTCCTGACGTGCCCCTGGTCATTCCCGATAATCAGAAAAAGGCAGACTGCAAGCCCTTTGTGTACGGCGTGGAGTGGAAGGACATTTCCGCCTCCCAGGGAAACCCCTTCTATGCGGCGGCGGCCTTCCGCTATGACGAGAGCCTTGGCAAAGACGCCAATCGCCTGTTAGCCCGGGAATTCCTGGGGCAGGTGCGGCGAGGAGACTATTTTCAGATGGCTGCCAAGTATTATTACGGCACAGGGGCTCATAGCATGATTTTCACCGCGGATTACGACTCCGCCACCGATTCCGTTTGTTGGACGGACAGTAACATGAGGGGCAAAAGGGTGGGTAACGAGCGTTATGGCTATGTGCAGTACGACGCGGAGAAGGAGATCGACTGGTTCGTAGACGCCTTCTGCCGCAAAGGGTACGGAGCCACCCTCTACCGCCTCCGGGACGACATCGTCTATGCGGAATGATAAGGGATTAAGGGATTGCCCCCTATTCTCGCATGTGATGACACCCGGAACCGCAAATGTGGCTATTGGGACATGCGGGTGGATCGCTGTTTTTAATGTGAAAGTTTACAGGTTTATATATGGTATCCATGCGAGTTGACCCGCACTCTGGGCAGACAATCCGCCTCTCCATTTTTTCGGACATAGAAGCTTCCATGTTGAAATCTTTGTCACAGTCGGAACAATGAAGATCATAAAACGGCATTACAGGTTCCTCCTGTCTATAATGATGCCATTGCTATATAACCCACCCGCCGTCACAACGTCCCTTACTTAATAAGGGAAGGCCATCGCCCTTTGGCATAATTGTAAGCCACTTTGATGGCATCCTGGTGGGCTTGGCTCACTACGTTGGTTCCAGTTGTTCTGCTGTCCACAAAGTGAACGCAAAACATGCCATAATAGTTGTTGACTTCGAAGAATTTTTTACCTTTATTGCTTCCACTGGCAAATGTATTGGTACAGATGCCACTCGTGCCGTCAAAACCATGGGGCCAGCCAAAGAGGCTGACACAGAACACCCGGCCATTCACGTTGAGCAGCGCGGGCCGGTGGTCCCAATTGCTTTTCACGTCGATACCGCCGCCCCAGGCGTTTCTAAAATCTGGCCAAGTGTAGTTTGTATTGTTATTCTTTGTGTCGCCTTTGATTTTACTCAACTGATCGTTGCTTGGTCGAGACGGATTATAGGGAAAGCCCACGATATCGCACATGGTTTTGGTATCGGCGGCAGTGGCAGGCACACAGTCCGCATGACCGGGACCGGACCAGCGGTATGCTGTAAACACCTTTTCTGTTTTCACATCCAGCAAGGTGGCGAAGGCTTGTTTTGGTAACAGATGAATGCCGTCTCCATCCCAACGAGCCATCTCGATGCTGATGATGTTTCCGAACTCCGTAGCCACACCGCCGCCGCCGCCGCCGCCGCCGCCGCCGCCATAGGCGGCAATAGCCGCAGGGAAGAGCTTATCCCATGTCTTGGGCCCGATACTGCCGTCCACTGTGAGGTTGTTTTTCCGCTGGTAGTTGCGCACAGCGCTTTCCGTACCGCTGCCGAAGTTGCCATCCAGGGGGCCGGTGTAGAAGCCCAACACGGATAAAGCCAGCTGGGCTGCATGCACCCGCACATCGCCCACCAGGTTCATATCATGTTTCAGGGCAGCGGTGTACGCGCTCTTCCAGATTCCAATCAGATGGTTGGCCAGCCAGTCATCGTTTTTGATCCATCCCTTCACCTCCGAGTACACCGCGTTATACACTTTGCTATAGTAGTACAGGCTGCAATACTCTATGCCATTTTCGGTATACGTCGTAGTGCTCACCAGCTGGATCACATAACCTGCGGGGATGTTCTCAAAGCCGGAAGTAGGCTTTTCCTTGGCAGTAAACACATTCAAGCCGCCACTGCCTATCTCGATATAGGTTTTGCTGGAGGAGGGCGCAATTCCTCCTCCGCCTCCTCCGCTCCCGCCTCCGCCATCAAAAGTGGCCTTGCAGCAGTCTCCCCGCACATAGCCGCGCAGTCCGCCGGAGGTTCTGATGGGATACCAATTATAGCCAACAACTGAGCTTGGCTGGCCCATCAAGGGTACTACGCTGCCCTTTGCCAAGACGGTGCCTGTCTTCGTGCCGTTGGGCGTCTGGCGTACGCGGGTGCCGGGTAAAATGATAGTGACCGTACCGATTTGGACCTCGCTGCTTCCGCCTCCACCTCCGCCTCCGCCTCCGCTTCCGCTGGCGTTGACAAAGCTGCCCATCAACCACCCCGTCCGGCCGGCATACGCCACATGGTACCAGGTGATGCCGCTAACGGTTGTGGTTTCGTAATAATTCAGGGTCAGATTCCTCAGCACAATAGCCAACCGGGGGGATTTTGTGGTGGCTCTTTGCCGCAGATTCACCGAGACGGTGGTCTTCAGGGTGCCGATGCTGGAAGCGTTGCTAGTGCCGCTGTTATTGTTATTGTTGTTACTGTTGCTATTGTTGGCGTTCAGAGCCATAGGGTACAAAAGCGCTTGGGTGATGGGACCTGCCCGGCCATCCACGTCCAGCTTGTTAGCTCGCTGGAAGTTACGCACGGCACTTTCCGTGCCGGCGCCAAAGTTACCGTCCAGCGCGCCGGAGTAGTGCCCCAACCGGGAAAGAGCCATCTGTAAGCTATGAACTTGCACATCGCCCAATAGATTTAAATCCTTATTCAAGGGGACAAAACTTGTTGTTTTCCATAGGGTCCCGGTGATGTAATCGGCCAGCTGAGCATCGCTTAAGATGCTCTGGTAGACTTGCGCGGCAGGAACGCTCCAGATGGTGTTGCCATAATATAGGCAGAAATAATTGATAGCTCCGTCAGTGTAATACTTTTTGTCCACCAGCTGCAGTACTGAACCGGCGCTCACGGTCTCCGTCCGGCTCGGGTTGGCGGGATCACCGGTGAAAATGTTCGTGGCACTGGATAATTTCACATACACTTTCAGAGTGGAAGGAGATATATGACCCGGCTTGTCACCGGCTGAACTGGCGCCCACCGAGGCTAGATCTGCGTCTGAGGCGAAGGCGGCGGGCAATAGGGGCAGGAGCAGGCAAAGCGCCAGCAGCAACGATATACCCCTGTATACCGTTATATTCAATCCGTTTTCTTGATACCGGTTCATTTTCATACCATTCTTGCCTCCGTTACCCTCAGGGTGTTCTGAACTGAGCCTGCAAATTCTATGATGCTCATTATAACGTCCAATATTCGCAAGATTCATGCTTATATTATTACAATTTTATTACAATGTCAAGACAAATTAATCAATTTTTGAAAAAAATAAAAATAATGATGTCGGACCGAATCATAAAGGAGGTGGCAGGAGGCCTCTCTCTCAGATTACAGGGCTTTGATGTCGCGGATCAGGGTCTCCACAGCTTCATCCCGGGTGGTGCAACTGGCACAGAAGCGCACAGCGGCATGGTCCATGTCCACTTGCGCCCAGTGTGCAAAGCTATACTTTTTTCGTAATCGGGCTATGATCTCATTGGGCAGGATTGGAAATACCTGATTGGTCATCGTATCGCAGAGCAACGGAAAGCCCATCGCCAGCCAGGCGTCTTTAATGCGCTGAGCATAACTGTTGGCTCGACCACAGGCTTCCATATAGTAACCATCCCTCAGAAGCGCTTCAAATTGCACGCCAAGCAACCGGCCTTTTGCCAGCATACCGCCTCGTTGCTTCATGGCATAGCGGAAACAATCCTGAAGTTCTTTGGCTGTTAACACGATAGCCTCTCCAAACAACAGTCCAGCCTTGGTCCCGCCGATGGTGAAAGCGTCACAGCAACGGGCAAGCAAGGGAAGATCAACGGTAAGCTCTGCCGCCAAGCCATAGCCCAGACGCGCCCCGTCCATATAGAACCAAAGGCCGTTTTCCCGGCATAGGTTTGACAACGCCTCCAGTTCCAACCGAGAATACAGGGTGCCCATCTCTGTGGGGTGGCTGATATATACCAGGTTGGGCTTAACCATGTGCTCGTGAGTACTGTCCTCCCGGTGGGCGCGCACGGCTTCTGCCACCTGCTCCACTGCAAGTTTTCCATCAAAGCCCGGTAACGCTAGTACCTTATGCCCTGTGGCTTCAATGGCGCCAGTCTCGTGCACATTGATGTGCCCTGTATCTGCGCAGAGAACACCTTCCCAAGGCTTAAGCGCCGCGGCAATCACCGTCAGGTTAGCCTGAGTACCCCCCATTACGAAGTGTATAGCCGCTTCCGGCGCCTTGGTTATCTCTCGAATCAGAGCCGCCGCTTTTTGACAATGACTATCTTCTCCATAACCAGCTGTTTGTTCTCCATTGCTTTCAACCAAGGCGTGAAGTACCCGCTCATCCGCCCCCTCCAGATAATCGCTATCAAAGTAAAGCATGTCCGCCTCCGTCATCGCGCCTACCCACGGGCTGGCGCATGGTTTTCTATTATTGTGTTTATGAAGATATACCCTATGTCCCCAGGTACGCCTGCTTTACCTTTTCGTCTTCCAGCAGCGCATTAGCCGCCCCTTCCATCACGATGCGTCCGGTTTCCAGCACATACGCCCGATGAGCGATGTTCAACGCCATGTTGGCGTTCTGCTCCACCAGCAGGATGGTTGTACCCTCCCTATTGATATTCTGGATAATGCTAAAAATCTCTTCCACCAAAATCGGCGACAGACCCATGGAAGGTTCGTCCATCATCAGAAGGGTGGGGTGGCTCATCAGGGCTCGTGCGGTAGCCAGCATCTGTTGCTCCCCTCCGGAAAGGGTACCCGCCAATTGCTTAATCCGCTCCTTCAACCGCGGGAAGTGGTGGAACACCATCTCCAAATCCCGGGCTAGTTCCCCCTTGCTGCGGCGGGTATAGGCCCCAAGTTCCAGGTTTTCCAGCACTGTCATGGCTGGAAAGACACGGCGGCCTTCCGGAACCTGGGCCATTCCCCTGGTCACCAAGCGGAAAGCCTCCTCCCGGGTAACATCATGCCCATCAAATACAATGGTTCCAGACTTCAGCGGAATCAGCCGAGACAAGGTGTGGAGTACCGTGGTCTTGCCCGCCCCATTGGCTCCGATTAAGGTTACAATCTCCCCTTTGGCCACGGAAAACCCGATGCCATGCAGTGCATGAATCGATCCATAAAACACGTTCATGTCCTGAACCTCAAGCATGAGCCGTTGCCTCCTTCCTCTTGCCCAGGTAGGCGGCGATAACTTCGGGATTGTTGGTGATCTCCGCCGGGGTGCCAATCGCTATGACGCGACCGTAATTCAGCACATAGATTCGCTCGCAGATACCCATCACAAGCTTCATGTCATGCTCAATCAGCAGCACAGCCACGGAAAACTGATCCCGGATCAAACGGATGGTCTCCATCAACTCCCTGGTTTCAATGGGGTTCATGCCGGCGGCAGGTTCATCTAACAACAGCACCTTGGGATTGGTAGCCAGGGCGCGGCAGATCTCCAGCTTGCGCTGCTGGCCGTAGGGCAGGTTCTTGGCGTCCTTGGCCGCCTGGTATCCCATGCCGAACACATGTAACAACTCCCGGGCGCGAGCGTCGGCCAGCTTCTCCTCACGCCAGTGGCGTGGAAGGCGCAACGTGCCTTCAATTGGTGTACACTGCATCTGATTGTGATAGGCAACCTTCACGTTGTCTAACACGCTGAGGTTTTTAAACAGGCGTATGTTTTGAAACGTACGGGCGATGCCCACCTGGGTAATATTGTGGGTTTTCAGTCCTACGATGCTCTTACCCTCCATCTCTATCACGCCAGCGGTGGGGAGGTATACATTGGTCAGTAGATTGAACACCGTAGTTTTACCAGCGCCGTTTGGCCCGATGAGGCCGACGATTTCGTCGGGCTGGATGTCCAACTCAAAGTTCTCCAGTGCCTTAAGGCCGCCAAAATGGATGCTCAGATCATGGGCTTGCAACAGCGCGGGTTTGTGCCGGGCGGCAAATATCTGCTCAGCCTCCGCCGCTTCCAGCTCGGCCTCGGGCTTCCTCCGCAGGAGCCAGTCGATGAAGCCTGTCAACGAGAACTCCTTGTTTCCCAGCAAACCGGCGGGGCGGAATAACATCATCAAAATCAACAGCATCGAGTACACCAGCATGCGGAATTTATCAAAGTCCCTCAACAACTCCGGAAGCGCGGTAAGTACCGCCGCCGCGCCAACCGCGCCCGTAATAGAACCCATGCCTCCTAATACCACCATCACCAGATACTCAATAGACTTAGCGAAACCGAACTTTGTGGGATCAAGCACGCAAAAATAATGGGCATAAAGACCGCCAGCCACGCCAGCGAAGAAAGCAGCCAGCGTGAAAGCAAAAATTTTATAATATGTAGTGGGGATGCCGGAAGCCTCGGCAGCTACTGCATCCTCACGGATAGAGACGATGGCGCGTCCATGGCGAGAGCGGCCCAGGGTGAACATCGCCGCCACCGTCAGTGCTACCAATACATAGACATAGGTAAAGTTAGTGACTTCCGGGATGCCGCGTAACCCGCGGGCGCCGCCTGTAAATTGCAAATTGATGATGAGCACGCGTATGATCTCGCCAAAACCAAGGGTGATGATGGCCAAATAATCACCCTTGAGCCTCAGCACAGGCACGCCGATCACCAGGCCGAACATCGCCGCTACAAGCCCGCCGAGCAACAGGCTGATGGGAAAAATAGCGCTGGCATCCACGCCGATATGAAGCGTAAACAAGGCGGAGACATACGCGCCAATGCTCATGAACCCGGCATGGCCCAGGGTAAGCTGGCCCAGCAGACCAGTGGCAAGATTCAAGCTCACAGCCATGACAATGCTAATACCTGCGATAATGATAATGCGCAAAAGGTATGGGTTGATCGTCCCCTGGCCGACCAGCAGGAGCATCAAGCCATAGAACAGCAGCAAAGCGATACTGTTGATAAAATAAGAACGCAACTTCTTTTTCATAATAATATCACGCCCTACACTTTCTCGTTGGCGCGCTTGCCCAGGATACCCGAAGGCTTTACCAGAAGCACCACAATCAGGATGCCGTATACCACGGC
>Ga0123353_10018468_pt1 | contig 10315 bp, 4 predicted proteins | sample TergutLab28metaG_3_FD_92763 | JGI IMG/M metagenome (GOLD analysis project Ga0123353, IMG submission 92763) | Labiotermes labralis P3 segment gut microbial communities from Petit-Saut dam, French Guiana - Lab288 P3 | ecosystem: Host-associated > Arthropoda: Insects > Digestive system > Gut ...
CCCTGTGGCCCACTCAGCCTCCTGTAAAATGGGTACCGGGTCTTTCTTGGGGGTAAAGTGCGTCCGGGGCGTGCTGCTGACCACTCACCCCCTCCTTCTAGTGCTGTGGCCATGCAAGAGTAGAGCTATACCTCTACCCACCCTCTGGGCCACACCGGGCCTGTAACGGGATCACTTTACCTTTTTTATCTAACATATATATATATACTTCAGCCAAATTGAAAGCCCCATTTATAAATGCAATTGATGTATTTTAATCACATATCTTTCCAAGTTATACAAAATGGTGTTTTGTCTACCTGAATGAGCGTATTATGGTTACATACTTTCTTAACAATCGGGCAAATCGACGACAAAGAGAATTGAAGGCTCATACTTCTCTGTGCTTTATATTCGGTAAATAAATCTACAGTAACTCTATACAATGCTTTTTTAATGTTCTCTTGTTATCCGTTTTAATTTCTTACCTTCCACGCAACAGGAAATTGTCATTTTTATATGAACCATGAATGGCATTGTGATGGCAGGCCCCTTTACAGTCTGTCGTCTCTTTTTCTCCTTTATATATTTGCGTCACTTAATGAAGATTTTTGCTCCTCAAGCGTTTTATTCTTAATTTTGTGGTACTGACTTTGTATCATCATTCTATGCAGTGTATTTTTTTGTGGGTCTCTTACTGACTTGCAGAAAGGGCGCCTATAGGCGTCGACGCTAAGGCGATCCTGGACTTACACACATACACACACACACACATACAGGACACCCATTACATCACAAATTCTGCTACGCCTTTTTTCAGTTCTTCCCAGTACTTCGGAGCTCTATTTAATAACCGGAAATTTCAACTATCCTCTAACAATAAGTAAATTTTCCTTTGAGCGACCAATTGTAAAAAGTAAATAACACCCTGTATTGAGATCAGTTCAGTAATTATTCTTACAGCAATAAAAGTAATGGCTTGCTTTACGTTAAACGGCAATTTTGTGACAGGTGTGCACAACATTTCGAAAAATCCTGGAGTTCCTTCACGAATCTAAGTGCTAGAAGGTTGATATGAGGGAAAGTGGCACACTGACGACACACAAGGAGTTAGGTGCCGGCGTACAAAACGTGTTTTGCTTGGGCGACCTAGGGCCTGAGATTTGTCCATCCCTGCTTCAAAATATGGCTTTATCAAACATACAAAATTCAGTTCTTTCCTTCAAAAAAGTATGATAGAAACAAATTAAAAATTGAAGAAGATCTTGTAGGTCGATTTTCAGGTTTCTATGAACTCCAACAAATTATGCTCGAGTTTTTCTTGAATATTGTCTTCCCTTTTCAGCATTATTACACTGGACAATATAATTTAAAATGGCCCGATTTCTCTCCCTTGCAGATAATTTTTTTCTGAGGGTAGTTTCATATTTAAAATTGCGACGTTCCATTCTCGTAATCTCTCTTATGAATTTCACTTGAAATATCGGCGAAGTGACACGCAACTTAACAGAGTGGCGTTCCTACACATTTTGGATTTGAAGTTAAATATATATTAAAATGCCCAAAATATTCATATTTGCTTATGAATATCCACACATTTCAATGACATAAAATTATTAAATGGTATTTCATGTGCTTTTGATTCGGAATTAACACGATCTGTGTGAATTGCACCGAATAAAGGAGAACATTCCGATAAACAGGGTTATGTTCTTCTTTCTTTTCCATTTATCTCAAGGTGAGCGCTCAGAAATCTATGCAAAATTAGGCTGTTTGTGGGTAATTTCTTCCAGCCCTCCTTCAGTATCGACGTTTGTGGTGCATTATATACGTCAACCGCTGGTAATAACTCAATAAACACGTAGATCTTATTAAAGAAATGTGACAAACATGTGCGTACTGAGAAAATCTTGAATATTCAAGTTTTATGAGATCTCGTTTTTGTTGAGTGGTAAATGCTGACGGAAAATTTATCATGATTTACCTTTCCACTTAATTATAAATCATAATTCTCTATCAAATAAAAATACGACATTCTCTAACGCATTTTAAAAGCAGGTGACATAAATAATATACAGGGTGATCAAAAAAGTCTCTGTGCAACTGATGATTACAAAACAGAAAGCAGGTGCACGGAGACTCTTTCATCAACCTGTATAATTTTGTGCAACAAAGAACTCAGACCAAAATAGTGGAAATCACTTGAGTAAACCACGAAGTTTTAGATATAGAAGCCACGGCGCCCTTGTTGGATTAAGTCAGCCACACCAGATATTTCATGCAAATGATTTTTCACATGTATTAACGGCATATACGTTACAGGGTGTACCAACATACACGTGTGTATGTGCAAAAATTGCTCTCCTTTCAAACATAATATTCTAGCCATAATATAAGAATAAACCTTCGTTTACGTTTCACGTGTAACTCAACGGGACGTATTCCTTCTTGAGAAGCTAAGAGTTCCCCAGCTACTCAAGAAATTCCCTGCATGGTGGAACCCAAATGTTAATTGCCGCATTCACAACAAACCAACAATTATTCCTATCCTGAGGCAGATCAGTCCGTGTCTTTCCAATATTTCTTTCTTTCTTTCTTTCTATGCCTTGTTCCTCTTAGTGGCCTCTTTCCCTCAGTTTTTCCTACCAAAACACCGCACACACAACTTTTCCCACATACGTGCGACACACATCACTTCCCCACTCATCATAAGTGATTTCGTCATCAGAATAATATATCGGGAGTACAGATCATGAAGTTGCTCGTTTTGCAGTCTCATCCCAGCCCCCACTCCCTCTTGCCTCGTTCCACTTATATCTTCCACGCAGCCCTATTTGCGAAACGCTTAAACTATGTTGACGTCTTAATAAGGTAGACTAAGTTTCACACACTTTATATTAGTGTTACGCAAAATATTCCTGTCTTCAAGAAATGATTATTAAAATTATAATTAATTATAATCAAGGCAGAGAAGTCCGGATATCATGGTGGTCACTGACGTCTGATACAGTCTGTGGTGTGTTATTCAGTACGTATTCGGACTTACCAAATAAAACGCAAATAATACAAAACGCTTATCTTCACATAAAGGTAACACAATGGACCTCAGCACATGATCTTATTAAAATACGTGATCCAGAAGGTGTGATTACTAATTTCAAAGATACAACTCAGAAGACGGTGGAATCAGAATTCGCATTAAATTCTATAATTTTACTCGTTATTTCTGTGAATTCAGTGTGACTTGTTTTGGACATGAATCGAATAGACTTCATTTGAGTTTTAGGCCCATTCCTCACCTTGCGAAACACGCAACCGAATTACAGTAACTGGACCATTACTACTACAAATGCGAACTGTCATATCGCATGCAAATATGTTCAATTTCCTATGTTAAACCCTGTAAATGTACTAACATATGGAAGAAGAAAACCTAAAGTACGTAAAATATGAGATTTTTGTATGACAAGAGAAGAAGACGCATCGGAGGGTCAAAGCGAACTTACTGAGGTGACCCCACAAATAACTTCAAATAGTTTTTGTTAAGGTTATGATGTCGGACATAAAAAAAGATTAATTGCAAAGGCAAACGCGTTATTTCTTGTTACAATAATGAACGCGATAACATTAAAATCGCATGTCGTAAAGATCTTATTTCAAGTTAACAAGCTCACATTTACACAAATTTAGGACATTCTGTTGAAACATGAAATAATTAATCTCGTTGATCATGCCAAACTGAGACAAGCACAAAAAGGCATACAAAATTTTCAACAGCCTGAAGACATAAATACCAAATTAAAATTCCGTTTGAAGAGTGGATAACCTACATTTCACTCTATTTTTGTTACCCTGTCTATAAAGGGGGGCGTGAATAAAACTCCAGGCATTTTGAGATATCAGAATCACAATGAGGTGAGTATCAGGTGTCTGATCCGTCCGCCTCACCCCCTCAGCAACTCTTACGTTTGTAGACATCTGTAGTTGTCATGAAAATTTATAATATAATATTAAACAGTGTACGTCAGCACAATCACTTTATTACTCAAGGTAATTATAATGCTACATGTTTCGACTATAGATTGGTCATTCAAGGTAATTATAAGACTACATGTTTCGGCTATAGATTAGTCATTCAAGGTATTATAAAGTTACATGTTTCGACTATAGATTAGTCATTCAAGGTAATTATAATGCTACATGATTCGACTATAGATTAGTCATTCAAGGTAATTATAAGGCTACATGTTTCGGCTATAGATTAGTCATTCAAGGTAATTATAAGGCTACATGTTTCGACTATAGATTAGTCACCCTCAGGCCTATTTTGTCAATTGTGTCACAAAATGCTGTGCACACTTTGGGATCCCATCGTGTTTACATCCATGTAATACATTAAATTAAAGCGTTTGTCTCTAAGGGCGTGACTTGTAAATTGTGTTTACAGCAGTGGGATACATAAAATTGGATCATTTGTCTCGTAAAATATATTATACAAATTGTGTCTAAAAGTTAAAATATGTAAAATTCTTAACGGTGTATTGCTCTTCACCATTTTTGGAGCTATGGGATACTGTATATTTTCCGGATGATGTCGGTGTAGACTTTGTTGCTGTTCCGTAGAAGTGGGTGTGTTATCAAATGATCTCGCACGCTAAAATATTGGATAGTATTGTCTGGTAAGGCCTGAGGATGACTAATCTATAGTCGAAACATGTAGCCTTATAATTACGTTTAGTAATAAAGTGATTGTGCTGACCTACACTATTTAATATCATATTACGTTACAAGCACATCGTGATGTTTCCATTCAAATCAGATAATTTGTCACGCTCTAAGCTTTACTGTTCAAAGAAATAAATTGTTGGAATTTCAGAATGTGACGCCGTTTAGTCTGCAGCAATTTGCTAACTTTTAGACACAATTTGTATAATACATTTTACGAGACAAATGATCCAATTTTATGTATCCCACTCTTGTAAACACAATTTGCACATCACGCCCTTAGAGACAAACGATTTAAGTTTATGTATTCCATGGATGTAAACACAAAGGGATCCCAAATTATGCATAGCATCTTGTGACACAATTAGACAAAATAGGCCTGAGGATGACTAATCTATAGCCGAAACATATAGCCATATAATTACCTTGAATGACTAATCTATAGTCGAAACATGTAGCCTTATAATTACCTTGAATGACTAATCTATAGCCGAAACATATAGCCATATAATTACCTTGAATGATTAATCTATAGTCGAAACATGTAGCCTTATAATTACCTTGAGTAATAAAGTGATTGTGCTGACGTAAACTGTTTAATATTATATTACGTTACAAGCACATCGTGATGCTTCCATTTAAAAGAAATTTATGTTACCGTATAAACCTTAATACAATTATCTCCCTCACTGTCAAATTAAGCGGTCGTATCTAAGTCTTAGGACCGAGACATAAATACACGGCCCTCAAGTGACTATGAAGATGGCCCTCTTCTCTGATGTGACGATATTTTGTCATTTAGTCTGTTAGATGTAAGAGTTTTGCGACAGCAATGCTTACAACCACCACTCCCCCCCCCTCCGAAAATTTACTAAATTTCTGCCAGACTACACGGCGTCACATTTCAGAAGTGGCCTATATTTATGTAGGCACACTAAATAATTCTTACACAAAACAGTATGAATTTCTGTCTGCCTTAGCACTTGTAGTTACACGCAATATCAAGAGAAAAAAATACACGTAAAATTACTTAGAAAAACTGTGCACCAAGTTGGCTTTATTTGCTAGATCAAGGCTCTCTTAGATAATCTGGATATTTTGTGATACCAAGCTGAGTGACAATGCAATTGGTTGCTTCATAAAACGTATTGGTCTTCACATTCTCAGGTGTTTGCAAATACCCTCCTCTACCAGGTCTCTCCCGGGGGGTTAAGTGCGGCCGGAGCGTGCTGCTGACCACTCACCCCTTCTAGTGCCGCAGTCATGGAAGAGTAGAGCTATACCTCTACCCACCCTCTGGGCCACACAGGGCCTTTAAAGGGAAACCTTTACCTTTACCTTTTATTGTGTGTGGAAATAAGTGACTTATGTAACCTGCTGTTTTTGTGTAAGATGTTTAATTAACACATCGCAAAATATTTAACTGAACCTAATAAATACAGAAATTAACACTGTATGAACCATAATAAGTACGAAGATCTTACAGAAGCCTTCTCTGATTGAGTACTTCAATCATCTATTTGTTTATTTATGACCGACAGCAATACATTACAGGGTAATCACCGAGACGTATGAAATTTACGGACGCTGTTAAAACAGTGACACTGTATAGCGTCGGAGACAGATGAATGGTTGAACAGAGAGCATCGGTGGGATTCACGAAGATGACAAAAACCGACGTACTAATAGGAAAACCTGCCCCATTTCCACTTGGCCCATCACAAATCCCACAACGACTGGCCAGGTATTAAACCTGGACCTCCGCGAAGAGGGACCAGCGAATGACGTTCTAAGCAATGGCACTGCCTGGTATCATGTTGGCTACAAAAATGTGCAGAGAAATGGTATATGCTTTCAGGGACTTCCGTTTGGATATCACACGTTAATTTTGTGTTTATCCAGAAAGTAGCCATTACATGTAAATTAGAGGAAAAATATCAGATGTTCTGAGCAATATCGATTTGAATCACGAAAAAAAATTTAAACAAATATTGAAGCAGTTAATACGAAACCAACATATATATAAAATAGCCCGTACTTTTTTAATGCACTTCGGACAGGGGGGGAGGAGTTCTAAGAAAATTACAGACGGGAGAGTAATATTATAAGAGAAAATTGGGAAAACACATAAATTATCAATACTCTAGTGTTCAGAGGGATGACGTACAAGATACTTAAAAACGTTTCTTCAACTCTAGAGCTATCCAGCGTCGCAAATGGAATAATAACTTCATAATATGGATGATTTTATTCGAAATAAAGTTACATTTGAACAGTATGAATACGCTGTATAATGAACCAATGTGCTATAAATAAATTTCACAGTAAGTTTACTGGGGATTCATAACAAGTGTTTTGTATCTTAGTTTTTGTTTTTTGTGAAGCACTATGCATGCACTTCACCTGTCGGAATTTAGAGGAAAAAAAAACACCGCGACACAAACAACCATAGCAAACACAATGACTTAAAAATCGACACATTAGAACCAAACGTGCAAAGTTTCATATTTAAACAGCGGTTTTGCTGAAGATTAAAAGTTGACTGGAATATTACAGTGTGTCTTTTGACGAGCAGTCTCAGATGATTCGCCTCTAGAAACAAACCGTCTTGACAATGAAGCTGATGGCACTAGGACCCTTCATAACTTCAGAAAGCTACTTGCCGAGCGCGACGTGTAGTATACAATTCCAGAAGGCCTGGCCTTTCGAAACGGAACTGACCGCCAATACAACTGCCTGGGATTGAAATGATTTGTGAGACCAACTTGATGCAACAATTATGATTTATTAATCAACTATTAGCTCAACATGTTTCGGACACCATTAGGCCGATCTTCAGGAACGCAAGGCCATATGTTACTGCATATGGTTTTCAGCACTGTAAACGATAAGACAGAATAAGGTGTTTGCATTGTGATCGATTGTTTGTTGTGTAAGGTGATGGTAGGTGTCCTGTGTTAGGTATTTGTAGGGTGTGTTTTGTGTGGTGTTTTGTGGTTTGTGTTCTTATCTTGACCGGTTAAAGGATTATCGGCCAGATAAGAACACAAACCACAAAACACACCCTACAGCGCACCTAACACAGGACACCTACCATCACCTTACACAACAAACAGTCGATCACAATGCAAACACCTTATTCTGCCTTATCGTTTACAGTGCTGAAAACCATATGCAGTAACATATGAAATTGCGTTCCTGAAGATGGGCGTAATGGTGCCCGAAACATGTTGAGCTAATGGTTGATTAATAAATCACAATTGTTGCATCAAGTTCGTCTCACAAATCATTTCATATTAAGGATGAACGGTCACATGAACATCATATTTGCCTGGGTTTTGCCACCCGATACACCATGATATTCATCTTCACATACACAAATGTTGTGGGCCTCAGAAGATATTCTAATATATAATCTGGGAACTTAATGCATCTATTTTTGAAGTTACGAAAGCTGAATCAGACGGAGGGTTTACAAACACGTTTATAGAATGGCGCTTATTTCCCAATACTTCAATTTTCACACGTGAAATCCCTTTTAAACCTCAGACTTGTATCGTAGGTGTACGAAAAAAATGGTTCATAATTTCTCTAAGTATAAAAACATTTCCCACGTTGATGCTTAGAGCAGAAGACAATATTTTGCAATACGTTACCACGGTAATCTATGGCTTAACATTGAGCAATGCAGAAAGTCATAGCTCATATTGTCAAGAGAGGTTACCTATCACTTGGCATCACATCCTTTTTTTTTTTTGTGGCGCTGCGGCCCCAACGCAGGCCATGGCCTCCTCATTCTTGAGTTTTCTAGATCACACACAACGACACATCACGGTCGGTAGGACTTCTCTGGACAAGTGATCAGCCCGTCGCAGAGACTTCTACTTGACAAACACACAACACTCAACACAGACATCCATGCCCCCCGGCGGGATTCGAACCCACAATCCCGGCATGCGAGCGGCCGCAGACCTACGCCTTAGACCGCGCGGCGACTGGGACCGGCCAACTTACATCACATACTAAGAACATATAAAGGATAACAGCCATTTCAAATCGACACATCTTGCTCATACCTGGGAAAGTAGCGGTTTGTAATTGTAAATAGCATGATATTTAATGTCACGCTGTCTGTGCCGTCAGTTTATACGAAATTAACGGTGCACTCCCGACACCGGAAATCCAAAACAACTTCATTTAGTAATCTCGAACTTGCGACAAAGCGGAAATAGTTAAAAACTTTCTACGAAACCATTAGTTTAAGAGATTCAAAGTCACTACTTAAAATATTCTTGTACAAACATTAATATGAACAATTAAATTTGTTCTGTATAACTAATTGTAAATCTATCTCTTGATGTCAATTATTTGTGCATAATGATGTTGAAAACTGACAGTAATCGTATTGTCGACAAATATAATATTAAATATAACTATGCGCATTTATTTGTAAATGTTACATAGACGAGTATATAACACTGTACAGTGATTATGATTGTGAAATATTTCATTCATTATGTGTAAGAAAATATTTGAACTTACAAGGTTGATGTGGAACAATTTAATTATCAAGTCTTAGTGATCTTTATGTATTTTATTATGTTTTTTTTTTGTTAATTTTATACAAACCTGCAGTAGGTCTGCTCAGTATTTTGTGAGTTTAGTTCAAAGATTGCTTCGTAGTTTAATAGCGATTAGGCAAACTTCAACGTTCCTTTCAAGATAATCTGCCAATAAATACAACCACGCATATTTCCCAAATAGGCACAAGTTTACTAAAATAGACAAATGAACGTTCATATATGTGTGTGTATATATATATATAAATACCAATGTATACTAGTCAAAAGCAAATGAAAAGAACTCTATAAAAGCAAACGCACAGTAAAAAACAATTTATCTTCTAATTAAAAAAATCTGTATCATAATTAAACCTGTGGACTTTCGAGCCAAGATGCTTGACCAAAGACTGATGTACCGTAATTTGAAGTTTAAAAGAATCATAACAGTCATTAAATAAGTCATAAATTGAACAGTGCAAAAAAAAAAGATAAGTTAAATATGTATATATTTGCTTTTGACTAGACGACATGAGAATTAAAAAGACACCAATTATGACGCCTACTCATGTATTTCTATATAATTTTTGAACACAAAATGTGTATTTTTAAACAAAGGATACAGTGTTTCTTTCTGTGCTATATTTTACTTTATTTTAATGTTGTGGACAATGTGACATTATATATTTGTGACAAATATATGCCAGCTGACAAATCAGTTCTTCATTTTCCGCATTTCAGCTCCAGTAAATTGATATACTCAAAAATGATTTAAAAAACATTATTGTCCATTAACAAAAGCTAATCCCGCCGACCAGTCCCTTTTGAGACTCTAAGAGTCCACAAGTTTATCGAGTGTTTCCTCTCCTTTTAAGTAATATACATTTTCTTATGTTTATTGTACCGTGCATCATCTTGATATTTGAATAAAGGTAGACCAACGTGATGACACTTACTTTATTATGTCAATTTACTGCTCAACATGTTTCGGATGTTAATACATCCATCTTCAGGAGCTTGCGACTACTTGGTGCGTTATTGTGTAGGCTGTA
>Ga0123353_10018469_pt1 | contig 10315 bp, 8 predicted proteins | sample TergutLab28metaG_3_FD_92763 | JGI IMG/M metagenome (GOLD analysis project Ga0123353, IMG submission 92763) | Labiotermes labralis P3 segment gut microbial communities from Petit-Saut dam, French Guiana - Lab288 P3 | ecosystem: Host-associated > Arthropoda: Insects > Digestive system > Gut ...
ATGGCTTTAGTTTAGTCAGGTATTGTAAATCCGGTTCATCGCCATCTGTCAAATACGCAACACCGCTACCAAAATCCAGTGTTGATGATCGCTGAAAGTAAGAAGTATTATTATGTTTAGCAATAACACTATACCCGTTTTTGAATAATACAGCCATTGCTTCAATGACCTGTGTATCACCTACAGTGATATCTCCATATCCGCTTGCAAACACAGTCTTGCCGTCGCCGGTATTATTGATATACATTAACTCATATTCTGAGTTTATCAGATAATCAGTAACAATCAATATACTATCGTAACTCTTCAAAAAGTCTTTTTCTGTGGCTTTTTGTGAAAGTGTAGTCGGCAAAACAATGTGCAAAAACACCATCACTCCAGTAACGATTACAGATATAACAGCCAAAGCTATTGTGAGATGTATTTTTTCAGAAGTAGACATTACAACCTCCTCGCGTCCTACTTATAAACGAACCGATTCTATACATTGTAACATAGAATGTAAAAAAAGCAGTTACAAGCAGAGAGGATATTACATAAAACAAGTATCATAACCATAGCATTAAATTGTTAAGTACTTATTAAGAATCTATGAAGAAAATTGCGGTATTCGTGTGTAAAATTACATTCCTTTTAGTAGCGTCTAATTGTAAAATCTAACTTGTGTACTCTAATATTTTATACGAGGAGGATATTTATGAAGAAGTTATTTGCACTATTACTGGCCCTATGCATGATCGTCACTCTGGTAGCATGCAAAAAGGACGCAGACAAAGAGGGTGGCGACACCATCACGGTAGACATTTTCTGGTACACCTTCGCCGACACATATCTCACCAGCGTACGTAACGCTATGGAAACGCAGCTCAAGGGAATCGCAAACATCAAATACAATATGCACGACTGTCAGGAAGACCAGGGCAAGCAGACCGATTTGATTTCATCTGCTATCACTGCCGGAACTGACTTGCTGATAGTCAATATTGTCACGACCGGTTCGGAAGAAGCGGCGAACAATGTTGTGAAGCTCGCGAAAGATGCCGGCCTACCGTTAGTTTTCTTCAACCGCGAAGTCACTGACGCAGTCGTCAACTCTTATGACAATTGCGTTTTCGTCGGCACCGACGCTGACGAGGCGGGCTACATGCAAGGCGAGGCCGCAGCCCAGTTCCTCCTTGAGGGAGACAACCTGAGCAAGTACGACCTCAACGGAGACGGCGAAATCAGCTACATCATGTTCCGCGGAGAGCACGGCAACGCCGAAGCATTCGGACGCACCAAGTTCTCGGTAACAAAAGCCAATGAGCTCCTTGCGGGCAAAGCGAAGCTCGTTCCTTCCCCCGCTAATGAGACCAGCAACCAGTATGACGACGACGGGATCAGCAACTTCTTCCTGTACGGCAACTGGTCAGCAGCCAATGCTGCCGATCTTATGCGCACCGCCCTTACCGCATACTCGCTGACCGACGGCTCGATAGAGCTGATACTCGCCAACAACGACGACCAGGCATTGGGCGCGATCGAGGCCATGAATGAACAAGGGTTCAACACAGGGCTTGATGGATCCGGCTATATCCCCGTCTTTGGAGTCGACGCTACGACGGTAGCACAAGAAGCGATCAATGCAGGCAAAATGACCGGTACGGTCCTGCAGGACGCTGAAGGTATGGCAAAATGCATCGTGGAGCTTGCCCAGAATATTGCCAACGGCGATGATCTCAAGGCAAACCTAAGCAAATATAATGTAGACGCGACCGCAGCAAAAGTCCGCGTACCTTATAGGATAGTAAGCGGTTCGGCGCCGGCAGGCGGCGGCGGGCAAGTAGCCGCCGGAGGCCCCATCAATGTAGATATTTTCTGGTATACATTTGCCGACACTTACCTCACGAGCGTACGTAACGCCATGGAGCAACAGCTCAGTGCGAACGAGAACCTGAAAGCCACGCATCACGACTGCCAGGAGGATCAGGGTAAACAAACCGACTTGATTACCTCCGCTATTACCCAGGGAACCGACCTGCTTATCGTCAATATTGTTACGACCGGCTCTGAAGAAGCAGCGATGAATGTATTGAATCTCGCGAAAGACGCGGGCATACCCATTATATTCTTCAACCGCGAAGTCAGCGACAGTGTCGTCAATGCATATGACAAGTGCGCCTTTGTTGGCACCGATGCCGACGAAGCGGGCTACATGCAAGGACAGGCCATAGCGAACTTCCTCCTCGCAGGTGACAACCTGAGCAAATACGACCTGAACGGCGACGGGGAGATCAGCTACATAATGTTCCGCGGAGAGCACGGCAACGCCGAAGCGTTCGGACGCACCAAGTATTCCGTGCAGGAAGCAAACAGGCTCCTGGCCGGTAAAACAAAGCTCGTTCCTTCCCCTGCGAATGAAGTCAGCAACCAGTATGACGACGACGGGATCAGCAACTACTTCCTGTACGGCAACTGGTCGGCAGCCAATGCGGCTGAACTGATGAGCACTGCCCTTACTGCATACTCGCTGACCGACGGCTCCATCGAGTTGATCATCGCCAATAACGACGATCAGGCAATCGGAGCGATCGAAGCCATGAATGAGCAAGGGTTCAACACCGGCTCAGGCGGCGGCTACATCCCTGTCTTTGGTGTTGACGCAACATCGGTTGCACAGCAAGCCATCAATGACGGAAAGATGACCGCCACCATCCTGCAGGATGCGGTGGGCATGGCGACATACATCCTTAAGCTCGCCGACAATATTGCGGTTGGCGATGATCTACTGGCCGGCACAGGCGGCTTCAACATCGACTCCGGTGTTGCGAAGATTCGCGTACCTTACGCGATTTTTGGATAAGCCGGGTAGCTGAAGCAGCTTAATAAAAAGGCCAACATAACAGGTGATAAGGCGGCCATCAACGGCCGCCTGTCCCCGTACTAAACGGGGAGCGAACCGACCCAAAAACCGGAGTACACAAAGCATTGACCGCGCCCGCTTGGGCGGGCGCGGTTCGCCCCTGTAAGTAGAGGAGAGGTTGTATGGAAGAAAAGTATTTACTACAAATAAAGGACGTGAGCAAAGCGTTTCCGGGCGTTCAGGCCCTCGATAAGGTAAGCCTGGATGTGCGGCCCGGCACCATCCATTCTCTGATGGGCGAGAATGGCGCCGGAAAATCTACCCTGATGAGATGTCTCTTCGGTATATACCACGCAGACAGCGGGGAGTTCATCCTCGATGGGAAAAAGGTGGATTTTGTTAACGCCAAACAGGCGATGGACAACGGGGTTTCCATGGTGCATCAGGAACTCAATCAGGTGCATACCCGCAATGTCATGGAAAATATCTGGCTCGGCAGGTTCCCGAGCGGACTCGCCGGCATAAATCATAAAAAGATGTATCAGGACACATTGGATATATTTCAAGATTTAGGCATATCAGTAAATCCCAAGGCGATCATCAGAACGCTTTCGGTATCCCAGCGCCAGATGGTAGAGATAGCGAAGGCTGTATCGCACAATAGTAAGATCATCGTTTTTGACGAACCGACTTCCTCCTTGACTGAGGTCGAAGTTGAGCATCTCTTCCGCATTATTTTCAGTCTTCGGGACAGGGGCTGCGGGATAGTCTATATTTCCCACAGGATGAGCGAAATCTTGCAGATATCCGACGATGTAACGGTTTTACGCGACGGGAAACTTGTCGCAACGTCGCCGGCATCGGAACTCACGATCGATAAGATCATTACCCAGATGGTGGGCAGGGAACTCGACAATGTATTTCCGCCAAAGGACAATGTTCCCGGCGAAGTGGCGCTGAAGGTCGAAGAGCTCACAGCATTATACCAGAATCTTCACGACGTCTCGTTTGAGTTAAGAAGCGGCGAGATACTCGGCGTCGCGGGGCTTGTAGGCGCAGGCCGCACCGAAATGTTGGAAAACATTTTTGGCCTTGCCACAAAGAAGTCGGGAAAAATAACGAAAAATGGTAAAGTCCTTAAGATAAAAAACTCCCGGAACGCAAAAAAATATGGTTTTGCGATGCTCACGGAGGAGCGCCGCGCCACCGGGATATTCAATGTGCTGACGATCCGCGAGAATGTCTCCATTGCTCATTTGGACAAGTGTAAGGTAGCCGGGCTGTACATCAGCAACAAGAAAATTACTTCAGGCACGGCATGGGCAATTGATGCGCTTAAAATAAAAACGCCCAGCCAGCTTACTAAAATCAGATCCCTATCCGGAGGCAACCAGCAAAAGGTCATTCTGGGGAGATGGCTCCTCACGGAGCCGGATATCTTCCTGTTTGACGAACCGACCCGAGGCATCGACGTCGGCGCAAAATACGAAATCTATCAGCTCATGATCAACCTTGCGGTGCAAGGAAAAGCCGTTATAATGGTATCCAGCGAGTTGCCTGAACTCTTAGGCGTTTGTGACAGGATCCTCGTCATGTCCGGCGGATATCTGACCGGCACAGTCAACGCCGCAGAAACCACCCAGGAAGAAATCATGGCCCTTGCGGCGGAACGCGTCTAATTGCGGAAAGAGGAGGATTAACAATGAATAACACCGGGTTTTTTTCACGCATTACAAACAGCATATCGCAGCGCTGGGAGGATTACAAAGCGCTTGACGGTAAGGGCAAACTTCGCTGGTGGGGCAATTTCTTTGTTCGTAACGTTATTTACATAATCATTATACTATTGGTCGTCTATGTGCAGATATACAGCATACGCGAGGGAAGTAACAGATTTTTATCCCTTAGATCTATCGTCAACATCGCGAACCTTGCAGGTTCATCCATGTTTTTGGCTCTTGGCGTCGGCGGCATTATTGTCCTGACAGGAACCGACTTATCAGCCGGAAGGGTACTTGGCCTAATGGCTTGTATCAGCGCTTCATTACTTCAACGTCCGTTGGAAGAGTATAGCGTCAAGATGTTTCCGAACCTAAACGCACCCCCCATATTGCTTGTTATGTTGCTTGTTATGGCTATTGGAGGCTTGTTCGGGGTGTTTAACGGTTTTGTCGTTTCGAATTTTAAGCTTCACCCATTCATTGTCACGTTGGGTACGCAGCTTATAATATACGGAACGGTATTATGGTATATAACACTTGGAGAGAACGGCGGCAGCCCGATATCCGGGTTGACCGATGGATACAAGAACTTCGTTAAAGGCACTATCACGATAGGCGGTACGGCTATACCCTACTACGTGTTCTATGCCATTGCAGCAACGGTGATAATGTGGTTTATCTGGAACAAGACGACGCTGGGCAAAAACATGTACGCAGTGGGCGCAAACCCCGAAGCGGCAAATGTGTCGGGCGTTTCCGTGATGAAGACCACCATACTGATTTTCACCATCGGCGGTATATTGTACGGGCTTTCCGGGTTCATCGAATCAGCGCGTATAGGTTCCAACGGTCCCATGACCGGGGTGAACGCCGAACTCGACGCAATCGCCGCGTGCGTGATCGGCGGTGTGTCGTTTACCGGCGGTACAGGTAAGATTAGCGGTATTGTGACCGGCGTTATCCTGCTGCAGATCATCTCGGTATCTTTTGTGTGGCTGCATATTCCCGGCAATATGCAGTATATCATCAAGGGCGCTCTCATACTTATTGCCGTGGCGATAGACATGCGTAAGTACCTGGCGAAGAAGTAAGCGGTTCTGGTAAGAAGTGAGCAGTTTATAATACTACAAACGGGTCGTTATCACGGCCCGTTTGTTTCGAAATCTGAGATGTTGGCGCAGCTCGCATATGTCACTTCAGAATAAACCTGTTCTTATTGTAGTCGATCAAGCCGTCGGCCTTCATTTTCATGAGTTCGTGGGAGAGTGCGCTTCGCTCGACGCATAAGTAATTCGCAAGCTCTTCACGGTTGAGCGGGACTACGATCTCGCACCCAGGCTTTAGTGAAAACGATTCGATATAACGCACCACCCTGGCCCTGATAGTCTTCATGCTGAGAATCTCCATATGTTTTTGCATACGGAGATTTTTTTCGGCTGTCAACCTGAGTATGTTCTTTATCAACTCGCGGTGAAACGAGCACGAGTTAGAGCAGACCTGCAACATCCTGCCAAAGGGAAGCAGAAGGACTCTTGAGTCAACATCGGCGAGGACCGTGACGGGGCTCTCGTCGACGTCGGCGCAGCAGAGCGCCTCGGCAAAAATGTCGCCGGGGGAGAGTATGGCCACAAGGGAACGGTTGCCCTCGTAGTCGTCGCGGACAATGCGCATTTGCCCCCTGAGCACGACGCCGATCTGCTCAGGTTTGTCCCCGGCATGTAAAATAGCGCTGCCTTTCCTGACGGTCTTAGCTACAGCGCCGATACAACCAAGCACAGAGTCAAGCTCACCGGGGTCAAGTCCGGAAAAAAGCTCGACAGATCTAAGCACAGAAATATAATCTTTCATATAAAAACCCGGAATACCCAGAATTCCTTACTTTTAAGTGTCACTCTTTTGGCGTGCCGTCGGCGTTCAGGAGCGGGAGATGCTCGAGGTAGATGATATCGTCGCGGTATTTTGCGTCGCCTTCCGCCAGGACTGCCATTTTCCCGACTATAATGCCTCCGGCTTCTTTTACGAGCTTCTCGACGGCGCGCAGGGATTCGCCCGTACTGACGACGTCGTCCACTATGAGCACCCTTCGGCCTTTCATAAGTTCAGCCTCGATGTAATCGATGCAAAGGGTCTGCCTTTTTTGTGTGGTAATTGACTGAAGCTCGACGGAGAAGACGTCTTTCATGTACAGCTTGACGACTTTCCGCGCTACGACATAGCTGGTCTCGCCGTTTTGGCGCGCCATTTCATGAATGAGGGGGATGCCTTTCGCCTCGGCGGTGATGATAATATCGTGAGGCGGTGCGACCTCCAGCAGATGCTTGGCTGCGGCGACGGTCATTTCGACGTCCCCGAACAGCACAAACGCCGCGATGCTGAGGGTGTCGGATATCTTGCATATTTGCAAGCGCCTTTCGAGCCCCGCAACGTTGAGAGTGTAGAATTCTTCCATTATGTCGTCCCCCTTGTAATATTTTGATGTTATGCGGGGAATACCCTTGTCATGTCGATTTGGCAGCCTTCCAGAGTGTTTACCGGTATAGTAGCGGGGCCGATGTAATCAGTTATTCCGTATCTGTCATTTCTTGTTCAAGTATACATTATAATAAAAACCCTGTCAACGGAAACTCGCAATTGAGAGACGTTAGAATTGAGTGCTCTCAAAAGAGATGTTTATTGATTATGCTGCAGATAAAATAAAATACCCCTTCAAAGAATGGAGGGGTATTTTACTAAGGTGAACCAAACTTTACCCGTTGCAGGCCAGGCTTTTTGCCCATTTTCCGTAGTTTGCCAGCTTGACCTCGCATTCCATGCGGTTTTTATCGCTTGCCATGATATATACCTTTATTTTTGGCTCGGTTCCGGATGGGCGGACGACGGTGACTGTGCCGTCTTCCATTTCGTAACGCAGGACGTTGGAACCGGACAGCTCTATCTCTGAAGTCTTGCCTGTCTTTACATCGGTTTGCGTCCCGTCTTTGTAATCGCGCCTGATGAGCGCCTTCACACCGGCGATTTCGTCGGGCGGATTATTGCGCAGGTTTTCCATCAACGTACGCATCTTGGCGATCCCGTCCAGACCGGGCATCACCAAGTTGAGGGTCTTCTCGCCATATTGGCCGTACTTTTCATAGAGCTTCATTAGAGCGTCATACAGAGTCATGTCCTGCCCGGCATACCATGCGGCCATTTCAGCTATAAGCATCGATGCGGTGACGGCGTCTTTGTCGCGGACGTAATCGCCGATCATATAGCCGTAGGACTCTTCATATGAGAAAATCACGTTTCCGACGCCGCTCGATTCCAACTTGTTTTTCTTCTCGGCCATGAATTTGAAACCTGTGAATGTATCGTAACAGGCGACGCCGTTTTTTTCGGCTATACGGCGCGCCATCTCGGTCGTCACTATCGTTTTTAGCGTGATGGGGTTTTCAGGCATCGTTCCGGCCCTTTTTCTTGCGCCGATCAGATAATCGAGCAGCAAAACGCCCGTTTGGTTGCCGGAAATCGTTATGAACTCGCCCTCGTCGTTGCGCACCATGATGCCGACGCGGTCACTGTCCGGGTCGGTCCCGATTATGAGATTGGCGCTATGTTTTTTCGCCAATGCGATCGCGAGTTCGAATCCTTCGGGATTCTCGGGATTGGGGGATGTGACCGTCGGGAAGGAGCCGTCGATCTCCATCTGCTCGGGTACGCAAATGATATGTTTAAGGCCGAGCCTGCGCAGCGCTTCGGGCACGAGTTTGTGGCCGCAGCCGTGGAAAGGCGTATATACGAGCTTGAAGGTTTCGGCGACAGCCTTCACGGACTCAAAATCGTTCGCCTGGGACATGACGTTTTTCAGAAATAGTTCGTCCGTTTCTTCGCCCATTATAGTGATCAGCCCTTGCCGGACCGCCTCATCGTAATCGATCGAGCGGATGGATGTGAACATGTCCAGCCTGTCCATTTTATTCGCGACTTCACTCGCGTGGCGCGGGGGCAACTGGGCGCCGTCGGCCCAGTAGACTTTATATCCGTTATATTCCTTTGGATTGTGGCTCGCGGTGATATTTATGCCCGCGATGCAGCCATATTCGCGTATTGCGAACGACAGCTCCGGCGTCGGCCTTAAATCTTCGAATATTCTTACTTTGATCCCGTTGCCCGCAATGATACAGGCGGCTTCGCGGGCAAAATCGGAACTGTTGTGGCGGCAATCGAAACATATCGCTATGCATTTATCCTCGCCGGGTTCCTCGAGTACGAGTTCCGCAAATGCCTGCGTCGTGTGCCTGATGACGTGGATGTTCATTCTGTATAGCCCTACGGCCATCGTTCCGCGCAAACCTGCTGTGCCGAACTCAAGCCGGCTGAAAAATCGGCTCTCGATTTCTTTTTTGTCTCCCGCTATCCCGCGCAGTTCTTCCTTCTCATCTTCCGACAACGCTGGGCTGTTTAACCATGCTTCATATTGTTCCATATAGTTCATCAGCTAATCTCCTTCATTTTCATCATCTTCTTCTTCAACTATAATTGCGTCCAACAGGTCTTGCGCGTCCAAAAGCATCGTTTCGGGTACGTACACTTCCATGCCGCCAGGCGGGTGTCCCAGGATCAGTTTGCCAAACAGTCCGTTGTTAGGGTACTCGCAAACATGCGGTATCCCATAGGCTTCGAGCAGATTCAAGGTCAGCTCCATATCGAGCGGGCCGCCGGATATATACGTGAGATACGCCGGAGGGATCGCCTCGCCGTTTTCGTCGTTCGGCCACCTGAGTTCTTCCGTCTTCTTAAAATTCCAATCCAAGATAATCAATACCTCCAAATCATTTATGGTATTTTCCGCCTTCGGTGATTTTGAACGCCCTATAGAGTTGTTCGAGCAGCATGACGCGCGCAAGGTTGTGCGGGAATGTCATTTTTGACATTGACAGCCTCATGACTGCCGTGTTTTTTATATCCTCATGCAAACCAATGGAGCCGCCGACGATGAAACACAACCGGGATATGCCGCGCAGCGCGCAATCGGAAATAAACTGCGACAGGCCATAACTGTCCATTTCCTGTCCCTCGATGCATAGCGCGACGGTCGTTGCGCCTGCAGGTATCTTCCCGGCGATAGCCGACCGTTCTTTCTCAAGGGCAATCATGATTTGCGGATTTGGCGCTTTGTCGCCGGACTGCATATCTGTGGGGCGGGCGTCGCGGGCAGGAGTGTGCGCGTCTTTTCCGCTGCACGCTGGTACGCTTACTCCGTTGCAAGATGGCACGCTTATTCCGCTGCGCGGTGGTACGCTTACTCCGTTGCAAGATGGCACGCTTATTCCGCTGCGCGATGGTACGCCTGTTCCGCCGCCGGATGGTACGCGGTGTTCGGGGATCTCCAATACATCAAGTTTGCAATAACCCGAGAGTCTCTTGATATATTCGCCTGCTGCATCGATATAAAACTTTTCTTTTAGTTTTCCTACGCATATTATCTTTATATTCAACATTATTATAACCATACTTTTGCAAAATAGTAAATAGTAAATTATAAGAAGAATGCGCAAAAAAAAAGACAGTTGACAGTATCAACTGTCTTTTGGCGTCATCCGGCGTCCTGATCTTCGACCGTTGTATCGTCCGGGACGTAAATGGTCTTGATATCAGCGCCCAGGGACTAGAGTTTTTGTACCATTTTTTCGTAGCCTCGCTCGATGTAACTGACGCCTTCGAGCAAAGTTTCGCCGCGCGCGCATATGCCCGCGATGACCAGCGCCGCGCC
>Ga0123353_10018470_pt1 | contig 10315 bp, 9 predicted proteins | sample TergutLab28metaG_3_FD_92763 | JGI IMG/M metagenome (GOLD analysis project Ga0123353, IMG submission 92763) | Labiotermes labralis P3 segment gut microbial communities from Petit-Saut dam, French Guiana - Lab288 P3 | ecosystem: Host-associated > Arthropoda: Insects > Digestive system > Gut ...
ATTGAGTAGCACGATTGAATTCACTCTTTTGAAAGTTGCGTCCACCCACCATGGCCCGAATAGCCCCTGTTTTTACATCCATGCACAATAGAGCCGCCTGTGGAAGTTCCTTATATTTCCCCCTCGCCTCAATTTCTTTCAGCCCTCGTTCAACGGCTTGATTAGCGCTTATCTGAGCGGCAATATCCAAAGTCGTATAGATCTTCAATCCTTCCTTGTACAGGACATTACTGCCGTATTTGCTTTGGACATAGCGCCTGACATTCTCAATAAAATAAGGGGCAACTTTTTCTTTTGGGCGGATAGAACGAAATTGCAGGGAAGTTTTCCATGCTTCCTGTTTTTGCTCCGGCGTAATATAACCATCCTCAACCATCCGTGACAATACATAGTTCTGCCGTTCGCGGGCATTTTCAAACCGTAATAAAGGTGAATAATCCCTTGGGCTTTTGGGTAGAGCGGCCAATATTGAGGCTTCCGCCAAACTCAAAGAAAGAGCGCTTTTACCAAAATAGCTTTCTGAAGCGGCTTCGATTCCGTATGTTCCATGTCCCATATAAATATAATTCAAATAAAGGTTGAGAATTTCTTCCTTGGTGAGATAGCGGTCTATTTTATAAGCGAGTATGGCTTCTCTGATTTTGCGGGTATAAGTTCTTTCTTGGGAAAGATAGAGTGATTTTGCCACCTGTTGTGTAATGGTACTACCACCCTGAACAATTTTTCCGGCGGCCATATTCTTATAAAAGGCGCGGGTAATACTGGTCAAGTCAAAACCTTTGTGATGAAAAAAGCGGGCATCTTCTGCGGAAACGAAGGCTAAAACTACATGGCGGGGAACATCGGCGATATTGATGACCTTGCGGTCTTCCAAGAAAAATTCATCAATCAATTCATCATTATCACTATAAACCTGGGTGGCGATGCTAGGCCGGAAATCCTTCAATGCGGCAATACTGGGCAATTCTTGTAAAAGGACATAATACACAACACTACTGCCGATTAGAACAAGAAAGAGGAAAACAAAGAAGGAAATCAGGAAGAAATGAAAAAGTCGTGATTTCCAGCGTTTTTTCCGCTGTACTTTTCTCAATGATCTCTTTTTAATCCTCATCGGGCGTTTCTTCCTTTTCCATGTCGGCATCAGTAGTGTCGATCTTCTTACGACCGGCAATTTTCGCAAGGAAAATACTGATTTCATATAAAATCATCAGAGGTACGGCCATGAGAGTCTGTGTAAAGGCAGAAGGGTCAGGAGTTAAAAAGGCGGCGGCAATAAAAAAGATAAGGATCGCATAACGCCGATTACGCCTGAGCATGGGTGCATTGACGATACCAATTTTAGCCAAAAAGAAAATGAATACGGGCAACTGGAAAGAAATACCGAAAGCCAGCAAAAGTTTTAAGGCCAGGCTCAGATACTCGCGAAGTGAGATCATGGGTTTCAGCGTATCCGTAGCAAAGGACATAAAAAACTCAAAAGCCGGAGGAAGGGCAAGAAAGTAAGCGAAACAAATCCCCCCAATGAATAAAAGGCTTGCGGAAATAACAAACGAAACAACATGACGTTTTTCTTTCACATACAAGCCGGGGGATATAAATCCCCAGATCTGGAAAAAAGTGTAGGGGCTTGTCAGGAGCAGAGAAGCAAAAAAAGCAATCTTCATGTGGGTAAAAAAAGCTTCGATAAGTCCGGTGAAAACGATGGAACCGGTCTCGGGAAGGACTTCAACAAGAGGCTTGGTAATAATGTTGAAAGACCAATCCCTGAACATGTAACAGACAATGAAGCCCAATCCCAGAGCAACCAAAACACGGATCAGACGTTTTTTTAACTCTTCCAAGTGGGCGGTTAATGGTAATTTTTCGTCAACATTATTCTCCATCAATATTTGGTGATTTCCTTTGCACGCCTCATTTTTCCGTGGAATTTACCTCTGTTTCAGCATCCGGTGATTCAGTTGAATTACTCGCTTCTTCTGAGAATGATGCGGAATCGTCAGCGTTGCTGCTATTTTCATCTTTGGGTTCGTAATATTCCGCCACGGGGGATGGTTTCGCTTCTTCCGTATTGTCGTCAGTCTTAACAGCACCTTTCAGATCATCCGTCAAATCATCTGCCGTCCTGCGAAATTCGCTCAGGCTTTTTCCTAATGTCTTGGCAAGACCGGGCAATTTCTTGGGTCCAACAATAAGAAGAGCTACAATTCCAATCACAAGCAACTCCTGCATGCCAATACCAAACATGGTATTATCTCTCCCTTCCATTTAGGCCAAATTTAGAGGTAAAATATAAAGCTCTCACCTTTTTGTCAATGGATTTCGTACCTCCTTGCAAAGGAAAATCCGTTGCTTTTTTAATGGGTTTGTGGTAAAGGCGCAATCGGTTTTTTGACAGAAGGAAACATTGGAAATATTGAATCGGTTTTCATATCAGGCGCGACGATAATGTATCGTAAAACGGGGATCGTAAAGGATGATCGCTTTCTCCTTCACGGCGGAGATCCAATGCATCCGGAATCGTCTGCAAGACTGAAAGCAGTTTATGCAATGTTGGAGAGGGACGATCTTGAATCACGTTTTTTTTTGATACCCTCGCGGTACTCCTCATTAGATAATCTGGAAAGCGTTCACAAACGATCCTATATTGACTGCATTGCCCGAACAAAAGGGCAATTATATGTTGCCCTTGATGATGAAACGGATGCAACGGAAGATACCTTTGACGTTGCCTGCCTGGCAGCAGGAAGTTTTTGCCAGGCCATTGACTATGTTATGGAAGGCAGGTTGGACAATGCCTTCGCCATAACCCGTCCGCCGGGACACCATGCGGAAACAGATTCTGCCGCTGGTTTTTGCATTTTCAATAACGTGGCCATTGGCGCCAGGTATGCATTGAAAACATTCAATTTGAGCAGGATTCTGATCGTTGACTGGGATGTTCATCATGGTAACGGTACACAGCATTGCTTCTATGATGATAATCACGTTTTGTTCTTCTCCATCCATCAGTCTCCATTTTATCCAGGAACAGGATTTGTTCATGAAACAGGGAGGGGCAAAGCTGTGGGATACACTATCAATTGTCCTTTAAGTTTCGGTGCTGACAATGGTTCATATATTGAAATTTTCCAAAAAATCCTTGTTCCGCTTATGCGCCGCTTCAAACCGGAACTTATTCTCGTTTCGGCAGGTTTCGATGCTCACATGGATGATCATTTAGGGGATATGAATTTGACCGCATCGTGCTATGCGGCCTTAATCAGAATCCTTATGAATGAGGCAGACAAATTATGCCACGGAAGGTTGGTTCTCACCCTTGAAGGAGGCTATAACATTTACTCCCTGGCTGATTCCGTGAAGGCGGTTTTGTTGGAGTTACGAAATGAAACCCATACGTTGGAAGAGGAATTATCGATCATGGAACAAGCAGGAGAAAGAAAGTCGTATGATGAAGTAAACCGGCTCATACAGCAGATTATTCCGTTTCTGGAGCGAATATAGCCATAGCGGCGTTCTTACCGCCATGGTTCAAATATACGGCGGGGGAGAACAAATGGAGAAAATACAGCATGGTATATGTTGATTTAGAGTTATAAGTAAACTTTTTGGACAGGGAATCCTATCCTAAAGCATTTACAAAAAAAAATAGGGGAAAATTAATTTAAGGAAAGGGAAAATGCTTTGAAAATAACCAAAGAAGAAGTCAAATATGTTGCCCAGCTGGCGCGTCTGGAGTTTGATCAAGGTGAAACAGACATGTTTACTATGCAATTGAGCGATATTCTTAACTATATTGATCAACTGAACCAGGTTGATACGGATGGAGTACAACCCATGACCCATGCCATGGATTTGCATAATGCTTTCCGTGAAGATGTGGTTATCCCCTCTCTTACCAACGAAATGGCTCTGGGAAACGCAGCTGAAATACGAGGTAGCAGTTTCCGTGTGCCCAAGGTGATAGAATAGAGGCTCCTATGAAACTGAATGAACTGACCATCCATGAATTACAAAAAAAACTCCAAGATCGTGAGATAGCATCTGTTGACCTTGTTGAAGCAACATTTGCCCAAATCGATAAAGTAGAAAACAAAATACACGCCTATATCACTCTTACCAAGGAAAAGGCTTTAATTCAGGCGGCAGAAGCAGACCGGCAGATCAAAGCGGGCACCGCTGGTAGTCTTTGCGGTATTCCCATTGCATTGAAGGACACGCTCTGCACGGAAGGGATCAGAACAACCTGTGCTTCTCGGATGCTTCATAATTTCGTTCCTCCCTACGATGCAACAGTTGTTCAACTGCTGAAGCAGGCTGGCGCTGTCTTTACCGGTAAAACGAACACGGATGAATTTGCCATGGGTTCTTCTACGGAAACATCCTATTTTGGTACGACTCGCAATCCTTGGGATCTGGAACGGGTTCCTGGAGGATCAAGTGGTGGATCGGCAGCGGCTGTTATCACCGGCGAATGCATTGCTTCCCTCGGAACGGATACAGGAGGATCAGTTCGTCAGCCAGCTTCCCTTTGTGGAATTGTCGGCATTAAACCAACTTACGGTCGCGTTTCCCGGTTTGGAGCGATCTCCTTCGGCCCATCCTTGGATCAGGTCGGTCCCTTTACTAAGGATGTGGAAGATGGCGCTATTATGCTGAATGTTATCGCTGGTTATGATGCCAAAGATTCTGTTTCCAGTCCTCTTGAAGTACCAGATTACCGATCTTTTCTTAATAAGGACATTAAGGGATGGACGGTTGGTATTCCCCAGGAATACTTTACTGGAGGATTGGATGCAGATGTAGCGGAGGCACTGAAGCTGGTTATTCAGGTTTTGAAGAACCAGGGAGTACAAATAAAGGAAATTTCACTACCCCATACAAAATATTGTATTGCCGTTTTTTGCATTGTTGGAACCGCTGAAGCCAGTTCCAACCTTGCCCGCTATGATGGTATGGAATACGGATATCGTATAGAAAAAGCAGCAAATCTTATGGATCTGTACAAACAGTGCCGCAATAAGGGATTTGGTGCGGAGGTTAAACGCAGAATAATGCTGGGAACATATGCCTTGTCAGCCGGATACTATGACGCGTATTATAAAAAAGCATCACAAGTCCGTACGCTAATCAAAGAGGATTTCGATGAAGCCTTCAAAACTTGTGATGTCGTTTTAGCTCCCACATCCCCGACACCAGCTTTTAAAATTGGGGAAAAGAATGATGATCCTTTGAAAATGTATCTGTCAGATGTTTTTACAGTATCGGCAAACTTGGCGGGAATTCCCGCCATTTCTGTTCCCTGCGGCTTTAGCCATCATGGATTACCTATTGGCGTACAGTTTTTAGCGCGGCATTTTGAAGAAGGAAAGCTTTTTCAGATAGCACACAACTATGAGCAATATGCCCAACTGGAAAAAAGGAGACCTGACCTGTAATGGAATACGAATCTGTCATCGGGCTGGAAGTTCACGCCCAGCTTTTAACTAAAACGAAAATTTTTTGCAGCTGTTCCACAGGGTTTGGTGCTCCCCCTAACGCCCATACTTGTCCTATCTGCCTGTCCATGCCTGGTACCCTTCCAGTATTAAATAAAAAAGTGGTGGAGTTCGGCATGAAAATGGCGATCGCTACCCACTGCCGCATCAAGGAGAAGAGTATCTTTGCCAGGAAAAATTATTTTTATCCTGACCTTCCCAAAGGATACCAAATTTCCCAATATGATCTTCCCTTGGCGGAGAAAGGTTACGTGGAAATCGAAATATCGGGGGATAAAAAAAGAATCGGGTTAACGCGAATCCATATGGAGGAAGATGCGGGGAAGCTGGTTCATGACGAGCACGCCCCTTTCAGTTATGTTGATCTAAACCGTGCCGGCATACCTCTCATTGAAATTGTCGGTGAACCTGATATTCGCAGCTCTGAAGAAGCAGCAGCCTATCTGCGCCGCCTCCATGAAATTCTCGTCTATCTGGAAATATGTGACGGTAATATGGAAGAAGGAAGTTTCCGCTGTGATGCCAATGTATCTCTGCGTCCGAAAGGGCAGGAGGCCTTTGGAACACGTGTAGAACTGAAAAACATGAATTCGTTCCGTAATGTGCAACGTGCCTTGGATTATGAAATTAAGCGCCAGGAGTATGTTCTGGAAAGCGATGGGAAGATCGTTCAGGAAACCCGTTTGTGGAATGAATTACAAGGTGTGACATTGCCCATGCGAAGCAAGGAAGAGGCCCATGATTACCGATATTTCCCCGATCCTGATCTTGTTGCCCTTTACGTTGATCAGAGCTGGGTCAACAATATACAGCATACACTTCCCGAACTTCCTCTGGAAAAACGGGAACGTTTTGTCGAGGAATATCAGATTCCCGCTTATGACGCAGGTGTGTTGACAGCAAGTAAAGCTTTAGCTGAGTATTACGAAGCCGTTGTTAAAACCTGCCAAAAACCCAAGATTGCTGCTAACTGGGTCATGGGTGATATTTTGCGCCTCATCAATGATGAAAAAATGGATATCAAAAACTGTTCAGTTTCTCCTGCGTCTCTGGGAGAAATGATTGCTCTTATTGAAGATGGAACGATCAGCGGTAAAATGGCGAAGGAATTGTTTGAAGAAATATACCGGACAGGAAAAACCCCGAAAGCGATTATCGCCGAGAAAGGAATAAGTCAGATTAACGATGAGGAATCTCTTGCACAAATAATCGACGCTGTCATTCAGGGTAACCCGACGCAACTTGAACAATATCGAAGCGGAAAGGATAAACTTTTTGGGTATTTCATCGGGCAGGTTATGAAAATGACCCAGGGGAAAGCCAATCCTCAAGTTCTTAACGACCTGATGAGGAAGAAACTGGATTCTGTATCATGATCCAGACCATCGCGTGGCAGAAGAATAACGAAGTTCACATGGTTGATCAGCGCTTTCTGCCCCATGATGTCCGATATTTGATCTGTACAACCCATCTTGATGTCATTGAAGCCATTAACTGTCTTGCTATTCGCGGAGCGCCGGCCATTGGTATTGCTACAGCCATGGGTATCGCTCTGGGAATGCTTTCTCTTCCCGGACAGGCCACGCCGCAGGAAATCCAAAAAAGTTTTCACGAATTATGCCGCCTGTTTACCTCTTCACGGCCAACAGCTCGTAACTTGTTTTGGGCGGTGGAGCGGATGCAAGAGAAGTTTACACTTTTCTCTCCCGGGAATAGTCAGACGATCAATTTGTCTTCTGTACAAAATGCCATGATCCAAGAAGCTCAAACCATTCTTGACGATGATATCGCTATAAATCGCCGTATCGGGCAGTGGGGAGCAACACTTGTTCATGACGGCGATAACATTCTCACCCATTGCAATGCCGGTTCTCTGGCAACGGGAGGCTATGGCACGGCTCTTGGCGTCATTCGCGCCTCCGTTGAAGAGGGTAAAAACCTTCATGTGTTTGTAGACGAAACAAGGCCCATCCTTCAGGGAGCAAGGCTAACAGCTTGGGAGCTGATGCAGGAAAATATTTCTGCCACACTGATCACGGATAATATGGCTGGGTATCTCATGTCTCAGGGTAAAATAGATAAGGTAATTGTTGGGGCCGATCGTATTGCCAGAAATGGGGATACGGCCAATAAGATCGGTACCTACACCCTTGCCGTTCTATGCAAAGAACATCAAATTCCCTTTTACATTGCCGCGCCGGTATCAACGCTGGATCAGCATATGGAAAAGGGAGAAGATATTCCCATCGAAGAGCGGGAGCCGCAAGAAGTAACATCTTGGAATAATTGTCCTATCGCCCCCTACGGTATCAAGGTATTCAACCCTGCTTTTGATGTGACGCCTAATCGCTATATTTCCGGTATCATTACGGAAAAAGGGATTGCCTCCCCACCCTTTGACGTCTCCCTGGGAAATATGATACGGTGTATGGTATAAAAAAATGTGAGATAATGATGATATGACAAAATTACTTTTATTTGACTTCGACGGTGTCATTACTGACTCTCTTCCTCTTTATGAACAAGTCGTTAAGACCTGCCTTGAAGAAATCGGTAATCCAATTGTGCAAACCAGAGAAGATTTCCTTGATCTTTTTGAAGACAATTTTTACGAGGGATTGATGAAAAGAGGAGTTGATTTACAGCTCTTCCGCGGCGCCTTACAAAAGGTCAACCACGAAGAGTTAGAGATACATGAAGCTCTTTTGCCTGTTCTTGAACAATTGAGTAAAAATCATATGATGGTTATTGTTTCTTCCAATGAAACCGATACCATCCAGCAAACTCTTGAGCGGTTTGGTATTGACCATTATTTTCAGGACATTTTAGGAGCTGATAAGGCCTATAGCAAGGATGAGAAAATACAAATTGCTATGTACCTCTTTGCTATTGCTCAGGATCATATTTACTATATCGGCGACACGGCGGGTGATATCCGTGAGGCACGAAATGCCGGCGCGCATCCTGTCGCCATCACTTGGGGGTGGCATACCAAAGAAAGAATCATGGCTGCTCATCCCGATTTTGTCGCCGATACGCCAGAGGAACTATTACAATATTTGGAAACGGTTCAACATGGCCTCTACAATTTTATCGGTCGTTGATTCCAAACGATGTACAGGCTGCGGGCTGTGTGAAAAGGTTTGCCCCAGCGCCAATTTTCGTCTTGAAAACAGCAGGGCTGTAATTAGCGGAGAGGGATGCTTTGCCTGCGGTCATTGTATGGCCGTTTGCCCCGCCGCGGCTGTAACCGTACCCATTCTGTCTGATACGCGCCATTGGTTTAAGACATTTCCCCTTGATTCATCATGGCTTCCTTGGGGTGAAACTAATGTGAACGGCCTGGTACGTTTAATGATGTCTCGTCGCTCCTGTCGTCACTATACGGATCAACCGGTTGACCATGAACAAATTCTGGATCTTATAAAAATCGCCACAACCGCTCCCTCTGGCCGAAACGTGCAGCCGTGGGCTTTTACGGTCATTGCCTCCCGGGAGGAAATGATTCGCTTTGGCCAAAAGATTGCGGAATTTTATGAACACCTGAATTGCGTATCAGAAAAGGTATGGCTGCGAACGTTGCTGAAATGGTGCGGGAAACCACAACTGGCCACGTATTACGAGCAATATCACGACCGAATTGCCCAAGGCATTAAGGAATGGAAACAAGACGGTCGTGATCGTATTTTCCATCATGCCCCGGCAGGAATTGTTGTAAGTTGCCGCCAGGATGCTCCCTGTCCAGCCGAAGATGCTTTATTGGCGACGCAAAACCTCCTCTTGGGTGCTCACGCCATGGGATTGGGAACATGTATCATTGGCTTCGCCGTAGCGGCCATTCGGCAGAAACCATCCCTGCAACAAATTCTCGCTATTCCCGGCAATGAAATCGTATACAGTTTTATCGCTCTTGGTCATCCGGCGATTAATTACCATTCCTGCCCGGGAAGAAAGCCCATTACGATTCGTTATTTCAAAGGATGAAGAGAAAAATCCGCATGAAGAAGCTTTTTGCTGGCGAAAAGAAGAACAAATAGCGATCCCCAGAGCCTCAAAACGGGATAATCTTTTTTGCCCATGAACAAAACAGGTCAAAAATACCGAGAAATATACTAACCCTTTTGTGCAATGGTCTTAAAGTAGGCGTCTATGATTTTTCTTGCTATGGGAGCGGCAATGGCTCCCCCTCCCCCGGCATTCTCCGCAATCACAGAAACGGCAATTTCCGGATTGTTATACGGGGCAAAAGCAACAAACAAAGCATGGTCTTTATGGGCTGAAGTAATAACTCTCTTTCGCCGCACATCTTCCGTCCCATATAAGCTAATCACCTGAGATGTTCCCGTCTTTCCGCACACGTCACGTTCAGGGCGTTTTGCGGCAGAACCGGTTCCACCGCCATCATTTACTGCGCCCCAGAGGGCACGATTCAGTATTTGCATGTTTGCCTCGCTAATCGGGAGTCGCCCCGCTTCCTCGGATTGAGCTTCCCAGACCAGCTGACCATTCGGTCCATCAATTCGCCATACTAATATGGGTTGATAAAGAATCCCTCCATTCGCCAAAGCCGCATAAAAATTAGCAAGTTGCAATGGTGTTGTCAGATTAAAACCCTGACCAATAGAAACAGGGATAGTTTCTCCCCGGTGCCACGACTGGTTCTTCGCTGTTTTTTTCCACTCTTTTGTTGGTACAAGCCCTCCTTTTTCACGAGGCAAGGTTAAACCTGTCGATTTTCCGAACCCGCACCCATGAGCATAGTGGGCAATTTTATCCACACCTAGTTGATTACCGACATGATAAAAATAAACATCACA
>Ga0123353_10018471_pt1 | contig 10314 bp, 4 predicted proteins | sample TergutLab28metaG_3_FD_92763 | JGI IMG/M metagenome (GOLD analysis project Ga0123353, IMG submission 92763) | Labiotermes labralis P3 segment gut microbial communities from Petit-Saut dam, French Guiana - Lab288 P3 | ecosystem: Host-associated > Arthropoda: Insects > Digestive system > Gut ...
TATAGCCCTACTGTTTCTTTAAACTCGGCTCTAGATGGGGGTGGGTGGTCAACGCCACACCCCGGCCGCTTTACCCCCGGGAAAGACCCGGTACCCATTGTAAAGGAGTCTGGGTGGGCCCCAGGGCCGATCTGGACGGGGCGGAAAATCTCGCCCCACCGGGATTCGATCACCAGACCGTCCAGCCCGTAGCCAGTCGCTATACCGACTGCGCTATCCCGGCCCTAATTCCCTCCCTCTTACGTTCAATATTCTCCACATACACCCGTTCTCAAACATCATCAGCGACCGACCGACCGACTTTACACCCACATAAAACAACAGGCAAAATTAAATTTTTAGGTCTTTCAATATTTACGTTTCTGGGAACAGGGCTTTGTAAATGCTGAACATTTACTACAAGACCTTCGGGTGCTGAAAAAGAAATTCTTAGAATTCAGTGAAAGGCAAGACATGATCTGAAACACGTCAAGCAGTGTTAAAGACCCGAGATACAAGGTTAAGGTACCGAATGCTGGAATTTAGCGTGCTGTTTTCGGATTACGGGTCAGTGCACTTTGAAAGTGATTTAATGGTGCAGTGAGGTCTGGCACAAGACATGATTAGTCAGCAGTAGCAGGTGTGAATGAACGAACTGTTGAGAGAGAACTGGTCGTAAAAAAGGGGGTGGGGGGAATTGGCAAAATCTGATCTAGCAGGCCAGTCCCTCATCAGTGGAGCAGACCAACAATGAAACGGGACAATGCTTCAGTCGTCAAAACAGTAGCACTGTACGTACGTTCGAACAGTCTGGGAATTGAAAATGTGCTGCAAAGTACTGCATATACGAGTAGGGAATACTGTACTGTCTTACTCACAGAGGTTATTGTTTGAGACAGTTGTTAGATACTGCACCAAAAACAATACTTCGGAATAAAAGGAGGAAAATATCTTTCTGAAATGTAGCTCTTGCTGCATGGATTTACACACGGCGCTTATGTGATGACTTTCGTGTGTGTGTGTGTGTGTGTTAGGGATATGCGGTAGCGAGATATACCGGCCGATCCTTACATAAGCAAGTCGCTGGTCTGCATAACGAGCACAATAATTCTTTTTGCCATATGAGGTGTTTAGGACAGATTATAACTAACCAAGAATACAAACTCATTCTCACTTCTATGTAACTTCTCCGGGCAAGATCGTGCTATCTAACACTCGCATGTCAACATTGTTTTAAAAAATTACCCCAGTTCTTCTTGAAACATGACCACTTCTTCAGACACCTTTCTGAATATGGGATAAATGCATAGTATCTATTGTATACATACATTTGATGCGTATCTTCGCATCAAATATATGTAGGAGGGTGAGTCAAATGAGAACCTTAAATATTTATACATAATTCTTATCGCAATTTTAAGGTTTTCATTTGACTCTCCCTTGTATATAATAGATACGCATTAAATTTACGTATACACTAGATACCGTGCATTTAGTCAGCATTAAAAAAGTGTATGATGTCATAAAGAATGCACGGGATAGAAAACTTTCTAATATCTTATTTTTGCCTACTTCTTTCCTTATCCAACTACAAGCCTTTAACAGTACCTGTTATATAGCGTTGAATTGACGGAATTAATCCTAACAGATTTGGTTAACGTATTTAAACTACTCAGGCTACAGTCAGTTAATCGTATCGGTCCATTACACCTCGGGACGCGTTGGACTTCAGGTTTCTTAAAAGTAAGGGTAAGATTCTGGGATCATAATTTGAAATACGCTAATTAACCTTTTAAAGTCTAGCGGTTCCTTTACGTACCACCAGGTTTAACATTAACAAATTCTACATTGTGCTCGCTTTGCGTTGAGTGCTTTGTACGTATCTCAGCACAGACAGCGACTTTTGCTTTATACATCATTAAGTGATTGGTTCTTATAAACGTGGTGGAAAGTGTTTACAGCGCGGTACGGACTGATTCCTTATACTAAGTAGAATAGGTTTAGTCATTAAAAGGTTAATACTGCTCAAACTGTCTTCATTAACTGAAAGGTAAATTTTAGTTCACAACAAGCAACACAGATCTTCCTTCATCTACATGTAAATAGCCCTCAGTGGGCATTGAGCAACTTTGGTACGGTGTACAGAGTCCCTGAGGGCATGTGAGTTCAAATGAACTTCATGTACAATAGATATTATATGGGACAGACATAAACCAAAACTCTGTCCACTAACACAAATTTTTAGTGTCATGCATTATACCAAATGTAACAGAAACCCGCTCTTAGTTATGGCGATAAAAGACGTAGTACTGACTGTCACGTCTTGCACAAACAACAGAAGCATGCGTGCAGGAAAGTGAAACCAGGACACTTCGGATGACTGACCCTAAAGGCAGGCTTCAGCAACACACTGCGGCTGTGCTAGTCGAGAGTTGAAGAGAACTTTTACTTGCCTGTAAAATGGCAGCCCACAAGCAAATGTACTTTATGTTCATTGGACCGTGCATCGCAATTCTATGTCAATAAATGTCCAACAAGATGCAACTATACACCGTTTATTTTATCTGTAAACTGCTCTACATGTTTCGTGTGGTTTCTCAACCCATCATCAGGAGCATAAACAACTTTATCTACAGCTTCTGGCACTAGTCAACTCCTCCACGATACCGACCGGTAGCAGCAACGGTTGACTAGTGCCAGATACTGTAGATACAGTTGTTTGTGCTCCTGATGATGGGTGGAGAATCCACCCGAAACATGTACAGCAGTTTACAGATAAAATAAACTGTGTATAGTTGCATCTTGTTGGATATTTATTGACACAGAGCAAATCTATGATGTGTCATAATATAAAAAAGTGCTTTTATGTGTGCGAGTACTTTCACAAGCGATCCTATTAGCATTACAGTACACAGCAGAAATCCATGAAACCGTCAGTAACAGAACAGAAAATTTGCTAGTTAAGGCAGTATTACGACCTTCCAACAAAACACAAAATACGGCGGGCTGCACATCTTGACACCTAGCTATATTGCAGTGCACAGTCCTCAAAAGCAATGTCCGCTCTTTGATTATATTAAACACTGTTTCTCTTCCAGTTTTCGTAGTACAGAATCTCTCGTTTATTGCTTATCGTACATAAAAGTTCTCCTAAATGTCTAATTTAGTCTACAGATATCCTGAATTCATATTCGACGATACAAAAAACAATGCACTGTTCATGTTGAAGTGAAATGAAAACGAGGTAGTGTTCGCTTCATATGAGATGATATGAAGTCAGAAAGATATTGTAAACGCAAGAAGTGATACAGAACACCATTCTTTGTTTTTAGAACCTGAAGGATCAGTAAAACTGACACAAACGCCTGCCACTAGGACGTGACCCATGCTACTTCTATTTCCATCCCATAATGACTTGGGCCTATATCCATTAAATATATTTTGGTATTGTCCTTTGTGTCTATGGGCTGGGATACGCAGTCGCTATAGCGACTCGCTACGGGCTGGACGGTCTGGGGATCGAATGCCGGTGGGGGTGAGATTTTCCGCACCCGTCCAGACCGGCCCTGGGGCTCACCCAGCCTCCAGCACAATGGGTACCGGGTCTTTCCCGGGGGTAAAGCGGCCGGGGTGTGGCGTTGACCACCCACCCCCATCTAGAGCCGAGTTTAAAGAAACAGTAGGGCTATACCTCTAATCCACCTCTAGGCCTTCGTGGTCTGCTATAGGGTGAACTATACCTTTACTTGTGTCTATCCCGCTCTTCAAAACAGCCATATTCCAAGAGGTTTCTCTGTAAAAATTTGTATACGCGTCTGTTGCCTAGCATCGTGCAACGATGAATTACATAACGAACTACACGCAGCACAGCTCTGTTTCAGGGGCTACTGTGCTCTCTGGCACCCATTCACTAAACGTCTCACTTTTTATGAACTGCAAAGGTCATTTACTGCGTCCACAAAAAGCCGCAACTGGCTTCCACCCTGAGACAACCAAACCCACATCGCTGTCCATGATATAAACCCTAACGTCATCCTACCAAATAGACCTACGCATGGGTACGCGGTAGCGCAGTTGGTTGAGGCACTGCGCTACAAAACGGAAAGTTGCAGATTCTATTCCCGATTGACTTAATTCTTCCGGCCATACATTGGCCCTGGGCTCAACTCAGCCTATAAGAGAAATAAGTTCCAGGAATACTTCTGGGGGATAAAGGTGGCATGTGCATGGGCTGACAACCGAACAACACTCATGTGCAGATTGCTTCAAGTCTGGGAGCCTCAACCTCCTCGAAACCTGAGGGCCTGTCTAGGGTCTGTATGTGGATAACTTTAACTTTTTTTTAAATACAAAACGCTTAGATCAGAAACGTGGTGTATTACCAGGTTTAGGGCTACAAGTCTGCATGCATTTTTTCCATGCATGCATCATGTTTTGCCAATAGTGCCCTTTATGATACGTATCTTAGGCTCTGATGACGCGAAATATGTAGATCTTGGATGATTTTTGTGAATTGTAATACCTCGTATTTCGATGCTCTAAAATAATACTCGTAGATGTCAATAATACAACAGTATGATTCCGTGTGAAAGTAACCCATGTTGAATTTGATTACTTTAATAGTACCTCATGAATAAATTAAGACAATCATTATGCAATTTTCTCCAGCCCCGTGTTATTTCGTCCATCTTGGGTCCAAATATTCTCTCCAGAACTCTGACGAATTACGAGTGTCCAGCAGAGTGGTTAATAATGTGTACCATCTGCTTTAACATCCAAGAACTGTGCATTCTGCTCACACAGTACATTTATGTGTTGTGTGATTCTCCCAATAAACAGCCGATAATCTATACACCACTTATGGGCCTAAGCAGGCGCGGCCGCGAATAGGCCAGGAACCTACGCCGCGATGAACGTGGGTAGTCGAAGTAATTGTACCGCGATGCGCAAACCGGCAAGCGAGGCTGCTCTCTTCGTCGTGCTTATGTTTAAACTAAATATAATTACCCTTTCCCTTTCTTGGGCGCGTTCGAAAAATTGTGAAAAGCGACTACTAGCTTCGTCATGTATTTCCCGTCCGTCCGTCCGCATGGAACAACTCACGTCCCACTGGACGGATTTTCATGAAATTTGACATGAGTATTTTTCGAAAATCTGTCCTGAAAATTCAGGTTTTATTAAAATCCGACAGGGATGACAGGTACTTTACATGAAGACCACTAAACATTTCTGATCATATCTCGCTCAGTTCTTCTTATAATGAGAAATATTTCAGACAAAACTAGCAGACAAAATAAAAACGTTATGTCTATAACATTTTTATAAAATCGTTCCGTTTATGAGATGTGGAAAAATATGGTTCAGCCCTACAGGCCACAGATGACAATTTGATGCATGCGCAGTGCATGCTGTACAACTACGGCTACACACACACACAAAATCGGAATATGTAACACTTACTGCTTGTCTACTGCAAATATGGTTGCACGAAAGCGCCTCAATGTTAAGTCGTTACATACATTGCCTGTCTGGTTGTCTCATCACTACGCCTACAGTGCTTTCCTTGTAAATCAATTTACAGCTCAAAACACCACACATATGGAGATTTGTCTTCAGTCAAATCACAATCAACCCTCCGACAACTATTTATAGAACTATGCAGTTTCCTTGGGCAGATAAATCTAACCAAAATTTTTAGTTTTCACCAAAATACAGAGTAGGATTATTTCAATCTGACTACTCACAAACACCCTTAGACTTTCTCTCTTTCACTTCAAGTTTTAACATGGATTCCAGCTGGAACAAAAATAGAATTTGTTCATTTTATTCGAAATGCATTGATCCGAATTCTCCAGCGTTAACGTAAATTCGACCCTAAATCATCGAACATGATCAGCACTGGGACGAAACGTATGGTGAAACCGATTTCAAATCAGGCTTACAATACACTACTGGAGGATGTAATTATTATATGGCATAGCAAATGGACATGTCTTTAATAAGGAGGCAAGAGGTGTGCCTTTGTGTGTGGGGGGAGCGGCGGGTAATACGCGAGATTTCCGTTCCTCCTTAAGTGGATAAATCACTATTCTTTTTTCAAGAAAAGCTTTTGTTCGTGTCGCAACAAAGAACATAAGTTTTGTTGTATATAAGCCAAGAATTGCAGGATTCCTACTCTTGCATTAGCTACTCTCCACGCGCTAAGCACAACTTATGGTGTTGGAGGATTAGGTTTACACTCTTTCGATGCTGGTGGCATGCATTCAGCACGACTTAACAATGACGTGCATTGAGATTCTAGATGCGTGCTAGTAGTTCAGCCACCGCATGTTACGCGTTTCTCCGACAAATTTATTAGGTCTAAAGTGATATGCTTAATGCGGTTTTATGTAATCATATGACAGACACTTGAGACCGCGGTAGCACAGTGGTTAAGGTACTGTGCTACAAATTGGAAGGTCGCTGGTTCGATTCCAGATGGTGTCATTGGAATTTTTCATTGACATAACCCTTCCGATCGCACTATGGCTCTGGGGTCGACTCAGCCTTTAACAGACATGACTACCAGGAGCATTTCCTGGGGGTAAAGGCGGCCGGTGCGTAAGGCTGACAACCTTACCACTATCCTGTGCCGTTGTCATGTAATCTAGGAACCTTAACTTCTTGAAACCCTCTGGGCCACACAAGGCCCGTAAAGGGACTGCTTTACCTTTACCTTTATGCCAGACATTATGAGGGGGAGCCTATGGGCAAGAGCAATACGCACGGAGTAAGTCCCTATCCCCCATAAGAAATTAGTAAATATTGCACAACATTAAAATGCTTGTAACAGGCAGGATGCAACAAGAGATTATTTGCTCTACCATCCAAATTCCCTCACACATTTCGAACTTCAGGACTATCATTTATTAATTACGGAACTAAATAAAACTGAAAACAATTATGCAGAGTACAAGCGGTGGGACATGGCAGCGGATGTCGGCATTTAGCGGCTGAAAAAGCATACACCTGAGAAGCCGTTAGTTCCGTGTTTGTACTGCAAAGAAAGGTGGCGGTTTTTGCTGAATTCTAAAGTTTGTCAGCTTCCATGACCGTATTATCCTGTCCGCCCCGCCCCATATATGCAGACAATTCCAGACTACTCCGCCCACTATGTGCCAGACAGCTGTATCGCTCATCAAACAGCAATTAGTTGTAACCCACCGATACACAGTTTTACAGGAGACATAAAAAGCTTAACCGATCCTCCACAGACCAATATGTTAGCGTATTATGCTTTTACAAAAATATAAGGGCAATCATTTGTCTGTAGACACAACGTTCTGACAGCACGTGTGTTTGTAATCCAACTGTTTATTAATGCGGAGCCCCAGTTTGGGGAAGTGTGTGTGTGTGTGCGTGGGTTACGACAAATTCCCGCTTCACGAGCGATATAGTTCAAAAGGACTCCCAATTGTTCTTGTATTTCCAACTGCTCACGTACGAGTCTACAAAATTATAACTCATCAATCGGGTTATTGCGTGTGTGTCTTTATACCTCCTGGCATAAGACTGTCTTGAACTGCACAACTCCAGCGAATGTTAAAAGAAAACTTTCTTGTTGACTTTGAAATGCGTTCTCTCCATTGAATGGTAAAAAAAAAAAAAAACTTTTTTGACTTTGAAATGCCTTCTGTTTTTCCACGCTCGTCGAACGCGGCTTTTAGAAACCTGTATTTGTTGACCTTTACGAAATTGCAACGGCTGTACAGGCGAACTCCAAACTGTTTTCAGTGCACCTAAGGGTAATGAGTTTCACGCGTGTTCTAGCGTCCCATCAATACAGATTACTACAATCTTACATGGTAAACGTAAAGTCACATTGGCTTGAAGTTTTAGTAACACTTCTTACAACTTATAGCCTACCTACTGAATCAGTAACTTAAACTCTCGTTGTATAACTTTACTGAAGCTCGTCTACATCTCTCATTAAAGAACTCGTCCCACCCCCACCACCCCACATTCTCTTGTTTTTTTTTATTAATCTTATCAATATTTACTGTGGGCCCAGTAGCTCAGTCGGTATAGCGACTGAGCTACGGGCTGGACGGTCCGAAATCGAATACCGGTGGGGACGAGATATTCCGCCCGTCCAGAACGGCCCTGGGGCCCACCCAGCCTCATGTACAATGGGTACCGGGTCTTTCCCGGGGGTGAAGTGCGGCCGGGGCGTGCTGCTGACCATTCGCCCCCTTCTAGTGCCGCGCCTCTACCCACCCTATGGGCCACACCGGGCCTGTAACGGGAAAACTTTACCTTTTTTATATCAATATATACTACAAAAAGGTAAAACAGCAAAGTTCGCCCTAGAACTGACCACGAAAGTCCAGAAGGTGAGTAGATGTATAGCCCTACTCTTTGTTTAACCTCGGCGCTATGCGTGCCACACCACGACCCGGCAGTTTTACGCCCGGAAAAGAGCCGGTACTCCTTGTAAATGAGGCTGGGTGGGCCCAAGGGCCGGTCCGAACGGGTACGGAAAATATTGCCCCCACCGATATTTGATTCCCTGACCGTCCATCCTGTAGCGAGTCGCCATACCGACTACGCTATCCCGGTCTACCAATATATACTATCACGTAAATAAGCACACACTGGGTCGGCCAACATAAAATTAATATATACCATAACCGATATTTCGAGTAACGATATTTAGTCAATAATTCATCGACCTCAAGCAAGTGTAGTATGGCAATAACCTCTGTTGTCTCACTGCAAACGCTAAACACTTAGTGTACGAAGTTCCACTTGCTGGTACTAAGGGTCAGTTGCGTTGGAACGGAGTCCACCTGCAAGTAACTACAGGCTCTTACCTTGGCAACAGCCTCACATCTGAGACTCATCACGGAATACCTCAGTCGGGATAGGGCAACTTGGCCACCTCGTTAAGTCAGTCAGGACTGGCCAGCTGAGCTTCGGTCGCTTCTGGTTGTTCAGCCTGGCTGGCGGTTTGCAAAGTGCTTTCCGTGTCGCAAAACTGGAGGTAGGTTGAGGGTTTCTCCATAGCGACTAACTTTGAGTTGACACTCTGCGAGTACGCTGATGTGATGGAACATGGAACTCCCAAATCCTTGTGAATCTGCCGGTTACTGACGTGCCAAGGTTTGTCAGTCGCAATGCGACGACATAACATAAGCACACGGCGACTCAAACGCTTAAAACCTAGAGCAGATATGGGTTTGGTCGTCGGAGTACCGGTAGATACCAGGTAAAGCAACTGGAAAGTGGATCCATCGCTCAAGGTATGTAAGTGGAGTGATCGTTAGGAGCTTCAAAGATAAAACGACAATTAAAAGGCAACGAAAAGAACGTTAATGACGAAGAAATGCTGATTGCAGGGGCTTTTTCTCTTCCCCGGACTGTTTTAGGGGTTTGGACTGATTACCAAAAGTGAAAAGTCGTGTAAGATGTTCGGAGAAACTATTTGCGACTTCTCACTGACAATTTCTGAAATATCTAGTAGATGACAATACAGCTTTTAGGAATCGTGACACAAATTTAACACCAAACTGACAGTCGAATGTCTTGCAACCTAGTGTCATAACAAATCATAACCACAATGAAATCTAAAGCAAACCCAAGGGCAACAGAAGCGCAGAAACTGGAGATTTTCAGACATCCTTTTGATGGTTTACAAAAACAAATATAAGTGAAACCTTCTGCCCTGCGTTTGTCCGCATTTTTTACTAAAAAAAAATACTACAAAATTGCGCGAAATTTTTTAATTGGAGTTAAGAATCAAAGGCCTGAATTATACAATACGCCACGACGGCATCCTCCACAGCACAGCACAACTCAACAAACATAATCGTCATCTCAGTTCAATGAAAACAGACCTGCCAATTCACAGTGGGTCATAAGGCGACTTCATAAATTCAAGAACAGTAATGTCGGAGTCAAAAATCTGAGTTCCGTCACAAAATGCGGTACAGTCCGCGACTCGGCTCTGGGACCGCTGAAGATGGGGAAATTTATAGGAAATGAGTTAGATAAGCCTGGCTCGTATTCATTACAGAGTCGCAAAGCTGGGACCTGAACAGTGCTTATTTTATCTTCTGCCCATCTTTGTCCTCTGAATGAGGATAATGTCACCTGTAACATTTATCACGCAGCTCAGACTGCGGTCTTCCTTTCCGTAAACTCTTCCGCAAACTTATTTTCCACTTCCTTAAGCAACAACCCCCCCCCCCCCAGAAAAGAACCCAAAAAAAAAAAAAAAACAAAAAAACTCTTTAAAAATTAGGGAAACCAACGAAGGGTAAAAAAAAAAAAAAAAATAAACCCAGACCACTTACA
>Ga0123353_10018473_pt1 | contig 10313 bp, 8 predicted proteins | sample TergutLab28metaG_3_FD_92763 | JGI IMG/M metagenome (GOLD analysis project Ga0123353, IMG submission 92763) | Labiotermes labralis P3 segment gut microbial communities from Petit-Saut dam, French Guiana - Lab288 P3 | ecosystem: Host-associated > Arthropoda: Insects > Digestive system > Gut ...
AAAATCAGCGAACAGGAAAAGAAAGACTTTACCGATTGCCTGAACGCCGGAAAAGGAATAGTAGTTTTGCATCATGCCTTTTGCTCGTATCAGGAGTGGCCCGAATACCAAACCATCATCGGCGGACGTTACCATGAGCGACCGTGGACTGACAGCAAGGGCGTTGCACAACCAGCTTCAACCTACAAACACGATGTACGGTTTCGGGTAAAGGTAGTCGACAAAAAACACCCCATCACTAAAAAAATCAAGGATTTCGACATTTTAGACGAAACTTACGGCAGAGGTAGCGTCAATGCGGGCGTTCATGTGCTGCTCGCCACCGACGACCCCACCAGCACGCCGTCAATCGCATGGACCAACCGCTATGGAAAAGCGAAGGCGGCGACTATCCTTCTGGGACACGACAACCACGCATGGACAAACCCCAACTTTGTGAAACTGTTGACGCAAGCCATTTTTTGGGTAAAATGATTTTTTTGTGAATCCGTATCAAAAATTGTTTATTTTTGCATCATATTTAAAACGTATTATTAATGTTAAATTATGTTTCTTATGAAAAAGTTTGTTAAAATATTTTTTATCAGCCTGTTGGTTATTTTTGCGATTTTATTGGCAAGTCCTTTCCTCTTTAAAGGAAAAATTCTGGAAATTGCTAAAAAAGAATTGAATAACATGCTGACGGCAAAGGTCGATTTTAGCGACCTCAAGTTATCGTTCATCCGTAACTTCCCGAATGCCTACGTGGCATTGGAAGACCTGACCGTAGTGGGCACGGGCGATTTTGAAGGCGATACCTTAGTGGCGTTCAAAAAGTTCAGCGTCACGGTCGACGTCAAGAGCGTCATCAGGATGGACAATATTCAGGTAAAATCGGTGCTGCTCGACCGGGTAAGGGTGTATGCCCATATTCTGGACGACGGGCGGGCGAACTGGGACATCATGCCTTCCGACGATGAAGCGGAAGTCGCGCCGGAAGATACCTCCTCAACCGCATTCAGGGTTGCGCTGAAAAAGTTTGAAATCCGCAATGCGAACATCACTTACCGCGACGACGAAGGCAAAATGACAGCCATGATCGCCGACCTGAACTATTTCCTGCGCGGCGACATGTCGCTGGATAACGCCGACCTGAAGATGGAACTGAGCATCGCCGGACTCGATTTCTGGATGGACGGCATCCGCTACCTGAAGAAGGCGCGCGCGGGTTTTACCTCGGAAATCGCAGCTGACCTGAAGAATATGGGATTCGCATTCAAGGACAACCGGTTTAACCTGAATGAAATCGTCCTGAAGTTCGCCGGCTCGGTCAACATGCCCGCCGACGACATTGACGTCGACATTACGTTTGCCTCCGAAAAGACGGATTTCAAGAGCCTGCTGTCGCTTATCCCGGCCATTTACATGCAGGACTTTGAATCGCTGAGAACGTCGGGAAGCCTCGTTATCAACGGCGACGTGAAAGGTACGCTCAACGACCGGCAAACGCCCAGCGCCCATCTCAACATGATAGTCGACAACGCCATGTTCCAGTATCCCGACCTGCCCAAGTCGGTGGAAAAGGTGAACATTGCGGCAAAAGTATTCTACGACGGAGTGGTGTTCGACCGCACCACGGTGGACGTTGACAAATTCCACCTCGAAATGGCCGGAAACCCCTTCGACGCGGAGCTGCACGTGAAAACGCCCGATAGCGACATGCAGATAGAAGCCCGCCTCGCCGGAAAGATAGATTTCTTCTCGATGGCGGATATCGTCCCGCTTGACGACGTCACCCTCAGGGGCCTGCTGGAATGCGACCTGGCGCTGGCCGGACGCATGTCGACCCTCGAAAAGGAACAGTACGAGGATTTCAAAGCCGAGGGGATGCTGAAACTGAGCGGTTTCGATTTCGTCAGCCCCGACTTCCCGCAAGGCGTGAAAATCAACATCACGCAGCTCAATTTCACGCCGAAGAAGGTTGACCTCGTGAACTTCGACGCGGTTATCGGACGCACGGACATCGCCATGAACGGCGCGCTCGAAAACTTTATCCCCTTCGTCTTCAAGGATGAGACCGTGCGCGGAACGCTCGCCCTTCGGTCGAACACCATTGACCTCAACGAGTTTATGAGCGACGAGACGGAGGAAACGCCCGTCGACACTATCCCGCTGTCGGTCATCGAAGTGCCTAAAAACATCGACTTTACGATGAACGCCAACATCGGCAAGATTCTGTTCGACAAGCTGACGATCACCAACACCGCAGGCGTCCTGATCGTGAGGGACGGCAAGGTGCACATGCAAAACCTCGTCATGAACCTCCTCGAAGGAAGCATGACGCTCAACGGCGAGTACAATACGCAGAACATCAAAACGCCGTCGATCGACTTCGGTATGGACGTCAGGCAGTTTGATATTACGTCGGCGCTCTCGTCGTTCTCGATGCTGGAGAAGATATTGCCCGAACCGCAGAACTACGTCGGCAAAGTGTCGGCCAGGTTGAACCTGTTCAGCGTGCTCGACGGGCATCTCGAACCGGTGTTGAACACCGTCATCTCCAAAGGCCGCCTTCAGACGCATAGCCTGCAAATCCGCAACTCGAAGCTCTTTGAAACGATGGCCGACCTGCTGAAAAACGAGGCATGGCGCGCGCCCTCTCCCAACGATTTCGATATCGGCTACGAAATTAAGGACGGACGGCTGTCGGTGGAGCCGATTCAGATGAACATCGCGCAAGCGAAAATCGAACTCACCGGCGACCAGGGGCTTGATATGACGCTGAATTACAAGGTGAATACCACCGTTCCCGCCTCGTCGGTGGGCGCGGGGGCTACCGACCTGCTGAACATGATTCCCGGCGGATCGACGGTGAAAGAGTTCAAAATAACCGGCCTGATCGGCGGTACCGCCACCAAACCCGAAGTAAAACTCGGCATGGCCGATATGGCGGGCAGCGTGGCCGAAGCCGTGAAGGAGCAGGTGAAGGAAGCCGTTACCGAAAAGGTGGAAGAAGCGAAGGCGCAAGTGAAGGAAGAAGTCAACAAACAGATCGACAATATCATGGCGGAAGCCGAGAAACAGGCCGCCAACGCGCGCAACGCCGCGAAGCAGACCGCCGACAAGATACGCAGCGAAGCCAACGCCAGCGCCGATAAACTCGAAAAAGACGCAGAATCGAAAAACGCCATCCAGAAAGCCGCCGCCAAACCCGTAGCCGACAAACTCCGCAAGGAAGGCGAAGAAAAAGCCAAAGCCGCCGAGCAGGAAGGCGAAAAGCAGGCCGCTGCCATCATCGACGCCGCTAAAAAACGGGCCGACGACCTCAGAAACCAGTAATCATTGCCCTCAGCCATGAAAACCATCCATTTCATACCCATCGCAGCCGCATTATTATGCGCGGCTGCGATTTGGTCGTGCAATGGCGACGGCGACAAAAACTCCGGCCCCAAGCTGCTCGTCGAAATCAGGACGACCGACCGCAATTCTACAAGGTTTGAGTACGACAAGCAAAACCGAATCGTGAAAGTAGACGGGTTAGGCAACAACGGACAATCCCTGAATTTCATCCATACGTTGACCTACAGCAAAAGCGACCTCGTACGGTTTGACGATCTCGTGATAACGTCCACTGGCCCGAATCAACTGCTCTTCACCGACGGCAACCTCAACATTACCTTAGATTTGAACGACGACGGCACCGTCGCCAAAATGTCATTCACCTCCGCGGCCAGCCCGAAACGCGAAACTGTTTTCCAGTATCACAACGGAAACCCGACGAAAATAACCTACTGGGCGAGCGAAGGCGTACCGCTGCAGGACGGAATAAAGGAAACGACCTACGACAGCAGCCATTCGCCCTTTGTGAACTGCGCAACTCCGATATGGTGGCTGATCTGGCGATTTGAAGGCATGTATGGCGTCACGAATAACAACCCGGCCGAGGTAGTCTGGAAATACGGAGCGGAAGACGGCAGCGTGGTCTATACCTACGACTACGACGAGGACAACTTCCCAACCTGTAAATATACCGACGGCGTGGCATTCGAATATTATATCTATAATAAATGATTTTGAACAAAAATCAGAATGAAAATCATCAATTATCTATCCTTCGCAGCCGCATTATTCTGTGCGGCTGCGCTTTTTTCGTGCAACGGAGATAAAGATGATGACCCCGGCGCGAAGCTGCTCGAAGGAATATGGAGGCCATCGGGCGTTTATACGATGTTTGAGTACGATACGAAAAACCGAATCGTAAAAGTATCGGGCTACACCGACAGAGGATTAACGCTGGAATACGTCCACAGGTTGACGTACAGCGGAAGCGCCCTGATTCAGTTCGACAATTTTGCGGTAACGTCGTCAGGCAAGAATCAGGTAACCGTTTCCGACGGCGCGCGCTCCTGCATCTTTGATTTGAACGGCGACCACTCCCCCACCCGACTGCGCTTTCAGCATCCAGACGGCAGGAACAGCGAAAACATTTATCAGTATGACGACGGAAATCTGACGAAACTGACCTGCCGAACGTACGACGGCGAACCGCAGCACGAAAGTACATTAGAATCGTTCTACGACATCGGCCATGCGCCCTTTCTGAACTGCAAAACCCCCAAATGGTGGCTGATCTGGCAGTTTGAACGCGTGGTCAGTTGCATGGAAAACACCGTCGTCAGAGAAGAATGGACGGACGGCGCGGAAAGCGGCGTAAACGTCATCACCTACGACTTCGACGAGGACGACTATCCCTACCGCAAATATATCGACGGCGAGGAAGTCGCATACTATACCTACAATCAATAATTTGAAACAAAAATCGGGATGAAAATCATACATTATATATACGTTGCAGCCGCATTATTCTGTGCGGCTGCGCTTTTTTCGTGCAACGGAGATAAAGATGATGACCCCGACGCGAAGCTGCTCAAGGAAATAAGGACGCCCGACGGCGATTATACAAGATTTGAGTACGATAAGAAAAACCGCATCGCGAAAGTAACCAGCTACAGCTACTACCAGCAAAACCTGAACTACGTCCATACGCTGGCGTACAGCGGAAGCGGCGCCCTGACACGCTACGGCGATGTTGTGATAACTGCCTCAGGCCCGAAGCAACTGACCTTCGTCGATGACAATGGCTCCTATATATTCGATTTAAACGACGACAACACCCTCGCCAAGTTGTCATACTCCAAACTGTCGATCTTGAAAAGCGAAAAAAACTACCGGTATGAGAACGGAATCCTGACGAAAATAATCACCCGGCTATCCTTCGATCCGCTGGTGGAAGTATCAAAGGAAATAAGCTACGACAGCGGCCATTCGCCCTTCCTGAACTGCAAAACTCCCAAATGGTGGCTGATCTGGCAGTTTGAAGACATCGCAGGCTGCATGGTCAACAACGCCGCCAGGGAAGACTGGGATTGGGGCGAGGTAGCCGGCCCAATCGTCTATTCCTACGAGTACGACAAAGACAACTTCCCAATCCGTAAAATCTCGGAGAATTATACATTATATTATTATACCTACAATAAATGATTTTGAAATAAAATCATTATATTTGCGCCAAATAAATCAATAACCGTTAGCGTATTATTTGCGACGCTTACCGCGATGATTTTCCCCGCGAAGAAAAGCGACGGGAACACGAAGAAAAACCTTCGGAACATGTTCCCATGAGACGGGAACACGAAGAAAAACCTTCGGAACATGTTCCCATGCGACGGGAACACGAAGAAAAACCTTCGGAACACGTTCCCATGCGACGGGAACACGAAGAAAAACCTTCGGCTCGCGAAGAAAATCTGTCGGAACGTGTCGCCAAACGATGCGAAAACATAAATTTTCAACATCATGGCAGAAAGAAGAAGAGACTATGTGCCCAAAAACGCACAGCAATTCAGGGAGTTCATGGAGAACTTTCTGAATTACGTCAACAAAAACAAAACAGCGTGGAAGATACCGGCCGACAGACTTGCGGAGCTGTCGGGCTCGTTCGATACATTCCTCGACTTTCTCGACGCGGCGGTCAACCTGCCCACGTCGGCGAACATCCACCGGCGGCAGGATGCGCAGACTGTAGTCGTCTCGCAGCTGCGCGCATTCGTGAATCAGTTTTTGCGATTCGACCCGGTCACCGACGCCGACCGCATCGAGATGGGCGTCCCCGTAAGGGACACCATCCGCACCGACCATTTCGTGGTGACGGAGACCGTCGACTTCGTGATTCATCTCAGCTCGATTCGCGAAATCGTGGTTGACTTCTGGCAGCAGGGCACCGTGCACAAAGCCAAGCCGAAGGGCTACGAAGGCGCGGTAATCATCTGGGGCGTTGCCGACGCGCCGCCCGAAAACCCCGAAGACCTGACGCACCACATCATGGCCAGCCGCCGTCCGTTTAAACTGCACTTCAACGAGGAGGATCGCGGAAAAACCGTCTACGTAGCCCTCTCATGGCAGAACGAGCGCGGCATCAAAGGCCCGTGGTCGGAGTACAAAACCGCCATCGTGCCGTAGCCGTCGCCCGAAAAGAAAAAAAGCATATCTTTGCAGTAATAAACATCAATGATCACACAAACATCAAAAATTAATCATGGCAAGACCGGTAACATTATTTACAGGACAATGGGCAGACCTCGACTTTGAAGTCGTCTGCCAAAAAGCAAAACTCATGGGCTATGACGGCCTGGAACTGGCGTGTTGGGGCAACCACTTCGAGGTTGAAAAAGCCGACGACGCCTACTGCAAATCGCGCCGCGACACGATGGCAAAATACGATTTGCAGCTGTTTTCGATTTCCACCCATTTGCTGGGACAATGCGTGTGCGACCGTATCGACGAGCGGCATCAGTCCATCGCCCCCCCGCATGTATGGGGCGACGGCGACCCGGAAGGCGTTCGCCGGCGCGCAGCCGAAGAAATGATCGCCACGGCGCAGGCAGCCCACCGTCTGGGCGTTAAAGTGGTGAACGGTTTTACCGGAAGCTCCATCTGGCATCTGGCATACTCCTTCCCCGCCGTCCCCGATTCGATGATCGACCGCGGCTATGCGGACTTTGCCGCCCGCTGGACGCCGATCTTCAACGAGTTCAAAAAGCTTGGCCTGAGGTACGCGCTGGAGGTGCATCCCACCGAAATAGCGTTCGACATCGCTTCCGCAGAACGCGCCCTGCAAGCGGTGGATTATCACCCCGCCTTCGGGTTTAACTACGATCCCAGCCACTTTGGCTATCAGGGCGTGGATTATGTGGAATTTCTCTACAAGTTTGCCGACCGTATTTTCCACGTTCACATGAAAGACGTGGGATGGAGCCCCTACCCTACCCCTGCGGGCGTTTTCGGCGGGCATCTGCCGTTTGGCGACCGGCGGCGTTACTGGGATTTCCGCAGCATCGGACGCGGCAATATAGAGTTTGAAGAAATTATCCGAGCGCTCAACCGCATCAATTATCAGGGCCCTCTTTCCGTTGAATGGGAAGACAGCGGCATGGACCGCGAACACGGCGCCGCCGAATCGTGCGAATACGTGAAGGATATTGATTTCAAACCTTCCACGATCGCCTTCGATGCAGCCTTCGATAAATCGAATCAGTAGACGGATGGAAGCGATGGCTTCCGGCGTATTTCCAAAAATATTTACACTTTAGGCTCCCAGCCCTTTTCGTATTCGCGCGACCAGTATTGCTGTTGTATTCCGGGATTCTGGATATGCCCGTTGGCGGGATCAATATGGAGCGTTTGCCCCGAGCGCCACGCAATGTTCCCCAACTGGACGAGCAGCGTACTGCGATGACCTGTTTCGCAATCGGCGGTAGGCCTTTTCCCGTCGCGGATACAGTCGAGGAAGTTGGCGACGTGCATCTTGTCGAGATTTTCGCCAGCGCTCACCGGATTGGTGGTATCTGTGCTGTCTGTTGCGTCCTTGCTGTCCTTAATCTTTTCGTTTCTGTTGTTGTACACGGTATATGAATTGCCTCCCGGATTGATGATGGTGCCGTTTGTACCGTAAAAAATTACTCCGCGGTCGGCGCCTTCCACTCTAAAGTTATTGCAACTGCGACTTTCCCACAGGATCATCTTTTTTTCGGGGAAATCGAGAGAAATGGTTTGCGTGTCGGGCGTTTCCCACTCGTCGTCGTATGCGTATCGACCGCCAACAGAAGCCACTTTTACCGGAAATTCCACGCCTAATCCCCAGCGCGCCACATCTACCTCGTGCGTGCCGTTGTTGAGCGCTTCGCCTGTACCCCAGTGCCACTTCCAGTGCCAATCGTAATGCACATAGCCTTCCCTGTATGGACGACGCGGAGCCGGACCCTGCCACAAATCCCAGTCGAGCCACTCCGGTACCGGAGCCTCCTTATAGGTTGATGGCCCGCGACGGTTGGTATACCATGTTTTAGCCATATACGCGTTGCCTATTATTCCTGAGCGTATATCGGCTATCATCTGTATCAGGCCAGTACCCGAACGGCGTTGAGAGCCCATCTGTACGATACGGTTGTATTTGCGGGCGGCCTCGATCAGCAGTTCTCCCTCGCGGGGATGATGACTGATCGGTTTTTCCACGTACACGTGTTTCCCCATACTGCAGGCAATGATGGCTGCGGGTGCGTGCCAGTGGTCGGGCGTGGCAATAAATAGCGCGTCGACGCCTTTGTCTTCCAGAGCTTTTCGAAAATCCTTCTGCGCTTTGGGTTTCCTACCGGTCACTTGAGCAACATTTTCGATAGTCTTTGCCATAGCGCGTTCGTCAACATCGCACACATAAGCTACTTCGCAATCGGGTTGCCGGGCGAACAGCCGCGCCATGCCGTCGCCGCGGCTATTGACGCCTGCTACGGCTATGACTACTTTTTTGCCGGGCTGACCATTGGCAAACACCGACGGCATGGAAAAGCCCGATAAACCTATTCCGGCTGCCGCCAGCCCGGTGTTTTTGATGAAATCTCGTCTAATCATGATATTAAGAATTTAAGAATTTAAGAATTTTATTTATTAGAAAACTGAATGCAATGATAGGAGTTATTTTTGAATATCCGTACAAAATGTGAAAAAATGAGAAAAAGACTATATTTGTAGATTATTAATGATTGAAAAATTGTTGTCATTATCCAATCTTTCCGTTGGTTACCGGCATCGCGTAGTGCTTGGTAATCTGAATTTGTCGGCGAATGAATGCGAATTGGTTGCATTGATCGGTCGCAACGGAGCGGGCAAAAGTACCCTGTTGCGAACTGTTGCCCGTCTGCAACCGGCAATATCCGGAGAAATAAGGCTTGCAAACAAGCTGCTGGGTCAATATTCGCGGACTGAACTGGCCGGTTTGTTGAGTATGGTTTCCACCGAACCGGTTAGCGTATCGTACCTTACGGCAAGGCAATTAGTTTCTTTTGGTCGTTTCCCGCATACCAACTGGATCGGAAAACTAACGGCAAAAGATATAGCACTGGTGGAAGAAGCTATGCAATTAACAGGTATCACATCGCTTGGCGATAAAAACCTGAACGAAATCAGCGATGGTGAAAGACAAAGAGCGATGATTGCCCGTACCCTTGCACAGGATACCAGTCTGATTTTGCTCGATGAGCCGACCGCTTTTCTTGATATGCCCAACAAGTATGAGGTGATACACTTGCTGCACCGTCTCACGCGGACAAAGCGGAAAACCATCCTGTTCTCTACCCACGACCTGAACATCGCCATGCAGGAAGCCGATAAACTTTGGCTCATGATCGACGGCGCTTTGTATGAGGGCGCTCCGGAAGATATGGTGCTCAATCATCAGTTTTCCCGCGTGTTTGAGGGAACTAAACTTCAGTTTGACGACCGTAAAGGCGAGTTCAACATCAGGCGTAAGGACATGCAATCTATAACCCTTTCCGGAGAAGGAAAAGCATTTTTCTGGACTAAAAAGGCTTTGGAACGATTAGGGTATACCGTCCGGAAAGAAGAGAACAACCATCATGCTGATGTCGATGTTTCCGAAGGGACTCCCGCCTCTTGGACGCTCAACCTACGTGAAGGGCAGTTATCATTTAATAATATATACGAACTATCGAAATTTTTATGATGATTCGTCAACTTTTTTTCAATCTTTGTCAAAAAAATTTGGAGAATACATACAAAGCTTCTACTTTTGCCACCGACATATAATTATATAATCATAAAAAAAGAAAGATAAAATCATGAAATGTATCAAATTAATAAGTATTGTGGTGGCATTATTCGGGATAACCATCATCAGTTCAGCCCAAACGATCCAGGATGTTACCGAAGCACGTAACAAAGGCGCCGAGTTAATGGCCGCCGGCGATCTGGACGGAGCTATC
>Ga0123353_10018474_pt1 | contig 10313 bp, 5 predicted proteins | sample TergutLab28metaG_3_FD_92763 | JGI IMG/M metagenome (GOLD analysis project Ga0123353, IMG submission 92763) | Labiotermes labralis P3 segment gut microbial communities from Petit-Saut dam, French Guiana - Lab288 P3 | ecosystem: Host-associated > Arthropoda: Insects > Digestive system > Gut ...
ACGAATTCCTGTTTCGTTTGAATCTGTCCGGTCTTCATAATGTCAAAAGCCCCGTCTTTGATTCCGTCTTCAATTGCCTTGCCGTCCGAGCGTATCCATTGGTCGAGGTTCTTACCATCGAACAGCACAAGGGCATCGGAAGGCGGCATTGTACCAAGGTCGCCTCTGCCCGGTTCGACGAGCGGCGGCTGCGGTCGGGCTTTGTCGTGAACCCGCCATGCAGAGCCGGGAATCAGCGGCGTATCCGTGTATCCGGGTTCATCAGCAAAAGCAAGTACCGTCACAAGAAGTATTATTCCCAGTCCCAAAGCAGTTATTGTTGTCCGCATTTTTGTTCTCCAAAGGTGTAATGTGAAACCGCCAACGAACGGCATTATACGTCAATGCAGAAGTAATTGCAATAGGCGCATTTGCAACCTTTAGCGGGGACCAAAGTCCCCGCTAAAGGTTGCAATCTATTTACCTGCGGAAATTCTAACACATCCGCAACTGTCGGCAAGAGCAAAAAGTGCCACTGCGAATATCTAGCGGCGGGAACAGAGCCGCAACCGTGAGATTACTGCTTAACCACAACACGGTTGAAATATGAACCGGTGTCGGCAACATCAAACATCGGACGGCAAGGATTGCAAACCTTCGTCAAGGCACCGCCGCGGAAATAATACACAAGACCGAAGGAAACATCCCACGATTCTTGCCGCCTGCCGCCGTTATAAGGATTGTTTAATCCGCCGACAAACCCTTCGTTGTTGTAGCGCGCTCCTTTCGGTATCATCAGGCGGAAACCGCCTTTTATCGCAAGCGAGTCACACAACGGGAATTCTCCCGCACCGGAAAGCACAAACGCCCCATGTTCCGTCGCGCCGATTCTTCCTTCAACCACGCCGCCGCTAAATGTATGATGCCGGACGAACAGTTGATAAGAATTGTCCGAAAAAATTGAATACGGAACATCAATCGTTCCGCGAAAACCATTTTCACGCAATCTAATGTATTCATTGCTGCTGTTATTTAATCCGAAACTTCCCTGAAAACCATACTCGGTATTGCTGAAAGTCCTGATGGATAATTCGACGCGTGCCTGAAATAATTCCAGTTTTTCATAAAAGTCATCGTGATAAAAGTCGAACACCGCTCCGCCCTGATAAGAACTGCATAGATCCCGATAGAACAAACCGGCGGTGCCAAAGTATTGGCTTCTGGAGCGTTTATCGGTTTTCTCGTACTCCTGATTGCCTCTTATGTTGGATTGCGCCGCCCGAAAACCTAACTGCGCCGAAACACAGTGAGCGACACTGACCGGTACCGACCAGTTAAATCCTTCGTCAAAACCGAAGTTGCCGGTATTGTACGCATCCATTTCGCTTTTGAACCCTCTTGTACCGGCAAAGAGCGTGAAGTTGTCAAGCCAGCCGGTTCCGAAAGGATATACTATAGGTTCGCCCATATATCCGCCAGCGAGAGCAGGATTACCGCCGAATAGTCCGCCAGTGTCCGAATTGACAATGTACTCCCCCTCGTAATAGACATTGCCCGCAGGGGTTCTTGCCGGCAACGGAGAAACAGCAGCACCAGTCTCAACGCTTTTCCTAACAGAATCGGCAACGGATTTTTTTATCGGCTTCGGCACGCTATCGGCGGCGGAAGCATCCTCTTCAAGGAATCGGGAAGGCAAAATCGTTTCCTGCGGCTCTAAAGTACTGCTGAATTGAACAGGTTTTATAGTGCGTTTTTTGGGTTGCGGCGGAAGCATCGGCAGCGATTCGGAACGCGCAGCAATGCGCCGGGGAAGTCCTTCGGGTTCATCGTCAACGGTGTCGAGTTCTTCGATGTATTTGAGGCGGACTGGCGCAGTCGGATTGAGTTGCGGTGCCCAATCGTCATCGGCAAAAACAGAATTTTCGGGTACAAAAGCGGTCAAAATTCCTACTGAAATTGCCGCCAAAATAACTGTAAAAACAATACTGTGAAGGGTATAAATGGTTTTCTTGATTTTCATCGAACCGCTCCGTAATCTTTCCTGAAGGGGAATTCAGTTGCCCTTATATGGGGCTTCCTTGCCTTAATCGGCTGAAAACTGTCAATTCTTTCGGAATAATCGGAAAATTTTATAAAATCGGTAAAGTTTTGCTATATTGCCAGATTAGAAATCCTTGCTAATAGAGTGAAAAAAAGCGGGGGAAATCACTTCCCCAGTAATGCCGGATTTATCTGAATCGGCGATGGCGTAAAGTCCGCCGCAACAACACCATCAAGTGTGCGAAGACGAATCATCAAATAGAACGGCATTAAATCGTCTTGCGAAAGATACCACCAATACTCACCGCTGTTTTTCAAATTGGTAGTCAACGGCAACCATGGTCCTTGCGAGGTTTTTCCCCGCAAAACATCGACCATTATTCCCCTTGCGGCATCGCCCCAAACCTCCTCGCCGCGATTCCATTTAACCGTTATCTGCGGCTGCGCTCCCGACGTGTTTAACGAAATACCGGTAATTTTTCCCGACTGAGCGGCAACTGCTTGCGCAGTTGCGCTCTGATTTGACGTTGCTTGCGCAACATTGCTCTGTTCTGGCATTGCTTGCGCAACGCTGCTCTGATTCTCCTGTTTTACCTCAATAAGTGGAGTAATCCTCTCCTCGTTTAGTTTGCCGCCGTAAAATTGATTCAACCGCGAAAACAGTTCCTCTACCGGAACACTTTCGTTCTTGTTCTTCTTAAGAACACGCTCGTCCGGCTTAAAAACTTCACCGGCGGCATTTGCCAACAGCGGCATCTGCGGATACTTTTTAGATAAACCAACAGGTTCCTTCACGGATTTCGCAACCTGCGGCGATGTTTCCGCCTCTTTCGCTTCTGGCGTTTGAGCCGCCTTGCTTTTCACGTCTTCAAGCCGCAGCGGCTTCGGCGGCGACACTGGCGAACCATACTCCGGCATATCCCGCTTCAATAACGCTGTTTCCTCCGTTGACACACTCCCAACCGCTTCACTAACTGCAATACTTGCCGGTTTGTCCGGCGAAGGAACAGCCGTCGATATTTTTTCCGGTTTATCCGGCGGCACAGTCGCTGGCTCTCTGCTATCCGACGACATAGTCGTCTCTTTTTGAACAATAACCCGCAGTTGCGGACCAGCCGAGGATTGTTTCACTGCCCCTGAAAGCGTTATAGTCCGAAACGAAAACCAATACTCGCCTTCATTCTCCGCTGTAAATTGAAACTTTTTTGCCGCTATACCGGTTTTACCTGCGGAAAACCACTTTTTTCCTTGGTCGGTAGAAACGAACAATTCCACTTCATTCGTCGGGTCAGCAGAATTGCCCGGCAGGATTTCAAACGGAATCGCAAAAGTCCTGAACGTTGTAAATATCGGCTCCGGCAGCGCACCATAGCGGCTCTGCGGCGGTGCAGCACTAACCGCTATCGAAAACAGGAACAAAATTGTTAAAAAGAGAATCCGGTACATCAACGGTGTACATCATATTTTCCGGGCAGTTTCTGCAACTTAAGAAAAAAAAGAAGGAGAATACGAAAAATACCGATTTTAGCGGGTCAATTCCTGCATGATACACTTCGCCAACTTATCAGATGCCGCTTCTGTCTTGCGTCGCAATAAATACAAATCCGAAATTAACGCCGGACGTTTGAAAAACGCACCGGCAAGCGAACCCGCCAAGCGAACTTTGCCGATGCCAGCCGCCTTCGAAATCCGCTGAACGTCCTTCGGAAATTCCTCATCAACGGCATCTAAGATAATTCTAACCGACAGAAATGGTACATTCCGTTCCAAGCAAACCGCCGCAGCCGCAAAGGTCTCCATATCAACGAGTTCCGCACCGGTCTTTCTGTACAATTCCCGTTTTGCGGACGGGGACATCACCGCCGAATTTACCGTCAACAGCGTCAATTTATTTTCCGCCGTCTCATTTTCCGGTAAGTACTGCGGAAAAGCATTGGTCAAATCGATAATTCGGCTTGAATCTTCGGAAATAACTGCTTCGGGGAAACAAACCGTCAGCGGTTTCAAACGTTTGCTCAATCCGCCGCTGTATCCTGCCGAGATGATTTTTAGCGGCTTGAACGCATCGATGAGCAATTCTGCCGCCTTTGCTGCATTTTCCTGACCAACACCGGAAATCACGGAAACGGCGTTGAATTTCCCCCATTGCCCCGCTGTGAATTTGCGGTTTGCCGCTTTGATAATTCTGCGGGAACGGAAAAAATCCGTTATTCCGACGGCTTCCATCGGCATTGCAAACACGAAACCGGCATCAACGGCTTTTTCTTCTTTTTTCTGCGGTGTTTCAGCGTGTTCACAGGTTAATTGCGGTACAGATTGTTTTTCACTGTGTTCTTCACCATCCGCCGCAGATTTTGGCGAGATACTGTTAATAACTTCCTTTTTGACAGATTGGGTAATCTGGGAAAGAATATACTGGAAGATGAACCGCTGAATTGACACCCGATTTTGATAAAATACGCAAAGTTTAATGATTTTACTAATTATTCCGGTTATTCCGTGCCGATATAAACGATAAACGGTTTGAAATTGTTTGCGTCCTTTGCTAAGTACGCAAAGAAAAGACAATTAAATTCCGTTTGTAGTACAAAACCGGAAATCCCCTTGAATTATTGTACAGCAATGGGCAGAACATTTCAACAATACAGATTTCAATTACACAGATTTCAACTACGCAGTATTTTATTTACCGCAATTTGTTTTTGTTTAGTTGTCCTCACGACGGGCTGCTCGCACAGTAAGACGAACCGCGGACATCTTTTTCGCTGTGATTGGGCTTTCGAGTACAACCGGACTCCCTGGATTGGCTGTCCGCCGGATACTGGTTGCGAAGACGAAAGGGGCTGTCAATACGGAAAGGATACCAGCAAGGGATTTCGACGGCACTGCGGAATGTCGCCGAACTGCACCGCAAAAGTTCCCTGCTGTAAAACACTCGGCTGCGGTATGTGGATAGACCCCGCAAATCCGAATTCATTTACAGCGTTGACTGTTCCGAAAGCGTGCGGACTAACTCCGTTTTGCAGTCCGATGAAACCTTGCGGTTTAACTCCGATGTGCGGTAAGACACCTGCGCCGAATCCACAAATGATTGCCGTGGACGGAATGGGTATCAATGGCATGCCGCTTGGAATGCAAAATCCGCAGTTTAATCAAGTGCTGCCGCCATCCATTGTTCCTAACACGGGAACTCCGGTTATTCCGCCGAATGGTTCGCCGCAGCAGAACGGTACACCGCCGAAACCCACGCTTGCGGGACCTTCCGGTACACTGATTTCAATGGGAATAGTCCCCGGTGTTTCGACTATCACGTCCGGCGGCTTGGTTGCGGCGGTCGGTGTCAAAACACCAGCCGGTATGATGACTCCTGTCGGAGTGCAAATGCCTAACGGGGCATTTAATAATACCGCCGTTCTCCGTGCCTGCGGTTTAACTCCAAATTGTAATGCCGCTCGTCCTTGCGGTGCAACGCCGAATTGCGGCGGACTTGTCACGCTTGCGTCGGTTTCAAATAATGCTGTTTCGCTTGCATCGGCGTTGAGTTCTGCCGGTGCGCAAGGCGGTATTATAAACGCTGGCGGCGGAATGGTACCCGTCGGCGGAAACATCAACGGCACACTGGTAAATCCGATTTCCGGTCAGCCGCACTACGGTCTTTCGATGAACGGAATACCGCAAGTCGGTTATCCGCCGATTGGATACACGCCGTCCGGTTATTCACCGAAATATCCCCGATTTGACGGATTAGGAATCGGAATGTCGCCGGAACAATACGCTCAAATGCTCCAGATGAACGAAGAGGCGGAAGAACCCGAACCGCAGGCAGAGTCGCCGGTTACAAAATCGCAGATGCCGGTGCCGCGTTTTCATCCCGTGCCGTCAAAACCCGCTTTCCAAAGAAGCGAAGGAATACCGGTGGGTAGGAAGACGGCAGACGCCAGACGGCAGACGGCAGAAATAATAGACGGAAACGAAGGCAGTCGCATCACCGAAGAGGAATTGAAGCGGGCGTATCTCGAAGGAATGGCTGCTGCTATGGAAGAAGTCGAAAACGAATTAGCCGCAGTTGAAGAAAAACGGGAACAGAAACGGGAAACCGCTCAAATGCAGGCGAAAGTCCTGAATCAAGCGCGGGAATTGCAGGAAAGAATTGCTGCGCAAAATACGGTACGAGTTCCTGTGCAGGTTCCTGTGCAAATTCCCGCTCCGGTATTAGCAAATAAAAGTTCTGTACGAAGTACCGTTCAAACGGCATCGGCGGCGGTTGAGAAAAAGCAGGACGAGAACATGTTGACATCCGCGGCAAACTATGTCGGTTCTGCGACTAATTTTGTCGGCGGGAAAATCAAGGACGGTATCGGCAATATCCCGTCTTTCGGTAAAAAGAATACGCCGGCTAACGATGAGAAAATACTGCAACTGAAGGATGCGCAGCAGAAGATTTTGCAGCAGCAGACGGTATTGCAGAGACAGCCGCCGAAACCGCTGACGATTTCAAGAACGGCGGCGCAAATACGGGACGAAAATGAAATTTCGCAAGCGGGTTATACCGAGCCGTAAGATTATATCGGTTGTTTCGGTTAGGTATAACACATAATCTAACAAATCTGCGGAAAATACAAAAATTTTTCCTTCTGCGTTGATTCTATAGGTAATAATCGTTTGAGGATGAAAGACGACCTGCCAGTTGTCTTTATATCCGCTTGCGAGTCAGCCGTTTTTGCTCTTTTCGCACGTGAAAGGACCGGACGACCGCTTATTTTGCATCAATCGTACCGCCTGGACGCATCATTGTCGGAGATTTCGATTGGAAGGAAATCACCCGCAAAAGTTGTGCAGTTCCCCTTTATCGGTACTAAGATGAAAAGAAAGGATATTGCCAATGTCTGGAGTGAATGGTCTTTATGTTGCCTCTAATCCGACAGCGTTGAGCGCGCAGTTCAACCTCGTGCGGAATATGGGCGAATTAGCAAACACGCTGACCCGGTTGAGTACCGGTCTGCGTATCAACAGTGCAAAGGATGACCCTGCCGGTTTGATTGCAAGTGAATTGCTCAAAGCGGATATTGCCGGTACTGCACAGGCAATTACGAACATCCAACGCGGAAACAGTATGCTCTCAACTGCCGACTCGGCAATGGGAAACATCAACTCGCTGCTCACCGATATTAAAGCGTTGGTAGTCGGTGCCGCAAATACCGGTGCGATGAACGCCGACCAAATTAACGCAAACCAGTTGCAGGTTAATGCAACGCTGGAAGCCATCGACCAAATCGCTACCTCCACAACTTACGGCGGACAAAAGATTTTGGACGGTTCAATGGACTTTACTACGAATGCAAATTTAACAGGCGGATTGAGCGATGTAACGGTAACATCGGCAAACTTCGGCACAGGAAATTCTATCGGTGTAAATATCAACGTATATCAAGCGGCAAATCGCGGTGCTCTTATCTACAACGGAACAGGCGTAAATCAGCGTACTACACTCGATATTACCGGAAGCGTCGGCACCAAATCGATTACGGTCGGTACCAACGGACAGTTCACCTCGAATCAGCAGATTGCTGATGCGATTAACACCGTTGCTGACTCCACCGGTGTTTCGGCATTCGTTGAAGGTAAGGCGGCACGCGGAAGTGTTGTCCTCTCCAGCACCGGTGCTAACAACGACATCGTTATCACCGCTACAGAAGAAGGACTCGATGCCGGTAATTACTCGTTCCGCATCACACAAGGTGTCGGCGATAATTCCGCCCGCATCGTTAAAGAAGCCGTTAACGGACAGCAGGGTGTCGTTGAAATCTCGCTCAAAACTTCGTACGAGCAGAACTTCGCCAACGTTGCCGGCTTGTTTGATGTCAACGTCAATACCGGTGAAATAGGGGCAGCCCGTTCAATTTCGTTCACACGCGGTAATGCGAATTCTGCCGTCTTTCATGAAAATGCTTCTGACGCGAAGGGAAATTTCGGTAATATGTCAATTTCCGGCTCTGTTACCGGTACCGGACATAATTCCGACCTTAATGGCTGGACGGTTAAAGTTGATAATTCAAAGGCAACTGCTCCCGCAAATACGGTGGCAGATATTAACACCAAAACACTGTATATTAATACAGCGTCAACAACTGCACATGTACAAGACGGACTCGGCATCGCTCTTGGAAATACGATTGGTGGAGCACTCCCCCCGGTTGTTACACTTAACATAATTGGTAACAATCAGGCGGTAGGTGCATATGTATCGGGCTCATCTTTCGTGAACGGTGACACATTTGTTCTCGGCGGCGGTGCCGATGCCGGTGAAATCACCGTTACCTACAAAGAAGGTGCGACTGCCGGCGATATTCAGAAGTTGCTCAATAATATCGAAGGCGTAACCGCCTCGCTGAAAACCGGTGTCTCCGGCAGTCAGTTGATTCCGGTTCTGCCCACAGGTCAGACATACATGACCAAAGCGGCTGGTGCTGCAACGGCAAGCAAATACGCTTCGTCCGTTAGTGCTTCCGAAGTAGTTGCTCTTATCAACAGTCAGTTGGGCGACAAGTTCAATGCGCAGATGATGACCGGTGACAACGGTTCTGGTAAAGTCAATTTTATGGACGCTTACGCATTGCACGGCGACTTTAATTTTGACAATATGCTGCGGTTCAGCGGTATGGATAACGGTCCCGTTGTCCGTCTGACTAACCTCGACAGCAATGGTCAGAAGGTTGCCAACCAAGCGTTGAGCGTAGAAATCAAACACCCGTCTGCTACAGACATCAAAGCCGGAATCCATACCCCCATCCTGGAAATCCACCTTGCCACTGATGCTGCCGGAAACAGTATTACTACTGCACAAGATATTGCGAAGTTGTTCGACTCGCTCTCCGCTGCACAAACCCTTGGTGTTTCTGCCGAAGTGGTTGCGCCGCCCGGAGTTGACATCAACGGACGCATCTGGACTACGGACTCCTGCGGCAATGCGCAAGTAATCGAGAGTTGCGGTTCGATGTGGGGGCTTGGCATCGTCCAGCCGACAAGCGGACAAGGGGTCTGCGGTGCGATTGAAGGCGACATCGCTCTGCTTGGTTCCAATCAGTCCATTGCTGATGACTTTGCCGTTGCAAGAATTGCCAGCGGCAATGCTATTACACCTCAAAATGCTCTCACCGATGACGGTGATGCCATTGAGATTGAAAATTCTTCCGCTCTGAACGGTGTAACATTTAAGTTCACAACCGATGAGACCAAGGAAGGATTTGTCGTGAACGGGGAAGGCGAAACCGCGACCGGTACGCTGACAATTTATGTTTCCCCATCATTGGCTGGCGGCGGTGCCGATGTTATGCAGAAGATTATCGCCGGTGCTATTGCTGCAAACTGGGAAAGCATTAGAGGATATACCGGCGCGACCGGTGAGCCGATTACTTTTGATAAAATTACAGTCGGCGGAGATGTTGCAAATGTTAATACTGCACTTTCTACCGCTGTCGGCAACACAGACGGCTATACAATTCCGAAAACGACCAGCGGTGAGAATACCGGTGCAGGTACTGCCGGTGTGGGTATCGATGACCCCGCTTTGATTATTAAGGCAAAGACGGCGGGAACCGATATGGCAGGAATTAAAATTCACTTCGTGAACGACCCATCCAAGGGGCTGGCTACATCAACAGCGTCAGATGTAGCGGAACCCGCGACCGGCGTTATACCTGATATATCGGTTGAATTCCAGACAAAGTCGGACGGCAGCCGTGAACTGATAGTATATGCAAATATCGAAGGCGGCGGCGCGCTTAACGCGGCTGACCTTGCGGCAGCATTGAATACCAATGCGGTCTTTAAGGATTTGTTCGTAGCATTGCCGACACTCGGCGGGGCAGCAGGTGATCCCGAGGCAGACCGTGATGCTAATACGGTTTTGTTTAACAGTGCCCATGCGATAGAACAAACCACTTACCAGACGGTTGGCGGCTACAAAGTTGTCAGCAAAAACGAAGCGGGAACAACCAGCAGCGGTTTGAATATGATAGGACAAAGCGACAGCAATGAACGCCTTATCATTGTAGCAACCGATGTCGGCAGCGAGAACTTCGCTAAGGTTACGGTCCGCGAAGGTTCATTTGACACCTATTCGCCGAATGGTTTCCGGGCTAATGAAGCCGTCGGCTCTGATGCGATTGCGACCGTCAACGGTTTGGCAGCAAGTGCGAGAGGTAATGTGATTTCGCTCAATACGGCACACCTTGCCTTGTCGGTTAATACGAATGGTATGGTCGGTTCAACCGGCTTTGACATAACCGGCGGCG
>Ga0123353_10018475_pt1 | contig 10313 bp, 7 predicted proteins | sample TergutLab28metaG_3_FD_92763 | JGI IMG/M metagenome (GOLD analysis project Ga0123353, IMG submission 92763) | Labiotermes labralis P3 segment gut microbial communities from Petit-Saut dam, French Guiana - Lab288 P3 | ecosystem: Host-associated > Arthropoda: Insects > Digestive system > Gut ...
AAGGAGAATAGCCGCCCACACTCCTACATGTAGCGGCTATTTTCTTAGCACCTATATGGGGGCGTAACCGTCTATACACTGCCGCAAACGGCAGTTTGGCGGTGCCGCCGTCTTTATTATACGCAGAGTTGTCAGCGTTGTCAAGCCCTAGAATCAGGCAGAACGTAAAGTGTGCCGTTCCGGTATTATTTTCTTGCATTTTGAAATGCTTGAAGATATAATAGAATCGCCATAGAAAATATAGAAAGAAGGCATAAACATGAAAAGCAAACGCATCATCAGTGTTCTCCTCACAGCTATCCTGCTGGGCGTCTCTCTGTTCGCTTTTCCCATAGGCGCGCAGGCGGCAACGGCGCAGGAGGCGCTTGACCTTTACGCAACTGCCGTGGCAAAGCTGCAAAGCGCAAATGAAACCTTGCCAAGACTCGCCACCAGGCAATTTGGTGATTGGCGCGGCAGCGAATCTGCCTTGCAGCTTATGGATATAAAAACCCCCTTCGGTATTTTCGGTGAAGAATTCAGTTGGTGGTGGTATCAAGACGGCAAACGGGAGATGGAGACAAAAGCAGATAATTCTTTTATAAATCCGACCTTGCAAGTCACTGACATAATCAGCCAAAATATTGTAACATCAAACGATGTTACTACCTTAGAAATTTGTGTAACCAACAATGCGACAGAATGTCCTATATCAGATGTGTTTTGGTTTGGCGACGTCGGCTTTACCACTAGAAATTATGTATACGGCCTTTTTCCACTGGCTGTTTCTATGAATGCGGATCAAAGTGCCGATTACACAGGAGATACAATTATCACCGCTACGCTGGATGAACAAGGCAATTTTATCACCCTCCGGCAATCCTATTCCGCCGTTGTCCGTTACGAAAACATTAACGCGAAGATTGGCTTGCATAAATATAGTGCAGATTGGGTTGAAACAGACTGTGATGTAACGATTGATTACTATACAGGTACGACTGCGGAGCATGAACATATCCTTGGGCAATGGTATTGGGTAAGCGAGCCGACTTTGTTCGAAAAAGGTGCTGATGAATGTCATTGCATCGTTTGCGGTGAATATACTGAGGTTCGGGAAACCAAAATAGAATCTTTTTATGATTTTTTCTTTGCCCTGTATGCCACCTTCGAGAATCTCTGGAATGGATTCCTGAATCTTTTTGGAAGGTAACCGCCCGGCCAAGTGGGGGCGATTACCAATCGCCCGCAGACAGCGAAAAATTTAAAATAATCCGAATGGCCGCCCGGCAAAAACCACGCCGGGCGGTTTCAAATTTTTCCGGCAAAAAAATCGAAATTTCCTATTTCGCTTTCTTTAAAATGTGGTATAATGTTTTTTATAGTCGATAAGGGGCCCGGCATTGTGTTGACACGTCCGGCCTCTGGAAAGGATAGAACCGCTCATGGCTGACGTTCCGGAGGATTTTGTACATTATAATTTGACCGGCGGACCGCCGTCAGGTCCGCCCGAAAAGCGGCACGGCGAAGTCCCGGACCTGGACACGCTGCGGGCAGCGGTACCCAAAGCGGCGCCCAAAATGGAGGATGTCATCAGCCACCAAAAGCCGAAGGGCTTGGGCGGCCGGATTTCTTATGCCCTCCAATACAAGACAAAGACCTATTTCCTGCGCAACAAAAAGCGCAATCTGAAACGCTGGGTCGGCTTCGGTCTGCTTTTTATCGTGCTCGCCTCCGTGGCCATAGCCGGAGTCTTCATCTCGGGCAAGCTCCACAAGCTCGGCCCCGGCAACCCGGACGACTTCAACCCGAATCAGACCTTCAAGCAGGAGGAAGAGGAAGAGATCGACTACGGGGAGATTTTCGACATCACCAACGCGAGGGACCTGGAGGAGCTGCTGTACCAGTGGGCCATTCAGGGCCAGAAGATGTACCACAAGGACGTCATCAACGTGCTGCTGGTCGGCGCGGACAGCGCAAACGGCAGCGCGAGCGGCCGCTCGGATTCCATCATGCTGGCCTCCCTGAACAAGACCACGAAACAAATCACGCTGATCTCCTTCCTGCGGGACAGCTACACCTACATGAACATCCACGGGGACCCCCGCTACGACAAGAGCAACCACGCCTATGCCTGGGCCGGGCCGGAGGCTCTGATTGAAGTGCTGGAAAACAACTATAAAATCAAGATAGACAACTACGTCTGTACGGATTTTTCGACCTTCCCCATGCTGATTGACAAGCTTGGCGGCGTGGAGGTCACGGTCACGGAACGGGAGGCCAACTATCTGCGCTACAGCAAATACAGGCCGAAGAACCCGGTCCCGGCCGGGGAAAATGTGCTGCTGGACGGAAATCAGGCGCTGATGTTCAGCCGCATCCGGAAACTGGACGGGGACGACCACCGCGCCCGCCGGCAGCGCGATGTCATCAGCAGTATCATCCGCAAAATGCGGCAGGCCCCGCCCGGGCAGCTGAACGAGGCAATTGATATTTTGCTGCCCAACATCCGGACAAACTATACGGGAAGCCAGATTTTTTCCCTGGGGACCCAGGCCCTCACCGGCGGCTGGATGCACTATGAGATTGCCAGCCTGATTCAGCCCACGGAGGCCCTCCGCAAACCCACCTACATGTACACCTGGTCCCAGCGCTCCGGCAACCCGCTGTTTGTGTGGATTGTGGACTATCCGCTGGCGGCGCGGGAGGTGCAGCTGGCGCTCTACGGGCAGACCAACATCACTATCGACGAGGAGGACCACAAGTCCGCCCTGGGGCTGCTGACGCCCGCCCCGGTCCGCCCCACAGGCGGCCCGGCCCCCACTGACCCGGACGACCCCGACTGGGACCCCGGCGATGACGATGACCCGACAGAGCCCTCGGAGGAGAGGACCACCTCCTGGCTGCAGGGCCTGCTGCCCACTCGTCCCTCGACGACAGAAGCGCCGAGTACCAGCGAAACGCCGAGCGGCTCCGGCGCGGTTACCTCCACGGAGGCTGCGAGCACCACCCGGCGCGGGCTGCTGCGGTGAATTTTGATAGGACGACGCTTTGATTCTGCAGCAAACCCCGATTTTTATTTTTTTAATTCCCAGCCCTCTTTGTTGACCTGCCGCGCGCGGCCGACCGCCAGCGCCCCGTCGGGCACCGCTTCGGTAATCACCGAGCCCGCCGCCGTATAGGCCCCGTCTCCCAGCTTCACGGGCGCGACCAGAATGGTGTTGCAGCCGACGAAGGCCTTCTCCCCGATTTTCGTGCGGTATTTCCGCCTGCCGTCGTAGTTGGCCGTCGCGCAGCCGCAGCCCACATTGACCCCGCCGCCGACGTCGGAGTCGCCGATATAGGTCAGGTGCGAAATCTTCGTTCCCGCCCCCACCTCGCTGTTTTTGATCTCCACAAAGTTGCCCGCGTGTACGCCGTTGCTCAAATGCGTACCGGGGCGGATGCGCGCAAAGGGACCCACCGTGGCGCCCTCGTCAATGACGGCGCCGTCGCAGACCGTGCTCTGCAGCAGGACCCTGTCCCCGATGCGGCTGTCCGACACCAGCGTGTTCGGGCCGATTTCGCAGTCCGCCCCGATATCGACGCCCTGTTTTAGCAGGGTTCCGGGTAAAATCCGCGTCCCCGGGCCGATGACACAGTCCGGCGCGACCAGAACCCCGTCCGTGCAGGGAATGCGCACGCCCCTTCGCATGTGGCGCTCCAGAATCGCCTGCCGCGCGTACTCTGTCATTTGATATAACTCATAGGCGTCGCGCAGACCGCGCCTGCAATCCCCTTCCGCGTTGTGAATACCGCCCTGTAGGGGCGATTCAAGAATCGCCCTCCCGTTGTACACGTTGCCGCAGAATTCCGCCAGCCAGTCCGCGAACGCTTCTTCCCGGTACCAGGCGGCGCAGACTTGCCCCGCTTCATTTATAATTTGGGTGACCTGTCCCGTGCTTCCGTTGTGGGAAAGCCAGGCCTCCCGAATCCCCTCGCTCTGTAAGAAGAGGCTGTCCTCCGGCAACAGGCAGACGTCCCGCCCGGAGACGAAGGCGCGCAGAGCGGCGCCGTCCTCCCAAGAAAAGCAGGGGACGCTGTCCCCATACTGCTCTTTTACGTGATTCTGGATTGGCGCGGAGGACCGCAGACAGAGCACGGCCAGCTCTGGGACACCGGCCTCCCGCAGCACGGCGAGACCCCAATCCAGCAGCGGCCGGAACAAAATCTCCTCCAGCGCCCGGGGAGGCGCATTTTCAGGCGGCGCGGGGACGGCCGCTTGGCCGTCGCAAATAAATAATGCACAAGTTTGTTCCATAGAATTATCCCTCACATTGTAGGGGACGTTGCCCTCAACGTCCTGTCTTATACCAAAATACAGTATACTATGCATCAAAAAAGGGCGCGGAAACCGCGCCCCCGCTTATTTTCCGCCCTACTCCGTGGACTTCAGCGATTCCACCATGCTGATGGTCTTCAATTTCTTGTGCATCAGCATATTGACCAGCATTGCGAGACAAACCGTCAGCACAATGGCATAGATATAACTCGGCCAGTAGATGTCCCTGCCCAGCATCACCACGCTGATATTGATGACCGCGGCCATCAGCCCGTGCAGGAACCCGCCCGCCAAAATTCCGAGTGCGATCCCGGCGATGGTCAGGAAAACATTTTCCCGGTAGATATAGGAAGAGACCTCGTTGTCATAGAAGCCCAGCACCTTGAGCGTGGCGATTTCCCGCACCCGCTCATTGATGTTGATGTTTGCCAGGGTATAGAGCACCGCCAGCGCCAGCGCGCCAGCCGCCACGACGAAGATCACAATAACCAGGCTGATGCTGTTGAGGATGTTGTTAAAGGTATCAATGACCAGCGTGGTGTAGACCACCGCATTGATTTCGACAAAACGCATCAAATCCGTGGCCAGCTGGCTTTTTGTTTCCGCGAGCTCTTTTCCGCTCTGCAATTTGATGTCGTCCGCCAGCTTCCCGTAGGCGGCGTTGAAACGCGGCTTCTCCTGGAAGGCCGCCTCATAGGCAACGGGCGTCAGATAGACATAGTGGAACGTATAGTTCTCCACAATGCCCGCGACGGTAAAGCGTACCATCTCACCGTCATTGTTGAGTACAAACAGCTCGTCGCCGATGTCCGCGTTGCAAAATTCCGCGAAGCGTTCCGTAATCAGCGCGCCGCCATCCGTCAGCGTCTGCCTTTCTTTCGTTTTCCGGTTTTCCAGCCGCACAAAGTCGGAGAGCTGCGCCGCGCTCTGGGGCACCAATATATTCACTTCCATCAGGTCTCTGGGCGAATCCACCGCGCCCCCGTCCGTCACCCGCATGTAGGTGAGCATCAGCTCCCCCAGCCGGTCTTCCGCATTCAATTTTTCGAGGATGGGGCTCGCGTTCGGGTCCTGCTCGTCCCGGAACACGAACTGCACGTCAAACTGCGCGATGCCCCCGTCCCCGTACTGGGCGTTGATGATCGCGCCGATGGAATCCCGCATACCGAAGCTGGCCAGGAGCAGCGCAGCGCAGCCGGCGATGCCGACCATGGTCGTAATTGCCCGCCGCTTATTGCGGAACATGTTGCGCATGGTGACCTTCATCTGGAAGCTCAAGCTGTTCCAGAAAAAGCTGATTCGCTCCACCAGCACGCGTTTGCCGGCCTTCGGCGCTTTCGGGCGCATGAGCTGTGCCGGGTTGGTGCCCAGCTCCTTGCGGCAGGCAAAGATAGTCGCCCCCACGGTGGAGACCATCGCCACCGCCATGCCGATGAGCGCGTAGACTGGATAGAAGCCCAAAATCACCGGCGGCATATCAAACATGATGCCGAAGGCCGAAGTGATGGCGAAAGGCAGCGCCGTGAAACCGATGAGGCTGCCGAGCAGGGTGCCGCCCAGACTCGCGATAATCGCGTAGATCAAGTATTTCCAGACGATGGCATTGGAGCCGTAACCCAGGGCCTTCAACGTCCCCATTTGGGTGCGCTCCTCCTCCACCATTCTGGCCATGGTGGTCAGGCAGATGAGGGCCGCCACCGTGAAAAAGACGATGGGCAGAATGGAGGCGAACGAACGGATACCGTCCGCGTTCTCCTGGTAGCCACTGAAGCCGGGCAGCGCGTTCCGGTCCGTGACCATCCACCGGGCCGAATTCAGGCCCGCCAGCGTGTTCTCCGCCTTATCCAGCGCAAAGCGCGCGTTTTCCAATTGTGCGTAGGCATCCTCTTCAGCCTTGGCGAAGTCCGCCTCCGCCGTGGGCTGGGCAAGCTTCGCCTCATTGATTTTCTGCTGCGCCTTATCCAGCTCCATCTTCAGCTCCAGCTGCTTGCCCTGGAGCATCAACTCGCCCACATCAATTGTTCCCTGACTCTGCATGAGCCTGTTGTAGGCGTTGTCCAGCTCCCGCTCATACTGCGGCAGCTTCTGCAGCTCCTCAATGTCCTTGGCCTTGGCCTGCCACTCCGCGAGCTTTTGACTATACAGGGCCTCGTTGCGCGCCAGATCCAGGCGCTGCCGGTTCAATTGTGTCTTGAGGTCATCCATAATCGGTATGACGGCTTCTACCAGCGTCTCCGTCATACCGACCGCGGTCATTTTCCGGAATTCCGACAACAAAGAGACGTCCAGGCCGACATTTTCCAGCTGTTCGACCATCACATTCATCGGGCTGAAATTGCTGAAGGTCAGCAGCAGCCGCTCCGTCTGCAGAACGGTTTTTTCCATGGTATCGATCTGTTTTTTCCCGCTCGCGATGTCGCTCGCCGCTTTGTCCAGGTCTAACTTGGCGTTGTTATACAGCGCGACGGCATTGGGGTTGGCGTCGATAACGGCTTTGGCCTTGTCATACTGCGCCTTTTTTGCATAATACTCCTGCCAGCCGGCGTTGATATCGCCCTTCCCTTTTAAGAGCTCCTGCTGCCCCGCGCTGAGGGAACCCTCGAACTCCGCCTGCCTCGCCGCCAGTTCCTCGTCGCCGTGTTCGGCGTAGTAGAGCACCTGCTCCACCAATTCGCGGCCCTCCTTCAGCTGCGCCTCGACTTCAATCGTCTTGGCCTGCAGCGTCGCGCGGCCATCTGCGACTTTGGGCTCCAGTTCGGCCCGCAGCGCGGCGGCGCGGAGCTGCACCCTTCCTTTGGAAATCGCCTCGATTTGCTCGATGTAGCGCTCCACGTGGTTCTCATATTCCTGCGAATAGGCGTCCATTTCGTCTGTGCCCTCCAGCTTGAGGTAAACCTCCGTGTAGTAGGGCATGGAGAAGGCCTCCCAGGGCACATAGATAAAATCTCCCAGCTTGCCGCTGCCAATCAGCGTGTTGCCGCGCTCAAAGGAGATGTAGGTCGGCGCGTCAATCACGCCGACAACGGTGAATTCCGTCTGGTTCAGGACATCGTTCAGGTTTTCCCTGTCGCCCTTCAGGCCGATTTTCGCCCCGAGCACGAACTCATCGGGGGTGGAGAGGGCACTGCTGGAAACCACGCACTCGTTCGGCGCTTCCGGATATCTGCCGTCCAGCAGCCGCAGGCGGTTGATGTAGGCCATATCCCACTCTCTGCCCCTGTCGAACTTGTTGGCCATGTTAAAGTCCAGGGAAATGGCGCGGACGGAAAAGGCGGAGCCGTCGATGTCCACCATACCCTGGCCGTCCATCTCCACCAAGCCGTCCACAAAACACACGCGCATAAAGGATTCCACGCCGGGCATTGAGCTGATCTGATAGATATCCTCGCCCGTCAGGCCGACGGTGGACAGCACCCGGATATCCATCAAGTTGTGCTCATTAAAATAGGTCTCCCCCGTATGGTACATATCCGGCTGGGTCGCCTGCAACCCCGTAAAAAACGCGACACCCAGCGCGACAATCGCGATAACGGAGAAGAACCGCGCCTTCGTGCGGTTGATACAGCGCAGAAGATCGATAAACAGCGCTTTGGTCATTACCATTCAATCCTTTCCACCGGCATGGGATTGCCGTTTACCGCAATCCGGTGCACGCGGCCGCTTCGCATGGTGATGATGCGGTTTGCCATGGGTGTAATCGCCGAATTGTGGGTGATGACAACAACGGTCATCCCCGTCTCCCGGCTGGTATCCTGCAGGAGCTTCAAAATCTGCTTGCCCGTGTTGTAGTCCAGCGCGCCCGTGGGTTCGTCGCAGAGCAACAGCTTTGGGTTTTTTGCCAGCGCCCGCGCGATGGAAACGCGCTGCTGTTCCCCGCCGGAGAGCTGCGCCGGAAAGTTATGTAGCCGCTCCCCCAGGCCGACCTTCTGGAGCACCTTCCGCGCGTCCAGGGTCTTTCTGCCGATTTGGGTGGCCAGCTCCACGTTTTCCAGCGCGGTCAGGTTCGGCACCAGGTTGTAAAACTGGAATACAAAACCCACATCGAAGCGCCGGTACTCAATCATGCGCTTGCGGTCGAAGTCGTTGAGCAGTTCCCCTTCCACACGGATTCTGCCGTCACTGGTGCTGTCCATGCCCCCCAGCATGTTCAGCACGGTGGTCTTTCCCGCGCCGCTCGGCCCAACGACCAAGCAAAATTCTCCCTGTTCGATTTTGAAGCTTACGTTGTCGGCGGCCGGGATCACAATTTCACCCATTCTGTAGCGCTTATACACGGACTCGAACTCAATAAAACTCAATCTCGTATCCCCTTTTCGGCTTCTTCCGTTTTATACAAAGAACCGCTGCTCCCGCTAAGTGATTTATTATACTATTTTCCGGAGGGCAAGTCAATTGAATCGGCCCTCGTTCACAGCAAGTTTACAACTGTGAAACAGATTAAAAAATCCCGCGAATATCCGTAGAGGCGTCCGCCCCTACAGGCCATATTTCCGCAATTCTTTCCGCAGCCTTTTGTCCAGCATGGCAAACAGGATCCCCCATTTCTGGCCGGAGCGGAGGTAACACAGCGCCTCGTTGACCACGGCGTAGTAGGCGCACTTCAAGTCGCAGAGCTCGGTCACCCGGGTGTGTTCCTTGTAGGTCTGATACAGCCGGAAGCGGTCCCCGGTCATGTTGCGCAGCTGGAACAGGTCGTATTCCCGGTCCGCCCACAGGGAGTTGAAGGGGTCGATGAAACCGGTGACGTTCAGGCTTTTCGGGTCCACCATGATGTTCATCACGTTCAAATCCCCGTGAATCAGGCTGGCGTATTCCACCGGCTCCCGGAATATCGTGCCGAAGGCCGCGCCGGCCCGCGCCATGGTTTCGTAGTGGGCCGCCTTGTAGTCGCCCCGGTCCACCAGCTGTTTGGTCTTTTCCAGCACTTCCATGGCGAGCGGCTTATAGAATGCCTGCCAGCTGTCGTATTCCGGGTTTTCCAGGTAGCCGAACTTGTTGTTGTGTACCGCATGCCAGTCCAGCATACCCAGCACGGTCTGTTCCGCGAAATCCTGCCGCTTTTGCTTCGATTTCAGCACATAGGCCGGTTTCATGGCATTGCTGCCCTCTATGAATTCCATGCAAAGGAAGTTGCTGCCCACGAAGTAGACCTCCGGCATCCTGACGCGGGTATGGGCCTGCAACAGCCGCAGTTGAACGGCCTCCGTCTCCTGCATCCCCGGGCAGCGGCAGGCTTTCAAGATAACCCGGCGGGGCACATCCGGCGCGGGCGCCAGCTCCGCGCGGAACGCGAGGCCAAAGGAACCGCCGCCCAGGCACTGGATGTTTTGTACCTCGGTGTGAAAGTGTTCGGCCGCCGCCGCGCGCAGAAGCGGCGCCAGGGTCTTGCGGTCGAGTTCTTGTAAGATGGCTTGTTCCATAAGATTTCCTCATCAGCATCCATTATAAGCATCCCCGTGAGACTACAGGAATCTCTACAGTGATGAAACCAACCGTCATGAGCGGTACCTGTGCAACCACCTCGGCCTTTGGATTCATCGCCAGTGTGGGGCCATACGCAATGCGTTCTACACCGTGTTGGCCGGGCGGGCGGATTCCAGTTACATCGGAGCGGACAAACCACAAGCCAGTTTCTTTAACCCGTTCCGTTACAATCTCGTTGTGTTTGTACTTCCAATATTCAGCTTTTTCACGCCGCAGCATATTCTGTGACGGTGATAACAACAGCTGGGCTCCTTGGCCGGCGACTGCTTTTGCGGCCTCGGCAAATTGCGAATCGTAGCAGATATTGATGCCATAGGTAAGACCCTTGATTGCAAAGATTGGATACGCTTTGCCCGCTGTAAAAAATAATTCGTCGGGATCAATGAGATGTGTTTTGCGATAGACACCAACTAGCACATTGTTAAGCCTAATAGTTGTATAAATGCAGAAAGTATGATATACTCATATAGGGGTGTATCAAATGCCAAAGAAAAAATATGAAGTAAATCTAACCGAGGAAGAGCAGAAGAAA
>Ga0123353_10018476_pt1 | contig 10313 bp, 6 predicted proteins | sample TergutLab28metaG_3_FD_92763 | JGI IMG/M metagenome (GOLD analysis project Ga0123353, IMG submission 92763) | Labiotermes labralis P3 segment gut microbial communities from Petit-Saut dam, French Guiana - Lab288 P3 | ecosystem: Host-associated > Arthropoda: Insects > Digestive system > Gut ...
GTTTTGCAGGTACGTTTGATGGAAACGGTAAAGTTATAAGCGGACTTTACAGCCGTAATGGTGGGTTGTTTGGTTTTACGTCCACCGGTTACGGAGCAAGTATAACTAATCTCGGATTGGTCGGTTTTTACGTGGAAGGGAATACGTCATTTACCGGTAGTATGATAGGCTACAACGGTACAGTGATTAATTCTTACGCTATTGGCAATGTGGTTACAGCAGGCGGTTATGACCCTTTCATAGGTGGCATAATTGGCTGGGGTTCTGCAATAAATTCCTATTTTGCCGGAAATATAACAGGAACAGGTGCTAATGTTGGTGGTATAGCAGGTAGCAGTTGGTCTGCGAATTCTTTCTATAATTCAGACCTGACGACAGCGAATAACCTTAACACAAGCGGCGCTCCAAAAACTACCGAAGAAATGCAAAGCGGTGATTTTCACAGTATTTTACAAATGTATGCCAGTATGTCAAATGCCGGCAATACAAGCAACAACTTTATGGACTGGATATACAATGAAAATGGCTACCCTACAGTTTCAAACACAAAAGCATTAACGCTTGACGTAGCTTGGGACGAACAAGACGAATTTGTATTTAACAGTAGCAGACAAACTCCTACTGCAACAGTTCAAACTGCAAATGGGGCTGTTTTAGCTTTAACTATCACAACAGACAAAGAAGCGATAAATGCCGACGTATATACTGCAACTGTAACACTCGTTGGAAACTCGGTATTTCAATTACGAAACCCAACAAAAGAATTCAGAATAACAAGAGCGCCGATCTCACCGATTTTAAGCGCGACAAATGCCACTATTGAACAGGGAAGCAGCCTCGTTCTCAGTGTTATAGGCAACCTTGGAGACGGTAATGTGGATACGCTTTATTCAACAAGTATTGACGGCAATTATTCGCCTGCTGTGCCTAATGCAGTCGGTACATATTTTGCAAAAGCGGTGGTTAACGAAACACAAAACTATTATGGCGGCGAAACTGCTCCGATAGAATTTGCAATTGTTGCTTCACAGGCGCAAGTCGTTCAGGTTGTTTGGGGAGATGAAGCAGAATTTGCTTACGACGGCACAATGAAAGCGCCTACAGCATGGGTAATAAGACCGGAAACAAACAGACGAATTAATTTAATAGTGGACGGAGAAATCAACGCAGGTAGTCATACTGCGACAGCAAGGCTTGAAGTTCCAAGTGAAAACTTCATATTGAGCAACACGGTTAAACAATTCACAATTACTCCTAAACCGCTTTCTTTAAATATGCTCAGACCGATTGACAATATTTTTTGGACAGGTTCCCCGATTGAACCACGTGTGATTGTAAGAGACGGCGATAAAGTTTTGGCGCAAGGTTCGGATTTGGACTATACCGTTTCTTATGCAAATAATACCAACGTTGGAATGGCGAGCATAACTATAACGGGAAATGGTAATTATTTCGGCGATATAACCCGTAATTTCCAAATTGTTTCGACAAGCGGAATAACCCTAACTTACGGCTTTGTTGAATGGGGCACTCAAACAACATTTACGTACAACGATCAACAGCAATCTCCGACTGCGACTGTAATTGACTTTGAAAACAATGAGTATGAGGTAATAATTGAAGGCAAGCAGACAGATGCCGGAACTTATATTGCTATGGTCAGAGTTGATACTCAAAAACACCCCGGCAAATTCTTTGTATTAGATATTCCGCTTATGCCCTACACAATTACTCCCAAACCATTGGAAGTAAATTGGACGACAGGACGGGAATTTGTGTTTAACAGAATGGCTCAAAGTCCCATACCATCTACTACGCCTGAGGTAAACGTGTATATAACTAATCCGCAATCAAGGGTTGGAGACCACAGAGCAGTTGCCGGAATTCCGCCGAATACTCTGAACGCGAGAAACTACATACTTACCAACAACAGCAGTAGCGTTGATTACAAAATAGTAAGAAGGCAACTTGTTGTGGATTTGGAACTCTTGGACGAAGATGTAGTCGGCGAAGGCTCTGAAAGCAATCCGTATAGATTGGGAGATAAAACATTTGCCAATGAACAGGAATTACTTGATTACTTAAACGCAAACTCTAATTTTACCTACGACGGATTTGCAAGAGATACAACGGGAATTGTTGACAGAAATGATAGTGACAGCGTTTTGACGGGGCAACCGAGGATAAGAATACGGGAAAACGACCAAGGACAAAATCAACAAGCACCCAACATATCACGTTCTATAGACTTGATGAGGTATAGAATATATTTGCTTACAATTGAAACGAATGACGTGACAGCGAACAACTATACTGTAAGTTCGGAAAACAATAGGTTTGTAATTGTTCCTTTACTATGCCCTAAATGCGACAAATGGGGCGACGATTGTACTTGCGATCCGACATCTATTCGCAACAACACCCGCGACAGTCGATACGGTATTCTTCTCGAAACCGCAATTGTTTCGGATCTTGCAAAAATCAGCGTAATCACCCCCGAACAAGCAACGGTAAATTTAGCAATTTTTGACAATTTGGGCAATGTTGTATTTTCGGCGAACGATGTAAGGGCGGGTTTGAAACCCGCCCCTACGGCAGATGGTGCAATTATTTGGAATTTGCAAAATTTCAACGGGCGTTTCGTCGCCAACGGCACATACCTGATAATCGTCGAAGCAACAGGAATAAGCGGAAAGACGTATAGATATTCTGCGCAATTAGGCGTAAGCCGACGTTAAGGGAAAAAAAATACTTTACGGTTATTTTTAAGGGCGAACTTACGAAGTTCGCCCTTTTTTGTTTGCAATAATCAAAATTAAAAGAAAATCAACACAACTTGTCCAAGTCGTTGAAAACGCTCTCTAAATCTTGAAATTTCATATCAGCCCATTTGTCTAATTGGGTTTGTGCGTCGTTTACGATTACAATATCTCCGCCGTTACGCAGTGTAATTTCGGGAATAGCCGCCGCCGGATAAACGTTAAGCGACGTTCCCAAAACCAGCATAAAATCGGCTTTAAGGGCGTTTATGCGGGCGGTTTCTATATCTTTGGGCATTGCTTCTCCGAAAAAAGTAATGCTTGGCTTCAAAATACCGCTGCATTTTTCACATTTCGGCAACTCGTTTTTGTTTAATAAACGCACGACCGCTTCGTTGTCCGTGTTCGATACGGTATTGCATTTTATACAATGATAAGATTTGGGAGAGCCGTGTACTTCTATAACATTTTCGCTTCCTGCTTTTTGGTGAAGCAAATCGACATTTTGAGTAATAACGGCTTTTAAGCGCCCTGATTTCTCCAATTTTGCAAGGACGTTATGGACAATTGACGGCTTAGAATTTTGAAAGTCGTCGATAAATTTCTTCATAAAATTATAGAAAATCCACGGATCTTCGGAAAAGTATTTCAAATCGAATATTTTTTCGGCGTCGGTATCGTTATACAATCCGTTTTTGCCGCGAAAGTCTCTAATCCCCGAAAGCGTGCTGATTCCCGCGCCTGTAAATGCTACGCAATGACGAGCATTTTTAATTTTTTCGTAAAGTTCGCCGATTTTAGCCATTTAGACTTCTCCTTTTTGGGTAAGTTTTTTTGTTTTTTTTATATAATATAACTCAAAAATAGTATTTGTTTCGGAAAAATGCAGAAAAATCTTTATTTACATTAAATTATTTTTCTCAGGCAACTTGACGTTGCTTTCCGTCAAATATTATATTCTTTTAGAAATTGAATCAAAGGAGACTAAAAAACAATGAAAACCATTGCCATTGACGCGGGGAATACGCATTTGCGGGTTGCCGGAATTGACTTGAATCCCTTGCAGAATATTGAAATTATTCACTCCGATTACGAGGAGATTTTTGCGCTTGTTGAAAAATTGCAAGGAGGCGAAGATTTGCCGATTTCTGTGGCGAGCGTTGTGCCGAGAGGGCGAGAATTATGCGAAAAACTAAAACAAAACGGAAAAAATGCGGTTTTTTGTGTTCGGGAAATGGCTAAAGATTTGCAAATTTGCTACGCGCAAACGCTGGGTATCGACAGAATTGTTGACGCTGTTGCGGGATTGGCGCTTTTTCCCGACCGCGATCTTATTATTATTGATTCGGGAACGGCGACGACTGTCGATTGCGTAAGCGCGGACAGAAAGTTTATCGGCGGGTTTATCTTGCCGGGGATAAAAATAACGGCTGAGGCAATTCACGAAAAAACAGCGCTTCTCCCGAAATTGAATCCATATAAACTTCAATTTACGGAAATGCCGAACGATACGTTTTCTGCGGTATCAAGCGGACTTATCGCCGATTGTGCGGGAGGAATAGAATATGCGATTGATTTTTGCGCTCAAAAATTGCAGAATCCGCTTATTATCGCTTGCGGCGGCGGTTGGGAAATTGTTAAAAACTTTGTCAGGAGAAAAACTATCGCCGTGCCCCAACTTACGCTGGTGGGAACAGCTGTTTTGGGGAATAAAACATAGAAAAACGGTCAGAACTTTTCCAGAAACTCTTTGCGGTGCCCTTTCATAATTACCGTTTTGGCTTCTTCTAACTTTTCCATTTTCTTTTGGTCAATCTTTTGGATATATTGGTTGATTCGTTCAAAATGCGGCATAAGCAAGCTTCTCAATCCGTTAATTTTCTCTATTCTATGGATAAATTTGCGCTCGTCTAATTCCGAAATAATCTCATCCATCGTCACAAACTCTTTTTCCAGTCTTTCAATAGCCGATTTTAAGGGGCGTTTTCTTTCTTCAAACAAGTCCGAAATGACTTTCAATGCAAATTTCGCCTGATTTGTATGAACAGGCTCCTGCTTAATCCTGTTTGCCCGTCCGTTAATAAAATCCGTCGCCGTCTCTTCAAGCGGAAGAAGTGTTTTTTCATAAGTTGTAATTTCTTCTACGTAGTTCTCTATGAACTTCTTTTTCTCTTCGGATAGGCTGAGCAATTTTCCGTTTTCACTCTTCTCTTCCATAAAACAAACCTCTCAAATTCGTAATTGTCGTCTTTTAAGTTTGCTGCCCGCACAGCAGCAAGCAAATAACATAGTACTATTCCGCTTTTGCACCTTCTGCAACAGCGTTATTATACGCGCCTATTATTCGTGTTTCAATAACGCTTCTTGTCTCGTTATTGATTGGGTGAGCGATGTCCTGATACGTTCCATCCGGTTTACGATGGCTCGGCATAGAAACAAACAGCCCCTCATCTCCTTCAACAATTCTGATTCCACGAACCACGAAACTGTCGTCAAATGTGATGTTGGCAAACCCACGCAAGCGTCCTTCGCCTTCTCTTTGCGTAATACGCACTTCTGTGATCTCCATAAAAACTCCTCTGAATTTTAATGTTAAAAGCATCTTATAATATAAAAGAAACTGCATAAATATACAACAATGTTTAACTAAGAGTGTTAGTAAAAAATGTTTTTTTATAAAAAAACGTTGATTTTATTGAATTTTATCGATTTTTAGCCCAAAATAATATTATTTTGCAGGGTAAAGAAAGGAGTTTTTATGGTACAGGCAAGAGAAATGAAAGGATCGCAAATCCTTATTGACGTTTTGCGCAGAGAAGACGTCGATGTAATCTTCGGTTATCCGGGGGGTGCGGTGATACCTATTTTTGACGCTTTTTATGACTGCAAAGATATAGACGTAGTTCTGACCCGTCACGAACAAGGAGCCGCCCACGCCGCCGACGGATACGCCAGGGCGACGGGAAAAGTCGGCGTTTGTTTGGCGACGTCGGGACCGGGTGCAACCAATTTGGTTACGGGAATTGCGACGGCGTATTTGGATTCTATCCCGATGGTGGCAATCACCGGACAGGTCGCAAGCGCGCTTTTGGGAACGGACGCCTTTCAGGAAGCGGATATGGTCGGAATTACGCGCTCCATCACCAAACACAATTTTTTGGTGCGAAACGTCGAAGATATTGCACCGACTGTTCGCAAGGCGTTTCATATTGCAAAAAGCGGTCGCCCGGGTCCTGTTCTTGTGGATATTACAAAGGACGCGACGATTGCGCTTTTGAGCGAAGATAAAATCGATTGGAGCGAAAATCTTGATATTCGCAGTTACAAACCGACATACAACGGAAACATAAAGCAGATAAAAAAAGCGGCTGCGGCAATTCACGACGCTCAAAAACCTATTATATACGCGGGCGGGGGAATAATTCTTTCTAACGCGCAAGAAGAACTTTTGGAATTCGCTCAAAAAACAAAAATGCCCGTCGCAACAACCCTTATGGGGCTGGGAGCGTTCCCCGGAAATCACAAGCAATATTTGGGAATGGTCGGAATGCACGGAAGCGTTGCGGCAAACACCGCGCTTCACGACAGCGATTTGATTGTCGCAATCGGCGTTCGCTTCGACGACAGAGTTACGGGAAATCCTCAAAATTTTGCTCCGTTGGCGACCGTTATACATATAGATATAGACCCTGCGGAAATTTCCAAGATTGTTTCTGCGGAAATTCCCGTCGTCGGCGACGCAAAAAATGTTCTTTCCGAATTAAATAAAGTCGTTAAAGAGGGCAAATACGTCGAGTGGGCGGAAAAAATCGAAAAATGGACGGAAGGCAAACGTTTTTGGTACAAGCACAGCGACGAGGTAATTAAGCCGCAATTCGTTTTGGAAACGCTTTACGAAGAAACGGGCGGCAATGCGCTCCTCATAACCGATGTCGGACAACACCAGATGTGGTCGGCGCAGTATTACAGGTTTGACTATCCGCGCAGATTTTTGTCGTCGGGCGGACTTGGCACGATGGGCTTTGGGCTTCCTGCGGCAATGGGCGCGGCAAGAGGAACGGGGGGTGTTGCGTGGGCAGTTTGCGGCGACGGCGGCATTCAGATGAACATTCAGGAATTGGCAACCATAAAACTAAACGGCATTGCCGTAAAAACCATAGTTATGAACAACGAATATCTGGGAATGGTACGTCAATGGCAAGGAATGTTTTTCGACAAAAGGTATTCGAGCGTAAATTTGACCGTCCCGTCAAAAGAGCGTTCGCAAGACGGCAACAAAAAGCGCAAGAACAATACTTACGTTCCCGATTTCGTAAAACTTGCCGAAAGTTACGGAATCCCCGCGCGAAGAGTGACAAATCCCGGCGAGGTAAAAGCCGCGATTAAGTGGGCGAGCGAAACCGAGGGCGCGGTATTTTTGGAAATAATGATAGACCCCGAAGAAAACGTTTTGCCGATGATTCCCGCGGGCGCTGCTGTTTCTGCGATGATTACGGAATAAATTTTTAAGGATTGGAGAGAAAAATGAGTAAACATACAATTTCGGTATTGGTTGAAAACCACAGCGGCGCGCTTTCGAGAATTGCCAATTTGTTTTCGGCGCGCGGTTTTAACATCAGCAGTTTGTCCGTCGCCGAAACGGAAGACCCCACGCTTTCGAGAATGACGATAGTTGCCGTCGGCGACACTAAAGTAATAGACCAGATAACCAAGCAGTTAAACAAACTTGTGGACGTTGTAAAAGTCTTGGATTTTTCCGAGAACGAGCGGGTCGAGCGCGAACTTATTATGATAACGGTGAACGCCCCCGCCGCCAAACGCTCCGAAATCATCGGCATAGTTCAGATTTTCGAGGGTTTTATTCTGGCGGTTTCGTCAAGTGAAATGACAATAGAATTAAGCGACACAGCGGACAGTTTAGCGAGTTTCATAGATTTGTTAAGACCCTACGGAATCAAAGAAATCGCAAGAAGCGGTCCCATCGCTCTGGCAAAGGCGAAATGAGTAGGGGAGAGCGCAGTTCAAATGAAACGCATAAATCGACTAAATTTTTTGAAACATCAAGCATTTGTTCTCCGTTTTTACATATTTTACCTGAAAAAATACTATTCGCCGACAACCACCGCCCACAAAAAAAGAAAACGCCCCGCAAATTTTAAGCGGGGCGCGTTCTTTTTGATTGTTAGATGATATTTACCTTTGAACACCGATTCTTGACGAATAGGTAAATCTTCGACCGCTGATTCCTGTTGCTTCGACCACTACCAAATACGTACCATTGGCGACAAGACGTCCGGATTGGTTTTGCAAATTCCAGATAATGGGCGAATGATTATTCGCCCGTACGGCGGTTTCCGTGAATACGACGTTGCCCAAATTATCAAAAATTCGCAGGTTTATTGTTGCGGGTTCCGGAGTGATTACCGAAATTTTTGCGAAATCCGACACCACCGCGTTTTCGAGGAGAATACCGAATCTGTTGTCGGTGAGTTGGCGATTGCGAATAGAACTCGGAGCGTAGCCGATAATATACGGAAAGCCGTTGTTGATTTCGCTGTTTATTTTCCAAACGCCGATTTCTTCGCGGAAATCCCAACCGAGATAATTGCTTTGCGTTCTCATTTGCGCCGCTGTTCTTGCGATACCGTTATCTCCGCCGCCGAGTGTTTCCGAATTAAAGAAACTGCTTGCAATTGTGCCTCCTGCTCTGTTTCCGACAAGTCCGCCGACATTAGATTCTCCTGTTATATTTCCTGTGGCATAACATTGCGCAATTGCGCTGTTGCTGTTTCCGATTAGTCCGCCAATGTCGGAGTTTCCTGTTACATTTGCTATTGAAAAACAGTATTCAATAGCCGTTCTGTTTGTCTTTCCAGCCAATCCGCCGACATTGTTTCTGCCCCAGATACACGAAGCAACAACACCAAGTTTTTCTATTCTTCCGTCCTCTACAACACCAAACAATCCTTGGTTATCGTTTGCTATGTCGATATAAATTCCGCTGACAACAAAACCATTGCCGTCAAACGTGCCTCTAAATGGGTTTTCGCTTGTTCCTATCGGTGTCCAGCATATTAAATCAGCAGATGGCGATGTCACCCAGTTTTGCCAATCGTTTGTGTTGTTAAGAGAAACATTGTTTCCAAGACGAACTGTTTTTCCTGAAAAATCGCCGCCACCCTCATTGACAATGAGGGCTAATCCTGCCAATTGTTCAGGCGTGTTTATTGTAAATTCTGTTTCCGCCATAAAATACCAACTTGCATCGGCTTTATAGAGCCAATTATAATTACAATTTGAAATACCTGCAATGTTAAAATTTCGCCAAACTTCAGCTGTTCTGTAAGCGTTTACCGCTCTGTTCGGAACAAGCAACCGAATATTGTTTGTTTGTACGTCGGCAAATACATTGGGATTTATTACCTGCGGAGTGTTTGCATAATTCACAATTTCTGTTAAACCTGTGCAACCCCAAAAAGCCCAATCTCCAATAGTTGTTACTGAATTACCGATAGTTACCGAGGTCAGACCGGTGCTACTCGCAAATGCCGAATTTTCGACGCTTGTCACTGAATTGGGAATAGTCGCGTCGTGAGGTTGAAGACGTTCACCAAATGATGCGGGAATGCTTGCTTCGTCGTGGAAGATAAGATAGATGTGGTCAATATCAAGGTCAACACGAGTACCTTCGTAGGTATTCAATTGGAAAGAGAATGCATCGGCACTAGCCAACGATGCGGCTCTGCCAGCTGCTGTAGGACCATTCGTTTGAATCATATCGCTTACATTTAATGTAACCTCTATGGTTTCCCAATCGTTTGTGCCATCATGATTTGGAGTACCAATTGTCCAACCCCATTGTGAATGAGTGCCGATAGCATTTAGAGGGCTTGTAATAACAACGTCCAATACGCCTTTCAATTGTGTTCTGAGGCGAACAGCCTGTAACCCCGAAAGGTTTACCGGTATTGCATTTGTACCACTTCTGATAAAAGGTGTTTCAAGAGTAGCATAGTACCAACCGTCGCCGGTATTAGCAGCCTCTGATGCGTCAAGAGCAACAATCATTCTTCCGTTTCCCAAAACTTTCAACATAGATTCTTCTGTGCTGCTGTTATTTACGCCCGAAAGAATATTTATCTCGTCGCCTGATTCGGAAAACGCTTTTACTGCACCGAGAGCCGATGAGCCGCCAAATGGAACGTCATTCTGACTATTAGCATGCGCATACCAAGTCCCTGCCTGATTACCGATAGTGCGCAACATAAGTGCGTTTTGGTTGGTGAAGTCGAAAGATTCCGGATTGTCAGGTGTAAGTGATCTTACTTGGAAATTATCAAGCAATACAACGTTTGCTGCGTTAGGGTCAAAACCTTGTGCAGGGGCATTTACCGTAATGGTAAAAGTTGTATCGTAGTCTTGACCGGGTGCTCTTCCGTTCGGAATAGTTGCAGTCACTTGTGCTGGTCCCTGCTCTGTAGCTGTCAATGTGTTTCCTGAAACACCAATACCCGACCAAGTAACGACATTGCCGCCAGATGGGGTTGATGGTGA
>Ga0123353_10018478_pt1 | contig 10311 bp, 4 predicted proteins | sample TergutLab28metaG_3_FD_92763 | JGI IMG/M metagenome (GOLD analysis project Ga0123353, IMG submission 92763) | Labiotermes labralis P3 segment gut microbial communities from Petit-Saut dam, French Guiana - Lab288 P3 | ecosystem: Host-associated > Arthropoda: Insects > Digestive system > Gut ...
TACATATGCTCAAACATTACATCCAACTTACTATAGTAAAAATCCGAATTTTTTAAAATCAGAGGAAATCTTAAAATTAGAATTTAAGCCCCATGTTCAATTTAAAAAAGAAGATATAGAAGAAAGACAAAAATTAGTGCAAAGAATATGTGAGGCAGTATGGGCATCAGATTTTTATAATATTGAAAACGAAAAAAACACCGACACACAAGCGGTTCTATGAAAATGAAATAGTCGTTTGTCCAACCCCCAAAAAGTTAGGCAACAATGCCCAAAATGATTGACATCATCACCAAATAAAACGCACACCCCCGCGCACAACGAAACGCGAACGCAACGCCGTACAGAATCTCTTACGGTCTTACGGTCTTACACGTCTTACGGTCTTGCGATCTTCTCTACATCCCAAAAGAGCAACTGCCTTCTTTGTCGGAGAGGAAATACGCGCCGTCGTCGGCAAATTTCACTCTGTAGATCGGGAATGTTGTTTTTCTGATTGTTTCCGGCAGCGCGTCGGGGACGTTTCCATACAGATAGACGCCGTTTTCACAAACGATGGCGACGCCGTTATCGGTAAGGTGTCCGGTCAAAATTCTACCGTTCTTTTCGGCTATTGATTGCAAGTCGCTGATGCCTGCTACGATTCCATAGACTGCGTCTGAGGCAACCACGATCCAATCGCCGTTGTCGTTAAACGAAACGGAGATGATCTCGCCGTCGGCAGCGTTGATCTCTTTCAATCTGGCGTCAAGTTTTTCCGGTATGCCTTTGGCGGCGTATCCGTTTCTTCCGATAGCCACTAAAAACTTCCCTGACTCCGTCAGTACCATATCCGTTACAGGACGCTGATTTTCAGCCGCTTCTGCAATGACTTCGTACATTTCGGGAGGAAATTCTCCGGAGATGGCGTAAGCATTCTTATCGCTCACGGCAATATTTCCGTGTGTTGCAGTGATGAGAATATTTTTACAACTTTTCCACTCGTTAATGGATTCAACCAATAAACTTCTTTTTTGACCAAAAGCCACAGATACACTGCACACTAACAGTGCAACCAAAATACATTTCGCGAAAGATGTTTTCATATATTGTACAATTTTTTAATTATGAACACTGAAAATTTTTTTGCAAAGATATAACATTTTCTGTTTGCCGTATATGCTAAAATGTTTTTTTCTGTAAAATTCTTATTCTTTGATGAATTTGGAGCATCCTGCTACCCCGTTATCGTCGTAAAAATGAATGATATACATTCCTGCGCTGAGTTTTTGGGTGGAAATTTTATAGTTGTACGGCGACAGCGTTTGTTCGGCGACAAATTGTCCGGCAACGTCATAGAGCAGGGCTTTTTTCAAACGTGTTGGCGATTTCACGGTGAGAATGTCGGAAACGGGATTGGGATAGATGAGGATATTGTTACATTTTGAATGTTCTATCTCGGGTAGCGATTGCAGAATTTTATAGAAGTCCGGTATTCCGTAACCCATTAGATATGAAGGAGTAGTGTAAAGGCTTGACGACGCTTCGATGGCATTTTTCAACGCTTCGGGCTTGGTAAATGGCGACGCCTGTAAAAGACACGCCACCATACCGCATACGATGGGCGATGAATAGGACGTTCCGTTGCCGGTGTTTATTACCTGTCCTTCGGCATTGACGATGGCGGCGGCAACGCCTTGTGCCATGACGTTGGGTTTTTGTTCTCCGGCGGCGTTAGGACCGATGGAACTGAACGAGGCACGTTCGCCGTCAGGATGCACCGCGCCTACGGTAAGTGCTTGTACGACATCGGCGGGAGTGCCGATCCATCGCCACGAAGCATTGTCGCCGGAGTTTCCGGCAGAGACGCAGACAAAGATGCCGCGTTCGACGGCTCTGCGTGCGCCGACGGAGGCGATGGTGGTTTGCCCGTCCATGTCGGGGTAACTATGACTCATGGCGGGGTCGTGGTATTGGGTATAACTCAAAGACGAGTTGATCAGGTCGGCGCCAATGCTGTCGGCTGCCTCTGCGCCGATGACCCATGCGTATTCTTCGATGACATATTCCGATGCGGTGTCTTCGGTGCGAAATAGGCAATAACTTGCTTTGGGGGCGGTGCCGACCATCTGGTTGGGGAGGTAGGTTGCCATACACGAGAGTACGTTGGTGCCGTGTCCCGATATGTCGGCGCGGTAAACATCGCCGCCGGGTTCGATGAAGTCTTTTGCCATGAGCAGTCGTCCGTCGTACAGGTGGGCGAAGGCGTTGATTTTGTTTGCGTTACTAAATCCTGCATCTAAAATGGCGATGAGAACGCCGTCGCCATCGTATCCTTTTTGATGGACTTTAATTCCGTTTATCTGTTCAATTTGGTTGGATCCGTAGCCGTAGAAGGGGTCGTATATTTTTAATGATGGTAAATCATTGATAATCAACAATTCTTCTTTTTGCGGTTGGACGCTTTTAAACTCGGGATAGACCAACACAACGCTATCAACGCAAGGTAAATTTTTGATGGGGTTGATGGTGGCGGCGTCGCAATGTATGAGTGTGCAGTTGAGCCATCTGCTTGAAAATAAGACGGTTGCTCCTGCATTTTTCAACTCCGTTACATAGGCGGGATTGACGGGAAGGTCGTCGGGCGTCAGTTTGATGTCGAATTTGCCTCTGCGTTCCAATGCCCGTTGCGATAGAAATTCTTCCGGTTGAGACAGCGTGTAAGGTGTTCCGTTTTTGTCTTTAAAAAATACGGCATACTTTTGAGCATCAATGGTTTGCGATAGAAACGCAATGAGAAGCAGTAAAGCGAGGCGAAGGGGTTTCATTTTTACATAAATTCACATTAATAATGGCAAAATCGAGTCCAAGTGCGAGCGGTCGTTTGTCAGTCGCGGTACTTTGTGTTGTCCGCCCAATTTTCCGCGTTTTCGCATCCATTGGTAAAAAGTTCCCGATGGAGCGACGTGTACGATGGGCATCTCTAAAATCATGTTTTGATAGCGTTTGGCGGCGTAATCGGAGTTGACTTTTTGCAGTGCGAGGTCAAACATTTCGGTAAACCGGCGGATGTCGTCGGGTGCTTTGCTAAACTCAAAAACCCATTCATGACGTGCGTTGAGGTCGTTTTCGGCATAAACAGGTCCGCCCGTATATTCTTCAACCACGACGTCGCATTGGGAAAGTACGTCTTGTAACGCTTTTTCCACGTTTTCGAAAATCAACTCTTCGCCTACGGCATTGATGAAGTAGCGTGTGCGACCTGTTACGCGGATGCGAAACGGATCTTTGGAGGTGAAAACGATGGTATCGCCGATGAGATAACGCCATAATCCGCCGTTGGTGGTGATGACCAGCCCGTAGTTGGTGTTTAGTTCTATTTCGTTGAGTGAGAGCAACTTTGGCGACTCTTTCCCGATTTCCGTCATGGGCATAAATTCGTAAAAGATGCCATGATCGAGCAGGAGCAGCATATCTTTGGCGTTGGGTTGGTCTTGTATGGAAAAGTATCCTTCGGAGGCGTTATAGGTTTGAAAATAGCGCATACCGGAAGATATAATCCGCTCATATTCTGCATGATACGGATCGAAACTGACGCCGCCATGAAAGAAAACTTCCAAGTTTTCCCATACCGACCCGATGCTTTGTTTTTGCGTTTTTTCTAAAATGCGCCTGAGCAGCAGCAATGTCCACGAGGGGACGCCGAGAATATGGGTGATGTTGGACGAAATGGTTGTTTCGGCAAGTTTTTCGATTTTGCTTTCCCATTCGTCCATCAACGCAATGTGTAGATTGGGTTTGCGTTTTCGCTGGGCAAAATAAGGTAACTCTTTCATTAACAACGCCGACAAGTCGCCACTGTACATATTGTTTGCGTAGTCTTTCGAGAGATGACCGCCCATGCCTAAGGCGTAACCCTGAAAAATTTTACTGTTCGGATAGGCATTGCAGTAGAGCGAATAGGTGTCTTTGCCCGCTTTAAAATGGCAGGAATGTAGCGATTCGTAACTGACGGGGATATATTTACTTTGTTCGGAAACCGTTCCCGACGACTTGGAAAACAACCGTATAGGCGTGTTCCACAATACATTCTTCTCGCCGTTCCTAATACGTTGAATATAAGGCAGTAAATCGTGATATTCCACCACCGGAACGTTGTTTTTGAACGATTCGAGATGGGTGATGCTTTCAAAACCGCATTCTCGCCCGTAAGTGGTCTTTTTTCCTGCTTGCAGCAGTTTGTAAAACCATTGTTCCTGAACAAGATGCGGATTCCGCATGAAGTACTCAATCCCCTTCATGCGATTTTTAAAATACCATAAATAGACGCTATTCAACATTATTCTTTATAAATTATTCTTTACTGCTTCACCACCTTCCGCACAACCACCCCATTTTCCGTTTGAATTTTTAGGAAATAGACGCCTGTGGGCAGGTGGGTGAGGTTTAGGGTTGTTTCGGGGGACGGGAAGGACACGGGGGACGTTAGGGCTTTTCTACCTATAACATCGAAAATCTCAATACTTGTAACTCGTAACTCGTAACTCGTAACTTGTATTTCCCCACTCGTCGGGTTGGGATAGATCGTGATATTGCCAAGTTGATTTTCGTTGATGACGTTACATATTTCCGCGACAATCACTATTTCCGTGAAGGGAGACAGACAGAGGTCTTCGGTGCTTTCTTCCGGTGCTTGGGTTGCTTCGCGCAGAAAGTAGGTGATATTTTCGATGATGGGTGAATGGTTCCATGAATTTCCAACATGAATTGGTTCTTCGTCGGTGATATTTTCATACCAATAGGCGGTGCCTTCCAATGCGAGGGTTATCTCAAACTCTTTCTCTTTACAGACTGTTATGTCTTCTATTTCAGGCTGTTCTGGCATTTCGACGATGATAAAATCTTCTTTTTCAACGGAGGCTGAGCCTGAGTCATTGGTTGCCGTTAAACGCACCGTATAACTTCCGTTTTCGAGATATTGGTGTGTCGGATTTTGCAGGTCGCTGGTTTTACCGTCGCCGAACTCCCACAGCCATTCGTTGGGTTCGTTGGACGATAGGTCGGTAAACGCAACAAGTCCGGTGCAGGTTGTTTCAACATCGGCGGTGAAGTCGGGAATGGGGTCGAAAGCGCAAGTTTTCGGTATTAAAATCACCTCCGCAAATTCGGATATACACGTTTCAAACGCCTCACGCAGGTAATATGTTGTTGTTGTTTCAATCGGGAGATGGTTCCAGACATTGCCGATATGAACCGGCTCGCTTGCTTCGATGCTTTCATACCAATGTGCCGTTCCTTCCAGATCGAGATTTATTTCAAATTCGACATCTTTACAGGCGGCTATATCGTCTATTTCCGGTGCATCGGGCATCGTGATAGTCAAAAGGTTATCTTTTTGAACGGTGCTTGATCCGAATGTGTTTGTTACGGTTAAACCGACGGTATATGTTCCGTTTTCAATGTATTGATGCGTTGGATTTTTCAATGTGCTGGTGGTGCCGTCGCCAAAGTCCCATTTCCAACTGAGTGGGTTGTTGGTTGATTGGTCGGTGAAGGCAAAGAGTCCGTCGCATGATGTTGTTTTATTGACGGAGAACTCCGGCACGGGTACCGGACCGCCGACACATTGGAAGAGTATTTTAAATCCTGCGTGTTGCAGATATACATCCGAATAAAAATAAATTGTGATGTATTCGCCGGTGGCTGTTATTGTTCCGGGGTTTCCGGTGGTGTTACAATAGTTGGTGTTGTTAATTTTAGGGGCGCTGGTGGAGTTACCATTGTAAAATGCGACATAATCGTAGTTACAACTACTTCCCGCGCCGGGTTCAATATCAAATTCTTCTATCGTCAAAACGATGCTTGCGGCTCCCGGAGCATGAATAATCAATGTTGAACTGCAGTTATTGGGGTAAACGTTGGGCCATCCCGGACTATAAAAAACGCCGGCGCAGCCCTCTTTGGTCGTTGTTCCGGTGTTGGGCATGATAACGTTACACAAAAGCAAAGGGTCAACTTTGATATAATTCGTTTTGGTTACTGTTCCGTCGCCGCATTCGCCTCCGTCAACGGACAGTGTAACGGTGTAGTATCCCTCTTGTGTGTATGTATGTACGGGATTTTTCTCGGTTGAGGTTGTTCCGTCGCCGAAATCCCACAGGTAAGTGATGGCGTTCATACTTTTGTTGATAAATGAAACGGTAGCGGGCGTTGAGCAAAATACTGTTTCCGATGCTTTGAAGTCGGCAGAGGTTTGACTTTGGAAAGGTGTACTGATGACTCCTATTGCGTAGAAAGCATCGCCTACGGCTTGTACTTCCGGCGTACAGCCTCCAAACAATTCAACGGCTGCGGCAATTCCGTAGGTGTATGCGTCGGCATATCCCGAACTTGCGGTTAAATATTCGGATAGCGTTTTGAACGCCACTTGTTCTGCTTTTTCCATTCCGATTTTTGCAACCTGATAGGCATTGCCTTTATCATTTACGCCGCTACCTCCTTCGCTCAAAAGGTAAAACCAATGACCAATGGGTCCGCCCATGCTATGAGTGCTCCCCGAATTCCAATTCTGTCCTTGATAAGTACTTGGACCATTTAACGCCTTGGGATTTTGCAGGTTACGGATTGGAAAATTACATTTTTCACCAATTACCCAGTTGGCATATTCGGGAACGGCGTAAAATTCAACCGATTTGCCCCAAATATCGGCAAACCCTTCGTGTAAACCTCCCTGCTCACCACTGTAAGTGAAATTTGATGTGTGTTGAACCAATCCATGCCCCAACTCATGTCCGACAATATCTATTGTAACAAGCGGGGTAATCGAGCCACTTCCATCTCCAAATATTGCATAGCCATCCCAAAACCAACCTGCATTGACATAATTATTACCGTAATGGACATACGTGCGAAGTTCAAATCCATTGCCGTTCAAACTGTTTCTTCCGTGAATATCGTCAAGATAATCCCAAAATTTCATCACTGCCCAGTGAGCATCGGTAGCATATTGGTCTAATTGAGGGTTCACATTGTTCCAAATATTGTTGGCACTTGTAAATTCAACGGCGGAATATACGTTTTCACTTTTTTGGCAGTTTCGCGTCCGAATGCCTTGTCCGCGTGTCTTGTCGTGCAAGATAAAATTTGTTCCGTTGTGGAAGGTGTTTATGTCCCTCACGCCGCTGTATTGGGTATGAGCCGTGCCAACGGCATCGTAATTAAGGATTAGCGGCAGGTCGAAAAGAATTTCGCCTGTCTGCGCGTCCACGTAAACCATTTTCCCGTCGAAAGGCACTAAGGAATAGATTTTAAACTTGTAGGCGGTGGTCAGTTTATTTTTCCTGATGTCGGGTTGAACGGGGGTAATCACCTTATCGCCTGTGGGATAGTAGGTTGCCGTTTCATCATCGAGCATCATTTTCAAATTTTGCTCTTCGCCTTCGTCCATCCACATATAAACTTCTGCGCCGATATGTTTCAACGCAATTTGCAACGCCGCTTCTTCCGAGATGGAAAACACAGCGTCAAAGTCTTCAATATCAACAATATCACCGTTTATGGCGGTTACTCTGCCGTCGCGCTCGTGGATATGCCACGCGCTAAATTCAACGGGATAACCGGCAATGGTTTGTGTGTATCGGTAAAGCGTTTTACCGTCTTTACTCGTTTGTTGGTTTTTGAGCGTGAAACTGCTGTTGGTGCAGAATCCTTTGGAATATTCGATTGCTTGCTCGTGCGTGAGGCTGTAATCAGCGTTAAAACTCATGTACGAGGGCGTCCCGACGTGTTCCTGCATCCTGACTTCTTTGGCATTATTTCTTAATTCATTGCTTTGCTCGCGTGATTGCGAAAACAACATCTGCGGCGCGATAAACAGCAGCAGCAGGGGTAATACAAAATTTTTCATCTTGACATTATTTTTAAATGATTATACAAATTTTTATTCCTTTACAATCTTCTTCGTTATAATTCCTTTATCAGTTGTGATTTGCAGGAAATAGATGCCGTTGGGCAAATTAGTTAAATTGAAAGTTGAAAGTTGAAAGTTGAAAATTATTTCTTGCTTTCTACCCATAACATCATATATCTCCACACTTGTAACTTGTAACTCGTAACTCGTAACTTGTATTTCCCCGCTCGTCGGATTCGGATAAATTGTGATTTGCGAGGCAATATCTTGTTCTGCGATGGCGGTTTTGGGTGCTACGTGGATATATTTTGCTTTTAACTCGATGTCGAAGCCTCCGGCGTTGATGGTTTTGAGGCGCACGGAGAATGTCCCTGCTTCACGAAATTGTACTACAGGGTCTTTATCGCCGGTTTCCATGGGCGTTCCGCCGTCAAAAAACCATTGATATGTATCGGGGTAATGTTCCGACAGGTTGATAAATAAAACGGACTCGCCCGCTACTATTTCGGTTGTTTCGGCGTAGAAGTCGGCGGTAGGCGGATACGGAATGACCCTTATGTAATTGACGCGATGCAACGAATCAATGCCTCCCGGATGCTCCACCACCAATTTAACGTCAAAACGTCCGGGTTCTTTATAGAGTACCGACGGATTTTGGTCTGTGCTTGTTTCGGGGTCGCCGCCTTCAAAATACCATTGCCACGCTGTTGGTTCGCTGAGCGACATATCAGAAAATTGAACGGTCTTTTCTTCTTTTATCAGCGTTTCCGATGCTTTGAAATTAACGGCGCTGTTGAAAGGTTCGGTGATGACGCCTACGGCATAGAACGCATCGCCCACCGATTGTACTGTTTCGGGAAATAATTCGTAGGCGGCAATGAGCGCGTAGTAGAATGCGTCACTATATTGCGAGGTTGGCGTTAAATATTCAACCAATAGGCTAAACGCAATCTGTTCTGCTTTTTCCATTCCGATGGCTTCTACTTCATAATAATGCCCGTTGTCGTTGGTGCCGCTGCCGCCCTCACAGAGAAGGTAAAACCAATAATTCAAAACGCCGCTGTTGGTATGCACGCCGCCGTAATCCTGATTTCCACCTACCCAAAATTGCCCCTTGTAGGTATCGGGACATAGGTACTTTTTCGGATTTGACAAGGAGCGAATGATCATGCCACTTTTTTCACCCATAGTCCAATTGGCATATTCAGGAACGGCGAAAAACTCAATGGCGGTACCGAAGATGTCGCTAAACGCTTCGTTCAATGCGCCGGGTTCGTAGGCATAAACCAAGCCTGCGGTTTTTTCGGTTAATCCGTGCGTAACTTCATGTCCGCAAATATCTACGGTGGTGAATGGTTTAACGCCTTGATTTATATTGCCATCGCCATAGGTCATCCACCAGCCGTTCCAAAAAGCATTGACGTAATTAACGCTGTAGTGTACAAACGACAGCAGATTAAATCCTTTGTCGTCTATGCTGTTTCTGCCGTGAATATCTAAAAGATAGTCGTAGGTTGCTGTGGTTGCAAAGTGGGCGTCGGTGGCATATTGGTTTAAATTACCGGGTTCATAAATCCAAATGGTGTCGGGATTAAAAAAATCTGTTGCCGCGTTAAAGTCGGTGCCATGATGAAGATTAAACGTTCTGACGCCATTTCCGCGTGTCCGGTCGTGCATTATATATTGTGAGCCTTGTGTTTCGTCGAAGAAAGTGCCGATTTCTTGCACTTCGCTATATGCGGTGTGGGCTGTTGCCAATTTATCATGGAAATGAATCAACGGCAGGTCGAAGAGGATTTCGCCCGTTTGAGCGTCCACGTAAACCATTTTCCGGTCGTGGGGTTGTTTGGAGTAGATGTCGAACTTGTAGGCGGTTCGCAGTTCGTTATTTCTGATGTCGGGTTGAATGGGTGTGATGATTTTTACGCCCGTCGGGTAGTAGGTTGCCGCGTTGTCGTTGAGTACGAATTTCAAATGTCGCTCTTCACCCTCTTCCGCCCACATATAAACTTCGGCTCCGATATGGTTCAACGCCATTTGCAACGCCGCTTCTTCCGAGATGGAAAAGACAACGTTAAAATCCTGATTACCAACAATATCTCCATTCACGGCGGTTACTTTTCCGTTTTTTTCGTGGATATGCCACGCGCTAAACTCAACGGGATAACCGGCAATGGTTTGTGTGTATCGGTACAGTGTTTTGCCGTTTTTGCCCGTTTGTTGATTTTTGAGCGTAAAACTGCTGTTGGTGCAGAACCCTTTGGAATATTCGATTGCTTGCTCGTGCGTGAGGCTGTAATCAGCGTTAAAACTCATGTACGCGGGCGTTCCGATGCGTTCCTGCATTCTGATTTCTTTGGCGTTGTTTCTTAATTCGTCGCTTTGTGTTTGTGAAAACAAAATCTGCGGCATGATGAACAACA
>Ga0123353_10018480_pt1 | contig 10311 bp, 5 predicted proteins | sample TergutLab28metaG_3_FD_92763 | JGI IMG/M metagenome (GOLD analysis project Ga0123353, IMG submission 92763) | Labiotermes labralis P3 segment gut microbial communities from Petit-Saut dam, French Guiana - Lab288 P3 | ecosystem: Host-associated > Arthropoda: Insects > Digestive system > Gut ...
CGAATACCGGCAGGGGCGGTCGTGCAGACCGTCTCAGGGGCCCTTCAAATCTCCTGTTGAAGGTACAACCAAACGCCCCGCGAACGAATCAAGTGGGCGGGAACCACTGATTTAGAGAATCGTTAGAAAGTTTACAAAATGTCGTCTACGCTACAGACCGTCGTATACTGCGGTATGTGTCCCCAAGAATCGGAGGTTCAACTTAAAAATTGCACAAAAAGAGGGAAAACCTGCTTTTCATCTTTTTTTGTTTTGATTTTGGAAGGGTATGTTGAGAGTAATTATCATGAACTTGGAGCTCTGTGGTTCTATTAATTTTCGAGACATCGATTCTCAGTTTTCATAATTGGTCGGATCGGTCTTGCGTGCGATTCTTTCGAAGTCTTTAATTTTCTCTAGAGAATGGTTAAAGGTTCAGAGATCACCGAGCTCACTGTGAAGCTAATATTGAGCTCTTCACGCCAGCACACAATACGTTTTAATTGCCTCGTACAATTTGAACGATGCTAATAGGTAATTTGGAAAGAACAATTTGTAACACAATATGAAATCCAGGAAGGTTTTAATGCCACAATGCGTATGAGCATTTCACACTGCTGAATATGTGGTAACAAGCTTTATATTGGCCATGTCAATTCCTGAAGGACGGAAAGATTTGTCGGATAGAAACACTTTTGGCTTATTTGAATAATTTTTTTGACGTTCTGCACCTGGAACACAAAATCTGGTGAGAGTAACAAAAATGGAAAGACGCAACTCGTGTACAGTAAATTATTGTGTCGTTAGGTGGAGCAAAGTCGAAGTTTAATGCACAGGATACGACAGTAAATTAGGCTGCTTTAAACCTCTCTAGTTCAGAAGTCCCATTGTATGTAAGCAGGGTCAGCAAGTACACAATGGCTTTTGTGTTCGTATGAATCATCATTTTTATTTTATTTCCAGGGTAAATTCCGATTGTTCTTTTTAATAATACATAGGGTATATTTTTGCTTTGTAATATTTCAAACAATTTGTCTCTTTTAAGTCTGTTAATGGCTTTCACATAATCATGGAATGCTAAATGGGTTTCCAAATTAAACTCTTTTTTACTATAAGTTATTTCATGCTAAACAATGGATGGATTCAAGATCTGCCCTTTCGGAATCCATTTGGCATTCCAAAAGGAAATTTTCTGCTTGTGCTTTCAATTTTTAATTTAAAATGTTACTGTCTACTTTATAACATGCATTAAAGTAGGCTAATACCTCTATGGGGAATTCTAAATAACACTTTTAAACCTACTTTGGTCCAGAAATTTTCCAGAATTGAAGTATTTAATACACTTTCTCTTCCCATTCTTTCATTTGGAAGCGAAATGTGGACCCTTAATCAAAGGATAAAAAATGGTTGACATCAATCGAAATTAAATTTTCCAGAACTGCTGGGTATACTCTTTTTGACCACAAAAGAAATGAAGAAATTTCGGAAGGGGTGAAAACAGAACCAATTGACGAGAAACTAAGACGATACAAATCAAATTGGTTACGACATGTAACAAGAATGAACAACAACAGGATGACAAAAATAATGCTGAATTATAGACCAAATGGACGAAGACGACTTGGAAGGCTTTTGAAGATATTATTAGACGAGGCCGAAACAGGCCTATCTAGGCCTAACTCGTGACGGTCGATTATGATGATGATATGATACGATATGATGTGATGTATTTAACTGCAATTGGGTTGACACCCAATGGCAGTAGTAAGTACAAATTTACACAAAACAAGACAATAAAACAGAATACCCAGAACGGAACATACATAACAATAAGAATACGTAATTTACAAAATTAAACAGAAGTATACAAAACATACAACCATACACACAATGATACAAAATAGAACCAGTAGAATATGAGAGAATGCGATGAACCGAACAGCCATGTAAGCAGCGAACTTCATATGATCTATAGCAAATTTCGTATGATGATGATGATGATGATGATGATTCATATGTGAGGCTTGTGATTGAAGGTCCAAGGATACCAAATAGAACAAAGACCGAAGCATTACTGATGAAGAAATATTGCAAGTGTCTTGGTATTACTTCTCGTAGAATCTTTCATAATGTGCACGACCAGAGTGTTAGGACAAATGTGTTATGTGTCATGGGACATTCGTATTCAAAGAATATTTAGAAACTGCCTTTAAGGTAAAATCCCCGAAGATCAGTATCAGCATTGTTGTAAACATAAAATCTCGCACGGGCTGCAAATTGTTGTGTACGTGTTTGAAGGACACGTAATTGCGTATCGTGGAGAGTACAGCGTGATAGAGTGAAGGCGTTTTGCTACAGCGATGGGCAGTTGCACAGTATGGAATTCGTTAAGGTTATGTTCATCATTAATGAAATTTTGGTAGTAAAGCACTTTTTTTTTTTCGCCACGTCACATGGGAAAGTGCCATGCGATGGCATCGCTGATATAATTAGGAGTGTCGCGGCAGGAGCCAGCCAACAGCGTTCTACGCAGGACCATATATTGACCCCTAGAATTTGTATGAGTGGGCAAAAGGGAATGTCAGTTAAATTTGTTTTCACTCTACGACAGCATATGATCATGTGAGGAATCAAACGCAGTTAGAACGTGCACTATTCGCATGCGTATAGTGGTCCTAGCTGTTTTAGCACATGCTTCTACGTTCCTTCGTCGATAAGGAAGAGTCAAGCCACACGTTTTTGCTTCGGAGTAAGTAGTGTGAAAAGACAGTTTAATGGTTTGTTATTATTATTTTTCTCTTCTGCCTTTTTTTAATATTTCGACCTCTTCCGTCCGCAGACATGTAGTAAAATTATAATTATGCAACTCACACTGCCAGCTGCTGTGAAGTTCCCGGGACACTGATTGATGTAGCATGTAATCGCCCACACATAACGCCTCGCATTGCACGGAACTTAACGTTTTTCTTAAGTCGTGGACATCCAGCCTTTTTGTGACAAAAGGCCACACGCGTTATTGTGGGCCGGTTTGCGTGCCGCACGTGGAAAAATAACCATAAGTGATATACCTAACTGCCAAAAATTATTGTGAAATTTTTATAATATAAAAGTAATTTTAAAATGTGACGGGTGGCCGCATAATGCAACCTGGCGTGCCGCGTGTTGGAGACCCATGCCTTATGTAGTCAGTGTCTGTCACACTCTGTTCTGAAAGGCATATTTTGGGGCATGAAATGAGGAATGTCTTGGTATTTTTCGTCTTTGATGTCGGGGTTGGGCTAGAGGGTGAAATCAAAGTCTGTGTAAATGCAACGGTGTGTACTTATACATTATGAAGCAATTAATCTGTGTTATGTAGTGGTTTAAATCGCGTAAAATCAACTTTAAATTATCTCTCGACCACCCGTGTAACTAAAACCAGTGGTTTCCAAAGTGTGCTTCGCAGATCCCAAGGGATCCGTGGATATATTTCTGTAATGGCTACTTTAAAGTTTACTTATTCGTTTAATTAAAAGAATAATGTTTTGTTGAAAGTAGCTGAAGGACTTCCTTAACTGACGATACGTTTATTTCGTATGACCGTTAGAATATCTAGTTGGGAAACTTCCTGTACCCAGGAAGCGAGCGACAGTCATTTTAGCTAAGGTCAAATCATGCACTGAATTCTTACGTATGGTACTGGTATGTATTATCGATCTAAAATCAGTTCTGAGATATAGGTTCTTAATTTTCGATACCTCTCATCCGGACACTCTGTATTTACGTGAGCAAGAATGTGAGGATCAGTGGCTGGTTGTCTAAGCCAAAATGGGTCCGCGAGCAAAAATGTTTGGGAAACACTGCCTTCAACCATTCCGGAGGCGCTGTGTTCGAAAGAGTTGCGCGGGACGATTTGAGCAAATTATGATGACTATGAGATTGTCAAATCTGATCATTCTAGGGGCTCAAACTTCGCGACATTTATTTCGTCCAGATGGGAAACGAGTGCACGAAGTATAGAAAAAAAATATATTTGTTTTTAATTGCGACGTAGAATCTCCAGTGCGTGGAGACCGTTCCAAGCATCATACATGGCAACAAGGTAGCTTGGACTGTCCTAAAGTTAAGTTACTTTTTGAACCCCTTGAGACTGATGTACGAAAGTTATGAACAGGGATTTGCTGTGCAGAGAGAGAGAGAGAGCGAGAGAGAGAGAGAGAGAGCGTGTGAGCATGAGAGAGGGGCCGGGGGGCAAAGAAAGGGAGGACACAGAAGTGGTGTTTACATCTGTCTCTCTCTCTTTCACTGTCTGTCTTTTTTCCTCCCTTGTGCTGCAATCTTGTAGCAGAAGCTGGAGCTAATGATCGGTGAAGTAAAGTGATACGCAGTCTGTTCCCCATTGACAAAGCTAACGAAGAACAGTTGAAGTTCGTTTATACCGTGCATTTTGTTGGATACGGCAGACCTAAGTCATCAGGAATACGTAATGATTATTTCATAATTTTGAACTGAAACATGTTGAATTTAGAATTTTGTTACTTTTCGTTTACTGTTTGTAATGACTTTCAGGCTGGACCTGTCACTGCCACCTCTGTATCCGTAGGGCGCGCATTCTGTTTCCACTGCACTTCATTAGTTTTATGTACCGCGTCTCACCGAGGAGCATGATGTAGCGATAACACTGTGCCTCTTAGGCCGGAGGTACATGGTTCGAGTCTTGACCGAGTTATCGATGAAGATTTTTGTGTGGTTCTCATTCTCTAGGCGAGTAGTGGGCTGCTACCTGCAAAGTGGATCAGGGTATCTCATTGCGGTATCTTGTCGCTATTAATAAGCGCGCGGTAACGTCTGTTCTTGAACATACCGTCGCAAAATAACCTGATAGTCACTTAGTACACCCTATCCGAAAAGTTTTAAATTACAATTGTGCATTGTCGTGCACTTTTAGGCGCGTTCGCAAAAATTGCTAAAGCGTCTATTAGCTTCCTCATGTCTTTCCGTCTGTCCGTCCGCATGGAACATCTCGGATCTCACTGGATGGATTTTCATGAAATTTGATATTTGAGGACTGCGAAATCTGTCGAGATAATTTAATTTCATTAAAATCGTAAAAGAATAAAGGATACTTTACATGAAGGCCGATATTCATTTTTTACCATATCTCTCTCATTTCTTCTTAGAATGAGAAATGTTTTAGACAAAAGTTGTAGAGAAAATCAAAACACACATTTTGTGTTCAGTAACTTTTTTTTTTAAATCATGCCGTTTATGAGATAATGTGGGAAAATATTTTAGAGCGGGGCGGGCCGCAGGTGACAATATGGCGCACGCGCATTGCATGCTGGATACCTAAGGCTACAAACAACACTCATGTTTTGTAATACTCATTGTTTTTCCACAGCAACAATGGTTACACGAACGCTCGTCAGTGTTCTTATACGTACACTGCCTGTCTTGTATATTTTAAAGTGCAGTTGAGAAACGTGTCGCTTCATGTAATTTCCATCTGAACTGGGTCCTACTCTTAATTAGGTACCAGACGGTGGGAATGTGTGGAACAGGGAATGTCAAGGTGCACGAATTCTTAACCACTACATCGATAGGAGGTTAACGGAAAGGTTTAGGCCCTAGACGCTGTATCCCGCGGGGAAATAGTGATTTTAAATGTTTTGTGTTTTACGTTCATTTAACTTTCATTTTCGGGTGACTAAGGAATAGTGTGGTGTCTTCCGTAGCCTCTGTTAACAGGCCGCAAGTAAGCCTCATAACCTGCGAAAACGGTGCCGGGAATTTAGGACACCGCTTTATGAGGCACTGGCTATTATATTATTATTATTATTATTATTATTATTATTATTATTATTATTACGCTTTAGTGGTCTTTGGTTATGTTCTGATTAAAATATGAACTTATAAACATTTCGACGTTTCGGAGATTATAAAGTCTTCTTCTTCACGAAAAACCTATCAAGAGGGTTCTACATTGTATTGTGTTAGACTAAGCTGGCTTTCGTCACGTGTTTTTGCCTGATCACTGTTTGAAACGTACGAAGTAATTTGTAGCTGTTGTACTTTAAACCAGACAATGTATGAAGTCCAAATGATGTACCGTAAAAATATGTTTTAGATTTTAGCTCTTGTAGGTGAAACCCTCAGTTTTTGCGTTTCTTTTGTGTTATGCATGTTATATTTTTAGGGGTGTGGAGGAGTGAATTTGGGTTCAGATAACATTACGATTTCTCCCAAACAGTTGCGGGTTGTCCAGCTTCGTGCCGCAGATCGAATAACAGCACGCACAGCAATGTTTAGAGCCGTATAAACATTTACAATGATGACGACTTACGCTTCCTTTATTTTGAAGAGAAAAATTGTAAGACCTGTTTTTTGTACATAAGACAGCAGTGTTCTACATTACTTGTAATTGTTTCGTTTAGCATGAATTTGCTTTTGTTTAGAGGTAAGTGTCTGGGGCTTTTATGTAACATGTGTACCATAACTGACAATTTACAGCTAGTAGCTATGCATAGTCTCAAGTGGTTATTTTCGATTTTTTTTGTAAGTTAGAGTTCAGTCCAAAGGATAATTTTTTTTTAGAAATTTTGACATGGGGGGGGGGAGGAAGCTTTCTTTCTTGCCGCCAGTACGATTTTCTACTTTCTGGAACCATTTTGCCGATAATCGCAGGTTTACCATGCAACAGGAATGACCTGAAGAAAGTTGGTTATGGTCATATTAGTAACTGTGTGCGTCGAAGTGTTTGAAGCCTTGGATTTTTTCTTCGAACAGGCGCGAAGGTTCGCCTGAGAAAACTTGTTGAATTTAGGCGCCCTGATAAATTCAGATTTCTGAAGTGTGTTTACGCCTCTTCGTTAATAACGGATAGTTCTGAAATACAATTTCGAAGCTTATTTTTATATTGAGGTCTTGTTTCTTCCGCTGTCGGCTGCGTTTGCCTTCAGCATATTGCATTACGAAATGTTCATCTAGTAAGACGGCTTGGCTACTGTGCGTTCGACTCCCATCTGATTAACTCAGCTCGACTTTCCAAGTTACTTTACTGAAGCTCATGCCTTCTTCCGTTCGCATTGGTAACTCCCTCACCACGTGGAGCAGAGCTCCTTTCTGGAAGCGTATAGTTCTTCAGGCGTTCAAGAAATGTCGGTATAATTTGGAGTCCGAATGTTCATTTCGGTGTTCACTGGTTTCTGTCCCAAATCCAGTCAATGCTCTCCAGCCCTGTTGCTTTTAGGAAGTAGGATGTGAGGTCACATTTTCGAAATGGTCCAGAATAACAGTGAGGTACATTTAAGTTAGAGACAGAAACAAGCCAGATAACTGCTGGTATGTTGACTTGGCCTGCCTTGTAGCATGCATCATTCATATCATCCATTATACCATAAGTTCATCTGCAGAAGAACTTTGGAGACAGTAGAATGCTACCCTTCCACACGTGCTGCATTGCGTGTATATTGTATTGGCTTCCGCTTTTTTTTTTTTGTGACGTTCACCTCGGTTTGTAATTCTTCAGAGACAGAAGGCGGCCGGTATAATGTAGTGGGTATAACGACCCTCTGCGGGCTGGACTGTCCGGGGTTCGAGACTCTGCCTGGGCAAGTTTTTCTGTACCCATACAGACGAGTCTTGAGGCCCACCCAGTCTCCTGTATAGTGGATACGAGGTGTTTCTCCAGAGGGTAAATCGGCCGGGGGCTGACCCTGACCACCCACCCTTCCAAGACCGGTACCGAGTAACGATATAGTTAAAACCTCTATCTCCCTCATATGCCTACTTGGCATGAAATGGGACAGCCTTTGCCTCAGATTTTACCAACAACTGAAAGTGTTGGGGGTGAACGGCGCGCATCTGAATCCTGAGGAAAGACCGGAGTTTTGCTGAGATCGGTCATGTATTCATAGTTATGCGTTGTGTATGCTAAAACAAAATAGATCCCTCTCATTGCCAAATTTATGGCAACCAGTGTTTTAAACTGTATGCTACCACCGGCAGTTTGTTTGCATTGTGGTAAAACTTGAGTGCCTTGTAGCGTGAAATGTAATTCCCGATTGGGAAAGTTCACATATTGTCATATAATGAAGACCGTTACGTAAATTGTGCACTGTCAGCATGCTATTTTTATTGTACGTGTGACATCCCGTTGTGTGTCAGTGATATGAGCAATTAAGTAAATATCAGTTTCACCACAACTGTTGTCTATTAACCTTTAGGCACCATGCATCCTATATATAGGACGGGCGTACCGCTACTCCCCAGAGTACGCTTTTTATATATTTAGTCAACAAATATATTTAATTATTTTTTTTAGACTTTATCTCACCATCTTCGTTTATTCCTCCACAAAATGTCGTGTATTTCCTAATGTTACCCTTCTTGGTTCATAAAATATTAACATTTTACATAAATGGTGTGCTAAACTGTAAATGTCCAGCTCCAAGGCCAAAGGGTTAAAGAGAGTTGTGCCGAGACTGATATTGATTTTAATTGTTCATATTGTTTTTCATTTGTAATGAAAATTGCAAGGGTTAGGGGGTACATATATTTTAAAAAATCTGTCCACAATACTACGATTACTGTTCTACATTTATCTCAAGCTGTCTGTTTATTAGGGCCGGGATTATGAATTTCACAAAGTATCACAACACGGCTGGTTTCGGGTACATGTATTCAGAAAGTCACGAGGCAGAGTCAAAAAGTAAAGTGAATTTATTAATTACTTCCTGTGACAAATGCAAAATTGCTCGAGATAATCACCCCCTTTCTTTCAACGCATGTTGTGTAGCTGTTCACAAGCCTTCTGATCCTGTCTGCGAAGACAGATTTTGATTGTGATCGAAGCCACGTATGCATCGCGTTCTAAGGTAATGATCGCTGGCTAATCTTCATCCGCGCAGTGGCTTCTTATTGTGGACCAAACATGTGATAATCCGATTGAGCTAGGTCCGTACTATATTGGGGGTGTGTGAAAAGTTGAAATTTCAGCTACCTGCGCGCTTCAACGATGGCCATGGCGGAATATAGACGCTCGTTGTCTTGGCGTAGAAGAACCCCCTTGGACTGCATAAGCCTGCGCTTTTTGCTAAAGTTTTCCAATAAACTTCATGTTTTAACGCTTCTCGGCTGCAAAAAACGTATCCCAGCCCGCTGTTCTACAGCGGTGCAGTTCCAAAGCGGTGTTGCCATCTTTAAAGAACATTTGTAAACAAACACCGCACTAATTAAACCTGACACTGACTCGTCGCGACAATGCCTAGTATGTAGTTATTGCTACAACCGCTAGGTTTTGTAGTACGACAATTGCAGCGCCTCTGCAGGCAGTGTTACTTTACTTTTGATTCACCTTCATGCTCCTATGCTTTTGTGCTCTTTCTTTGATACGTATCGTATCGAAACAGCACATTGCGTGATGAAGTGTACTTGAATAAAATATTCACATTTGTTTTATACATATATTTTGCAACATTTTTTCGGTTTAATTTGCGTTGTGAGAAATTTTTCGTTTTCGATGTTCAAGAAATTATTAGACATAGAACTAATTGATTTGACGTTAAGCTAGCGGAAATTGAGTTTTCGCCCACGTTCATACAACTGTGAATTGTTTATTTATTGCATTCTCTTTCCTGTTGCATATACCAGTGAAGGTCATTGCCATATCAAATCTGCAGCTTGTACATCACCGATGTGTGCTCTGAAGGCAACTTGAATATCTACAGTGTGAGAATTATAATTACCCTTTATCTGCTATGGTAGGAGGTCAGTTTTTTTTGCAAGACTTTGAAATCCAATTAAGTCCGGTTTCAAATGGCCTGTCTGATGTGCGCAGTTTTATGTGCTCCGTTCCTACGTTAGAAATAAACCTCAATTCACTAACACACTATTAACGCCCGACGTACAGCAAACTGTATCAGTTATAATTTTGAGCTCTGAATTTGAATCGCCTTGTGCTTCATGCAAAGAAGCACATTATCAAATGAGAGAGAACGTCTCCAGTTGGATTCCATTATGTCGGATCATTTGTTGCCTGCAGGCTGTCGTTTGCCCGTAACTATAAAAAACGCATAGTTACAGCGGTAGTTCAAAAAGGTGTGTGTGTTACATGTCTGATGTTTATTAATTTTTGTTTTGTATACATGTGCGTGCGCGCGTGCCATAATGGGTAAGTTTCGTATATCTTAAAAATGACACTCAGCTGGGCCATTGTTTGACTCATTTGCTCTTACTTACTTACTTACTCCATGGTGCAGAGTCCTTCTTGAGCAGCTAACTGGTTTGCAGCTAGTCAAGAAATTCCCCGCATTTCACGGAACTCGAAGGTTCATTACCGCACTCACAAGCGTC
>Ga0123353_10018482_pt1 | contig 10310 bp, 13 predicted proteins | sample TergutLab28metaG_3_FD_92763 | JGI IMG/M metagenome (GOLD analysis project Ga0123353, IMG submission 92763) | Labiotermes labralis P3 segment gut microbial communities from Petit-Saut dam, French Guiana - Lab288 P3 | ecosystem: Host-associated > Arthropoda: Insects > Digestive system > Gut ...
AGCCCTTGGGCAACCATCGAGCACGTGGAAGGACCTCCCTGCCCGAAAGGTTTGTCGAGCCCCCACCATCCGATAGGAGGCCCCAACAGCTGGTCGAAGATCGGTCGCGACTCACAGTCCCCCGCCTCCACTCCGACGACGGACAAAGCGTTCAGCACCATCGCGGTTCGGATGTCGATGACGCTGCGTTCCACCTGCTCGATCTCAACGAGCGGGGTTCGCCAGCACACCGACGTGCATGTCCACGGCGTTTCCTTCATTGGCTGGCTCACTTCCACACCTCGGCAACTTTCATGATGGCAAGCGAGAGGGCGACCAGGATCGCTGCAAACGTTCCCAGCATGGCGGTCCTCACCTTGCGCGCAGCCTCATCCTCCGAAGACGCAGACGCGGACGATGACTGTGGTGAACGCATCGACTTCGGTCCAGACTGGACGTCCTCAAGGCGGTGCAACCGATCCGCGATCGGCACGTGCCGAAGCTCGCACTCTCGCAACCGCGTCTTCTCCATCTCCTTGAGTGTGTTGTGGATTGATGCGTTTCCTTCCTTAAGCTCCGTGAGAATCTCCTTACGAAGATCGTCAATTTCCTTCATTGGGAACCTCCAACTTTCCCGGCGAGTTTTGCCATCCAAGCGTTTCCACCCACCGCCATCACCCAGGACAGGAACGCCACGCGAGCCGTGTCGAGCAGGGACGCCGTCGTCGGTTCGGCCATGAACAGCACGCAAAGTACGACTGCTGCAGCCCCTGCCACGGCGAGAACCCTCCATCCGTCAAGGAGCGGAAACTTGGATCGGATCGCCTCCGTGATGGTGACGATGATTGCGGCATAGATGCCTGATTGTTCGAGAATCTGTGTCATTCTGTTCTCACTTCCCTGTCCCTATATCAATGGGTCAAATGCATTGTTGAACTGGCTCGTTGCTCGGAGCCAGAAGATGAACTTTAATGTTGCCTGTTCATTGTACTCTATTCGCAAAGAACCGTCCAACATATCCACGTACAGATCAACGTTTCCAATGAATTGAGCGTTCAATATATTCCGAGCGCGACAAATATATGCCTTTTGGTTGGTCCCACGATAGAATGAGTGTCCCATGGAACTACCATACCAATCATTTGTGTCTGGAAAGGCCATATGGTTCGAATTTGCCTGTATGAGTGACCATGGAAAACGTGCCTCATCTTCTCCCATTCCCATCTTTGCGGCGACTGTCACATTCCATATCCTGTTCCTCCAATCACGGGAGGCGTCGAGGACTTACCCGCTCAGGTGAGAAATACTGTCCCAAGATACATAAGCATTGATGCTCACCGGGATGATAAGTGACTCCTCTCCAACCATGGTGGATGGTATGTAGGAAGTCGATCTACCAGCTTGTTGTCCAAACTGATTGTTCTGTTGAACAGCCCCGTCTATTCTCCAGTTTCCATCCGCAGAACGCAAGGTGGAAGCAGACACCGCACCAGTAATCGCTGGCTGAGGGCTGCATTCCCAGATCAGATGCTTTGCCAGCGTGGACATCGCGCCGTATCCTCCCTCAACCTTGAGGTAGGCAAGAGGGATCATGTAGACCTTCCATTCGTCTGGTGGAAGGTGTGGCATAGACCCAAAGTACCCATTCGCCACTTTTACTGTAGCAGTTGTCTTGACCTGCTTTATCACGTCCTTGGTCTGAACAACACCGCTTGATGGGTCCTTCACTTTGCGCGATACGGTTACCGACGGGACATCGATTCTCATCTCCACATAGACAAGATCGATCCTGGTATAGATAAGACTTCCAGTGTTAGGCTGAATCGGAACCACCAAGCCACCAGGCTCATCGCCGAATGCTGCCGTGCAGACCCCATGCGTCTCATTGGGTCTGCCAAACTGCCAATCGTCGGAAGCGCCAACGACCGCCCTACCAGGTAGTACCCTCACACCACCTGGAACGGGTTCAATCATGGTGCTTGATAGGTTATCCGTCGTTCCAGACACTCGACCAGGGATGATAGCCTTGGACACACTCCACACATGCGTCGGGCGTACGGGTGGACGCAGCAGCTCTGCCAACACACGGTCCCCAGAAAGCGCTGCATTCTCGGAGATCTGGTTGATGTCCTCTTTGTAAACAGCCTGCCCGTTCTCGGTAATCTGGAATTTGGGATCCACAACATCCTCACTTCAGGCGAGGGTCAACCCACATCGCCCATTGTATGCTCTGTCCGATGATTCGATTGACGGAATTGATGATTGCCTGGTACACTTCGTCTGGAATCGGCACACCGCTGGTGTCAAGCTCAGGCACCCTCAGAACGAACATCCGCTTGGTGTCGTCCGAAGAGACCAGCGCCTCCCCAGGGTCGCTCTGCGGTCGAAACACGCCTCCGTTGATCGCGGCGTCGTCAGGATACAACCGAATGGGATACGACGGCCCGTTGAGCGTGTCAGCTGGACCAACCGGACACATCCACTCACATGATTCGTCTCCAACGAACCAAGCGTCAAGAATCGTCTCAAACAGCTGAGCACACGGTCCAACGAACGGAGAGAGTATCGCATTCACCGTCGCAAGGATGGACGCTGGGGTCACAACGCTCTTCCAGGCGATTGTGCGTTCTCGGTAGGATTCGTCGTCCTCATTGATCGCGCGCACTGACCCACGATCCTCCGCCAACCCATCGAGATACTCGTCGCTTGCCCTTAGAATGTCAGACTGCTTGGATGCATAGTCGGAGGCGTCCTGATAGGTGAGGTGCATCGCATGGTGGGATTCCACCACAGCATCAAGGACAGGGTGAACCTCGGTCCGGAACTTCCTTGGATATGCCGCAAGGACGTCCTTGGTGTTCCTGATGCACTTTTCGATTGGGTCTGGTAGCATGATAGTAGGTTCTACAGGACACCGAAACCACCCCACGAACCACCGCCTGGCGGCTCGATGGGTACTGCTGGAACTTGCCCTTTGTCTCCCCCGCCTTGCCCCGTGTTGTCGGTGGGTGCTACGAGCGTGACCGAAACGAGGTGCCTGTCTGTCACGAGCATCGGTATCGCCACAACCGTTCGAATCGTTTCGATCTGTGTGTCCTGCGGGTTCGAAACAGACGATGGCCCGTATGAGGTGGTCCCGAAAGTTACGTCTTGAATCTGCGGGAAGCTCTGTAGAATCGCTCCAACCAGACCGACCCTTCGGAACACGAACGCGTTTTCGTGTCCAGAAAAGTAAAGCATGACACCGTTCACAATGGCATTCTTGACAGCGTCAATGTTGTAGTTGCTTGGGTCTTTCCACAGGGTTGCAACGATGTCGAACGAGGCCTCGATTCTCTCCACCCCGAGAACCTGCGTGTCGCATCCCGCCACCCGAACGGAATCCAGCGCAAGCATGCATCGGTCAACGAGCGCCTTTGGACTCTCCCATTGTTCGTCAGCAACGAAGATGCGACAAATGCCGTCGTCCGTTCCATCCATGTAGTTGGAATCAAATATGGACACATGGGCTGCGCCCTGGTCCGCCAGCGTGGCAGCAATCATCGCGCGGTAGCCTGGTCGCCGTTCGGTCCGTCCCTGTCTCCACCTGGCGCGGTATTCTGCGTCGGTTTCCCGAAACGTTCCACCTTCGCATTGAAGCGATTGCACTTGCCAGACATCCCAGAGCGGATCCTCGACCCACATTCGGGTTGAGACAAGCTTGCTGGAATCTATCGCCGTATCTGGTCCAACGTCCTGCGCCTCGACCATGACAATAGTCGATGTCGTACGAGGCGACACGTACAAACTTTCTGCCACTCGGTAGAAACGAGGCGTTTGTCCAATTGCGGCAACCGCTATCCTTGTTCCGTCCCACACAACACCAGCTTTTCCGGTGTCCTCTCTTTTCAGAACCGCATTGCCCTTTCCCTTGGTGTCTTGTACCCTCGCTGGCCCACCGAATCGTCCAATGCGCCAATCGAGATCGTCTCCTACGCACGAATCCATGTAGCAACGGTGGAAACTGTTCTTGTCCCTGTTCGCCTCCAGGATCCACAGCAACGCACCGACACCAGCGTGAACATTGTACACAGACCCACTGTGCACGTCGCACGTGCGTCTACGTGTCCACAATTCCGCGTTGGCGACTTGCAGCATCGATGCGGACGTCGGAATCGGTTCGGTTGACGGCATTAGCCCACCTTGACCATGGCTTGCGTTTGGACACTCTCTCCGCCCACGAGCACGACCGAGCATTCCACAGCAACGTGCTCCAATGGCGATTGTTCGAAGCTTGTCACCCTCGTTGACGCGGATTGCGCGCGGTCATCCAGCAGTAGCTGGCTCGTGCACAGCCCACGCATCTCACCCGCAGTGGCCCGTGGACCGTCCACGAATCGCCGCAGCTGGCCACCGTAGTTCTCATCCCAGTCCAGACCGTCGGACACAAGCCGTCGTTCCAATGCATCAACAACGTTTCCCGTTCCACCAGCAGATGCCAGGTCCCCGGTTGGGTCCTCGACCATGTCTCCGTCCGACCAGACCAAGTCTTCCCCGTAGATCTCGTCCGCGAGGCTACCGGTTGGCTCGTCCACCGCCCTTAGCGCATTTGGCACATCGGACACAAGGATAACAAGGGTCTCAAGTTGGGCCGTGAAGCTTCCACCTGCCGAAGGAACTTGCGAGGCAGTGACGTTGTAAGTTTCGCCACCGACAAGATCAGCACCAAGCGCCAGCTCGCACACGCTCTGAGATCCAGGAATGGCGAACACTTCCACCACTTGTAGGAAAACCCCCACATGTATGTCGTGCACCTGGTAATAGGAGGTGGAAGCGAACGCCATGGGAGCAAGCGCCTCCGAGAACACGAGGCGAATGCGTCGATTGCTTCGCTGAATTACGGAAACTAGTGCGATAGGCATGGGCTAGTCAAGCGGGCAGAACAGCGGAAAGATCGTTGGCATCACTGGCATCTTTGGCCATGGAATGCTTAGGAGCGGAAGTGGGAAGGGTGGCATCACTGGCATCTTGGGCCATTTGCAGAGAGACATAACGTTGTCTCCTCATTGAAGCTCCAGCAGCACGTTGGAGGCTGGAGGTTGGATGTTTGCGTTTGCCTGCAACGGATTCGACATCCGCCCACATACCGTGTTAACGGAAATGATCGCTGTTCCGTTGTTCTTGACGTGGTTCACGATGGCCTGACCGTAGGCATTGGCCCTTCGTGCGACATCTCGCTTGATGGCAACCCGCGCCGCCTGAACCCTGTCGCGGTCCTGCTGCTCGCATGGCCTTTCCGTAGAAAACGGTGCCATGGAGTATCCAATCGGTTGCATCGCAGGAAGGGCGATGCCGGCAACATCCGCGTTGTACAGCTCAAGCTTCAGGCCGGATCCAGACACAACCGTTTCGGCGTTGTCGATAACAACGTCGACACCAGCATTGAGAGCCATGAATTCCCTCGTTCCGTTATGGAGAAATGAACACCGAGCTTGATCCTACACCGGCAATGCCCGGTGCTCCCACAGGTGCAACCAAAGCTGCAGTGACAGGGGATGCAGCGGCTCCGATGTTGACCGAGCCGAAGATCAGCGATCCTTGCTGGCCCGTTGCCAACACGTTTCCGTCTGCCATGTTGACCACAGACGTACCAGCAGCAGCGGCATGAACCATCATGATGGCGTCAACGTTCAACAGCAAAACCGCCTTTCCAACGCCGTCATCGCCAGGGACGACGATGGTGATTTGGCGGTCCTTGATTTGCATCATGGTTCCGTCCTCGTCGGCCATCATGGTTCCTGTGTCTGGACCCACTGCAAGGTAGCGGTTGTCGTAGTCGGATATCGTGACAGAGCGTCCCTTGATGACAATGTCCTGATCCGGTCCAACGTCCAGCTTGGCCTTGTTGCCTCGGAACTGTATTCCAGGCGTTGGTCCAACAGAGGCAAGAAGGACCCCGCTACCAGGTGTCATACCGAACCCACCCGGGAAAGCGACAATGACCTCGGTTCCCTTGGGCGGAACATGGTACAGCGGGCCAGACGTGCGGACGGTGACTTGGTAGCCCGCAGCCTCACCTGGCGCTGGCTCGTCGCCCAGCGTGGCTCCCCTGTACAGTGTGACACGAACCAGGGTTCTTCCGTCGTTGTCCTCGGTCCCGATGCTGCAAATGTCGTCGTTTCCTGGCCAGCCAACAACCCCAACCTCGAGTTCGGGGGATTTGTCTGGACGAACAAACGTCCGCTCGTTGAACGATCGTGCTGAAACGGGAGTCATGGAACCACCCAAAACACGGTTTGTTGAACATGGATGCTAGAACGCATCGCCCGTGATATCAATGCGGTTGCAGTAGGTAATCTCCGTGTCATAGCTTCCGCCGCTTTCGTCACACTCCACCGTTGTCGAAACGCTCTTCGTGTAGAACACGCTGGAGAGCTTGTGCAGAGCTTGGGCGTTTCGTGCCAGCAGCGCAGCAACCGAATCTTCGTATCCGCGCGCCTTGAGCCATGCAGTGCGCTCCCCAATTCCTTCCAACATGCCAAGCCCATCCATCGTTGCCTGGTCCAGGTCAACGCGGATGTTCTCGCCAGCGCACAGGTTGAGCAGGTCGAACGTATCCCCAGACGCGGTCTCGGTCCACATCTCCGACGTGACCATCGTTCCCTCCAACTCCTGGCGAACACGCTCCTCGTACACCCGCTGCGCGATGTGGTCCAGCGTCGCTTGATCGGAAACGCCGTTGTATTCGAACACCTGGTAGTCGGCCTGATTCTCCGCCTTCTCCTTGACCTTGGTTCCACTATTCGTTTTGACAACCTTGGTTCCCTTCTGGTCGCGAGAGGGGTAGAACGCCTGCAACACGCGGGATCCGAGCGGATCGTAGCTCATCACGCACACGCGCTTTCCTGCGAGAGCGCAGTTCCTCTTCTCTCGGATGGAGCTGATGTTCTTTCCCCAAATCATCACCGGGGGATCATCTCGTGTGTACAGGTTGGTGGCTGTCGTTACCACCACGTGTTCCTGGTCAATCCACGAGATAAGCCCCAGGATCCCGCAGCACATCTGCCACACAGCCCACGCGTCCGTTTCCTGCTGGACCGGAATTCGGTCTGTCACCAACCGGCTTGACACAGCCCGCGAGAGCGACGGAGGCCAACTGTCAACCCCCTCTGGCACCAATCGATCCATCAGCAATTCCGCAGACCTGAACCAGTTTCCTTCCACGTCCTTGCCGCCCGTGTGTCCAACGATCCTCCGCCATGCCTCCTCAAGGTTCATCCCGTAGGTTGGGATTCCATCGGGAGGGAATGGCTTGGACTCGAGAAACAGCGTGGTGAAGTCCAGCGCTTTGATTGTCACCTGCCTCTCCGACTCTGACGTTACGCGTTCCACATCGGTCGCAATTCCAACGAATCTCCTGTTCAGAAGCGTTGGCTCCCAGGTATTGTTCTCGTCCGCGCTGCCGAGGTAGAATTCCACGATCGCATTGGACATCAGACGCGGGTCCACACCGGCATCCCGCCAATCCACGAGGATCTCCAGTTCGTCCGCATGGTTGTGGTCGCCTCGCCCTAGTGTTGCCCTGCGTACTTGCACAGGGAATTCGATGACCGATTCGGAATCATTCTGCTGAACACGCTCGGTAGGTCCTCCCCACACAGGAACGCTCAGCATCGCCATCATGCGTGGACGATAGATCGGCACGGTCTACACCCCTAGCCCATTCGGGATGGCGTAGATTTCGCCAGGAACCGGAGGGCCAGCAACGGAGTTTGCGTCCTGGATGGCAGACGCGTTTGAAGCCGATCCGGTCGTTGTTCGCGCGATAGACATCCACGTGTCACCCTCCCGTGCTGTGTAGAACGCAGCGATCTGTCCACGCTCCGCTATGGCACATGCACGGTCCAGCTCCCTGAGAGCGTCGAGGACAAACAGCATGGCGCTGGTTGTGGTGTTCTGGCGCAAGGAAAAGCTTGCGAAGTACTCGCTGAACGACGATTTCAGGGCAAAGTCGGCCCTGGCATCCTCGTACACATTTCGAGCATTCATGCACGCGGTCTTGATCTGGTTGATCCCCGCACGGAGCCGCTTGATCGAACCAGCCGTGGCACGTTCCAAGTCCCCGATTTCGTCGACCAGGTCCGAGAACATGGCAATCGGCTCATTGATGAGTCCAACCAGCATGTCGAGGGCATCGCTGAACCCAAGGTCCAAACCGCGTGGGAATGTGGTGATGTACGTTCCCTCCCTTTCGTCACCAAGCGCCTCATACATGGCTGCCATGAGGGTTTCTGTCAAGTCCTTCAGCTTGCGCAGCTTAGGCTGCGATTTTACTCTGTCGATGTTCAGGTCCTCGTCCACTGCAACCTTGAGCGTCCACTTCACACTCCCAGCGGATTCTCGTCCTGGCTCGAAGGACTCGATGAACCCTTCCGCAGCGATCAAGGTACCCCACATGATCAGAACAGGCTGCGCATCCGCGACAAACTGCTTCACGTACTCCACCATCATGGACGCGTAACCCGGTCCTCCGTCCGTGTTCTCAAACCTCCCCTCCAATTCCCATGGAGTGAGACGATACCCGAACACGTGCCGCGTCGGAATAGAGTTTCCAGGGTAGTAGACGTCAACCTTCCGAATCTCAATGCCGTCGGTAACAACAGGGTCTTGTCGTGGTCTCCCATGCGGAGCGGACGCGCCAGTAAGCCTGAGCGTTTTCCTGGGTCCTCCCAGTTGATTAAAGTACCACGTTGCCATGACTATGCTTCGATGTACTTCACATCCTGCGCGTTGAACGTGATGGACATGGTGTTGCGCTCCGACTGTCCCCCAGCCCCAAACTCCCAACCACCAACCGCAACCTGGCCCACGGTGATGAACCCGTGACTACTGCCATCCATGGGCTTGACCACAAGAGCGATGGCGTGTTGTGTTTCTGGAACATACAGGTTTGCAAACTCTTCTTCGATTACTTGAGACAAGTCCAACAACTGCTTCACAACAGCAACATCACGCTGCCGACACTCCACCTTGATCTCGTACCCGTTCACAACCGTCCACGGTCGTGCCCTTGCCTCTCCGTTGACGTGGTCAAGTCCCTCGGTAGCAACCTGTCAAACGGTCCAGCTCACCACGTGTAGAACCTCCTGCTCTCCGTCGATGTACCATCGCAGCACAGAACTACGCCCCGACCAGAACGGAGTCTGGACTGGCTTGTTGTTGCCAAAGATGAGGTTACCCATGGTATTCCCCGTTAGGGTGTGTAGTTCGGGGCGTACCTCGACACCCTTGGATGCGTTTGAATGGTCTGGATCTCCTGCAACACCATCCTGGCGATTCGGCTCGGCTCCTGGTTACTGGTCACCACGATCTCTACCTTCTGGATGTTCGTTCCCGCACCGCCAGGGTGCTTTGCATTGTTGGCCTGTCTTTCTTTTGCCATGCGCTCCTCGGTGACAGCGCGCAGAGCTTCGCTTACGATGCCAGAGCTTTCTAACGATCCTTCAGGATTGGTTGGCCATGAACCTGTTGCTCCGAATTGCTTAACCTCGTTCATGGTTGGGTCCCTGCCATAGCTCTGCGAGAACATGCTATACGCAGCACTGTTCTGCTGTGCCCACGCAGAGACCTGTGCATCGTGCTTCTTGGCTGCTGCCTTTTTCTCATGCTCAGCTTTTCGTATGGCTGCAAGCTCTGCTTCCCTCTCCGCTTGTGGCCGATTGTCGAGACCATCTTGCTTAATCAGCTCAAGCTTGTTTGCCGCCCACAGCGCAGCGTCAGCGACAGTTCCCAAGGCGGTTGCCACTGCTGAGAGCTGAAACATGAGTCCGGCTCCCATGAAGTCCGCCACAGTCCAAAATGCTGGAACAACAATGTCCTTGATCAGCTTTCCAAGGCGCGTAATGCTCTCCCACCTCTCTTGGATGTTCTCCCAGCGACTGGATGCATACTCGTGAAACACGCTCTCCTCATCTTTGACTGCATGGACAGCACCAGCAACTGCCATCGCCGCAGAGGCAACAGCGGCAGCAGCGGCACCAGCAGCAGCCACCCCAGTAGCGGCTCCGCCTCCCAAGACTCCAGCAGCGCCACCGCCCGATCCCAAGAGCCCAGTAGCACCGCCGGCGGCACCCAGCGCTCCAGTCGACGCGCCGCCTGGCACCAACATGGAGAGCAACTGTGGGCTTGGTCCAGGGATGCCAGCTACCCCTAGCACTCCCTTGGCAGCCGCTGCGCTCCCGGCCGGTTTTGCAGCCACGTTCTTGAAGAGACCCGCTGCATCAGGAACATAGCCTGCCAGTGACATGCCGGTTGACATCAGCGAGGTTGCTGGTCCCGCAGCGCTCTGTGCA
>Ga0123353_10018485_pt1 | contig 10308 bp, 10 predicted proteins | sample TergutLab28metaG_3_FD_92763 | JGI IMG/M metagenome (GOLD analysis project Ga0123353, IMG submission 92763) | Labiotermes labralis P3 segment gut microbial communities from Petit-Saut dam, French Guiana - Lab288 P3 | ecosystem: Host-associated > Arthropoda: Insects > Digestive system > Gut ...
AACCGCATGGAAGCCGACTATTACCGCGAACGCCAGAGCTTGGCTTCCCGCTCCGGCGAAGCGGCCGCTCTCGCGGCGCTGGGCCGTCCATTGAGCTTCAGCCGCAACCAGATAGAAAAAGCCCGCAGCCTCACGCCGCAGGATATGCAGCGTTTAATCCGCTTGTATTTGAAGCCGGAAAACGCGTATACAGCAAAGGTATTGCCCTGAAAACAAATGCTTCAGATGCCGGGATAAAGGAACGATATGTTTTTCGGACTGGATCCATATGCGCTGCTGCAAGATTACGGATATTGGACCATCCTCATCTGGACCTTCCTGGAAGGGGAAACGGTTGTCATCATTGCCGGCGTTCTGGCGCAACAGGGGTACATGGATCCTAAACTCATAGCGATTTGCGCCTTCTGCGGCAGTTGCACGAGCGATCAAATCATGTTTTTGTTGGGAAAATACAAAGGCCCCGCTGTGTTGGCCCGTTTCCCCAGACTTGCCCGGAATGCGGAGCGGGCGGAACAACTCATCCATAAGTACGAAACGCCCCTGATCCTTGGTTTCCGCTTTGTGTACGGAGTGCGCAACGTCACTCCCATCATGCTCGGCATCAACAGGGTCAACCACCTCAAATTCCTGACGCTCAACATCATCGGCGCCGGTGTATGGGCTCTCACTTTTACTTGGGGCGGCTTCTTCTTCGGCAAGCTGTTTGAGCAATTGATGTACGAAGCGAGCCACATGGCTTTGTATGTTCTGGCGGCAGCCGCCGTGATGGCGGGATTTATCTGGTACATCAGGCAGCGTAGGCGCAGTAGGGAACTCATGCGGATTATTGAAGACGATAAAGCCAAAGCAGAAAATGCCGTCCAAAACCATGAAATAGAATAGGCGCTAATATAATAACAATACATTACTAATAGACGACCTCACATTTACCCGGCTCGCACACGTAGCGCTTGATCTTCGTGTATACGCGGTATACTCCTCTGCCATGCGCGATATTGCCCCTTCTTTGCGCGCGGTGTTATTCGCCGTATGTGTCTCGCAATTCTTCCTGCCCTTCATGTTGGCGGGCGTAAATGCCGTGCTGCCCATTCTGGGCGAGGATCTCGGCCTGAGCGCACGACAGCTCAGCCTGGTCAGCACCATTTACACCCTGAGCCTAGCCATCGCCCAACTCAGTTCGGGGCGTATCGGCGACATATGGGGCCGCCGTCGCCTTTTTCTCACCGGATTGGGCATCTTCAGCCTATGTGCCGCCATGCTTGGTTTTGTCCAGCATTTCGAAATGCTTGTCTGTATCCGCTTTATACAGGGCTTGGGAGCGGCACTTTTTAACGCAAGCGGCTTGGCCATCTTGATGACCCTTGCCCCCGTTGACAAACGCAGCACGATACTGGGGATCAGCGCGGCGGCAGTATATGCGGGCATTTCCTGCGGTCCGGCGCTTGCCGGCCTGCTGGCCGGCGCTTTCGGATGGCGCTGGCTTTTCTGGGGTACCTCGCTCAGTGCGGTAGCCGCATGGCTGCTCATGCACCACAATCTGCAAAAAGAATGGCGGCAGGGGCAGGGCGAACCCTTTGATTGGCCGGGTTTTGTTTGCTACGGCGGCTTCATGGCATGCCTGACGCTGGGGGCCAGCTCGCTGCAATATGCGTTCTGGGCGCCCTGGGCCTTGGCTGGCGCACTCTGCCTGCTTATCGGCTACATTCGTCTGGAATGGCATAGTGCATTTCCACTTCTGGAACTACGGCTTTTTACGCAAAACCGCGTCTTTGCTCTGGCGTCCCTGGCGGCTTTCGTCAACTACGCCTCAAGCTTTGGCGTAAGTTTTTATTTCAGCATGTATCTCCAAAGCCTGCGCGGCCTTTCCGTCAATGATGCCGGGCTCTTTCTGGCAGTGCAGGCCGTCGTGCAAATGCTTGCCGCGCCTCCTGCCGGCCGCCTCGCCGACCGTTATGGCGCAGGCCTGATAAGCACACTGGGGATCGGACTTTGCGGCGTGGGAATCGCTTTGGGTGTTCTGATCGAACCGGACACCCCCCTGGCCCTGCTGATCGGCGTGCAGATTTTACTCGGCGCGGGGATCGGACTTTTTGCCACTCCCAACACCACACTCATCCTGGAGAGCGCTGGAACCCGCTATCTGGGGCAGGCGTCGGGCGTCATCGGCACGGTACGTAACGGCGGCATGCTGGTGAATATGATCATCGTCACCACGACCTTAAGCTTCTTTATGGGGCAAGCTCCCCTTCGCCCGGAGAACATCTCGGCCTTTATGGCGAGCATGCGCCTTGACTTTTGTATCTTTGCCGGACTCAACCTGCTGGCCATCGGCTGTGCGTTCGGACGTCAGCGCCATAGCCGCAACAAGACTACGGGAGCCGATGGGCAATAAGTCAGCATTTGCGCTTTTTTCTTGACTTGCGTAGTATCCATGGAACATTGAACTCGCGTCGCCCTGGTGTTGCGTCGGCACCAGGCTCCGCGCAAGAGGAGTGTACATGTCCGCAGAATTGGCCAAGGCCAGACAACAACTTGCGCAGGTGCGCACGCTTCTGCGCCAGGAAAAAATTTTGCCCGCTGTCCAAGGAGTGCAATCTGCGCTGATCACGTTGCTCAAAGGCCAGCTCATCAAGACGGAACGCCAGGAATTTGAGGATCTGCTGCGGGAAGCCATGTCCTACCTGGCGAATGACGCTACCGTGCGCAAGATTTATCCTCTCCAACTTGCCTATGCGCCTGGACAGGAGCGTGAATGCAACGAAAATCTCAAAGACCTTATTCGTTCCTTGAATGACCTGGTGGCCGAAGAAGCGCAAGAGCAACTACGCCTGCGCGAGGAACGCAAACGTACCCTGCTGGCGCAAGGCAAGGCGCAGTTTGAAGCCCGGGAAGCGGAAAAAGGCCTGCAAACCTTTGCCGTTCTGGGTCAGGAGTTTCCCGACGATCCGATGTTGCGCGGCGAAATAGGAAAAGTTCTGCTGGACGCCGGTCAATATGCGGCAGCAGTGGAATATCTTCAAAATGCTCTGGAAATGGACCCGCAACTGCTGCCGCTGTATAATCTTATCGCCATCGCCCTGCGCAAACTGGATCGTTTTGACATTGCGGAACGATACTATCTGCGCGCTTCGGAATACATGCGTATGGACCCCAGCCTGTATTTCAACATCGGTCGCCTGTATGTCGACTGGAAAAAATGGGAAAAAGCCCTCAAGGCTGCCCATGCGGCCTTACGCCTGAAACCGGACTTTATCGAAGCGCAAAAGCTGCTCGCCTATGTGGAAGAAAAACTGCGGGCCGAAGACAATGCCCCATCGAACGAGCCATAGCCATACCAACAGCATACAAGCAACGCTGTAGGCACGCCGCTAAAGCGGAAACTCTCCATAGAAAACAAACCGTCGTCATGCACAGCTATTGCTCTGCCAGACACAAGCCGCGTTCACGGGCGACGGCCAGACCTTCGCAGTCGCCCTTGGCGCAGGCCTGCACGAAATCTGCGCACATGGGGCCGACCTCGTTACGGATCATACGCAAGGCACCTCTTGCCCTCCACCAGGCAGCATGCGTTGCGTCACGCGTCAGCGCCGCACTGAAGTCGCGTTCCGCAAGCGTCGGCAGTTGCAGCCGCATATAGGTCAGACCACGCGCATACAACGCGCCCGCAAGTTCCGGGTTTAAGGCCAGCGCCTTGTCTAATCCCGCGAACGCGTCCTGCGGACGGTCAAGCTGGAGAAGAATTTCTCCTCGCAGATATTGTAAGGGTGCATAATCCGGATACAGATCCACCGCCTGCTGCAAGACGGACAGCGCCGCCAGGGGATCACGCCAGCATCCTCCTTCGCGTTGCGGCAACGTAATCCCAAGCAGCCACAAGGCTTCCAGCTGTGCCGCAAGCAAGACAATGCGCGCTTCATTTGCCGCACCTGCTCCTGCCGAGGTCCGCCGGAACGTAGCGGACAGTTTGATCAATCTGCGCGCTTCTTCGGTCTTTTCCTTTTCCAGCTTGAGCAGCTCGGCGCGTAGCGTTAGCATTTCCCGTTCATGCAGCATTTTGCGCAGGCGATCTTCCACGGTGCGTTGCGGCGTGACAAGGCGCACTTGCGCAGAAACCTGCTGCCCTTTGGACGTGCTGCTTACCGTGGGTGTAAAGACGGCGCTCACCAGCGCCTGTCTGGATAGTGCTCCTCCGGCGCCCCACTGGACAAGGCTTGCAGCGGACAATGCGTCCGTCGCCTTTTCCAGCGCATCAAGCCAAGCCGCTGTACCGGCTATCCGACGCACCGCTGCTTCCGGCACACGACGGCCAAAGGGCAGACTATGCTCCGCGTGTCCCTCAAAATGCGCGGCTTGGGCTGTCAACGGGAAAAAAACCGTCAGCAAGACAAGCAGGGCGACCGAAGGGCAAAAGGACATAGAGGCAACAGGCCCTCTAACGCTGGGCCGCTATGGCTTGTTGCGTCTTGTTCGCTACGGACTGCACCAGTTCCTGCACCGTATTGTAGAGCAAGTCTTCTGCTACAGTTCTGCCGGGTAAACCCTGCTTGCTGAGAGAAGACGTCACACCTTCATTGACCAGCTTACCCCTATGCCCGGTGACGGAAATAAAGGCCTTGACGCTGGCCGTTATATCGGTGCTGGAATTTTCCCGTATCCACACCTCTTGGAGTTCGCCCGTCAAAATGTATTGCGGCTGGGCAACCCGAGCCGCTTCAAGGGTCTGAGCGTAGGTCACGCGCAGCCCCTGTCGGGTCAGCTCATCCGCAAGCGAACGGGTCACCCAGTCGGGCACCGTGCCGTTGGGAATAAACGGCGTGTTGTCGCGCCGGACGCCGATATAGGAATTGGACCTGACATCCTTGAGTTGCACGACGGAAATGCTCGGCGCCGTGGGCGCGGGAATCTGGGGAGCATCCGCCGGACGATACAGCAGGCGTACGGTGCTGCTGGGGCTGCAGGCGCTCAACACGAACAGAACAACCAGGAACAGGACCGGAACAAAAAAGCGGACAGGATGTTTCATGGCGCTTTCCTTCTTGTAGCAGGACACAACGCGTACATTCGCAATAAGTCGTTATACGCTTTTTCCCGATGATGCAAAACAGTAAGGGATATCAAGTGAATCCCAAGGCTTGCGTGAAGATTCAGCCGGATCATGCGGCAGATCCGCGCAATTGCATATCAGGGCCTTCTCGGAGCCGATGGCCGTAAAACCGTACCAGAGTCCCGGCGGAATGCGCAACAGCCGGTAACAGTCCGGCCTGCCCAGAATATATTCCCGGGTCTGGCCAAAGCTGGGCGAATCCGGTCTGGAATCATAGACCACCAGCTTCAGCCGCCCCATCGGCACAGCCAGATGTTGCGTCTGCCGACTATGCTGCTTCCAGGCTTTGACCGCCCCCGGCAGCACCTCGGAAAAATACAGTTCCCCAAAGCCCGCAAAGAGTGGCCAGTCCGGCTTGAGCATGCGCAACACCGGCCCGCCGTCCGCCGGAATGACGGCAAGCTTCTGAAGCGCAACACCCATAATACCCGCATCCAACTCCAAATCCTCTGTGTTCATCTGGCCCACGGCAACCCCCTGGCTTCGGCAGCTACGGTGTAGGCGGCGATCTGCCCAAGAGTGAAAGCCCGCATGTCCGGCCTGTCCGGAGCATAATAGGCCCGGTACCATTCGGCCGTATATCGGATGCACTCCTCAAAATGCAGCGTCGCTTTCCAGTCGAGGCAGGCGAGCGCTTTATCGCAGCACAGTTTGAGCAGCGTGCATTCTTTCATCCCCGGCGCGCAGCTGCGATCCATTTCACTGCGGAATCCCGGCCAGTGCAGGGACAGCGCGTCCACCACCTCAGCCACGGTATTGTTCACATCCGCTGCCGGGCCGAAGTTATATGCCTCGCCCGTAAGCGTACGAAGTCCCGGCGCTTCGCCGGCAAGCAGAGCCCCCAGCCACAGATAGCCGGAAAGCGGCTCAAGCACATGTTGCCAAGGCCTGGTAGCGTGTGGGCTGCGGATATGCACCGCGTCACCCACGGACCAAGCACGCGCGCAGTCCGGCACGATGCGGTCCAAAGCCCAATCTCCGCCGCCGATGACGTTGCCCGCGCGGGTTGTCGCACAAGCCGGACCATTTTTGAAAAATGATTTGAAGTAGGCATGCGCGACAATTTCCGCGCAGCCCTTGGAGGCGCTGTAGGGGTCTTCCCCCCCCAGGTGATCCTGCTCGCGGTAACCCCAGACCCATTCGTCGTTACGGTAACATTTATCGCTTGTGATGCAGATGACCGCCTTGACCGAAGGCGTATTGCGCACCGCTTCCAAAATATTCAGAGTGCCCATGGCGTTGGTTTCGAAGGTAAGCGCCGGTTGCTGATACGAGGCGCGCACCAGGGCCTGGGCCGCAAGATGAAACACCATGTCTGGCGCGAAATCCCTCATGGCGGAACAAAGCGCATTGCGATCGCGCACATCGCCGCGGATGTCATGCATCCACTCTGCAAGGCCCATCGCCTCGAAATTCGATGGACTGGTCGGCACGCGATCCGCAAAACCCGCAACTTCCGCGCCAAGATGCATAAGCCAAGCTGTCAGCCACGAACCTTTGAAGCCCGTGTGCCCGGTGACGAGAACCCGTTTACCCTTGTATATGTTTGTAAACATAGGCATATCCCGCAAAAGTAGAGCGTACAATATCTAAATCCAGAAGGCTTTCCCCTGATCCCACATGGCATTCAGCATTTGGGAGTCGCGCAGGGTATCCATACACTGCCACTGGCCATCGTGAGGGTACATGGAAAGTTGCCCTTCTCTGGCCAGACGTTCCATGGGCTCTTTCTCCAGGTCACAACTTTCGTCTTCGCTAAGATAGGCAAGGAAGTCCCGTTTGAAAACAAAAAAGCCGCAGTTGATATACTCGTTCAGGACGGGTTTTTCTTCCCAGGAAAGAATGGCGCCCTGTTCGTCGGTTCTCACGGTTCCGAAACGCGACGGCATGCGCACGCCGGTAAAAGTGCCCATTGTTCCCGACTGCATGTGAAACGCTATCAGCTTATTGATGTCGATATCCGCAACACCATCGCCGTAGGTCACCATAAAGCGTTCGGAGTCGATGTGTCGGGCAATGCGCTTGATGCGTCCGCCTTTGAGCGTCTCCTGCCCCGTATCGCACAGGGTGATCCGCCAGTCCACTTCCGCAGCGCCTTCATGCAAAGTACAACCGCCCGTGCGCAGAGCCACGGTGAAATCCGTATTGCGAAACTTATAGTCGTGGAAATATTGTTTGATCGCCTCGCCCTTGTAGCCGAGGGGCAGAACAAAATCCTTAAAGCCGAAACGGGCATAGCGTGCCATGATATGCCAGATAATCGGGCGTCCACCGATTTCCACCATCGGTTTCGGCTTGAATTCCGTTTCTTCACGCAAGCGGGTACCCTTACCACCACACAAGATAATAACCTTCATACACCACTCCCCATAGCAACCAAGCTGCTATCCCATATACACGATAGTGCAGCCTATCAGGAAGCGTCCACAAGGTGAAGAGCCGCTGACCTCGCTGGCGTTGTGGGTAAAAATTTTAGAGTATATATTATTAATAATCAAATTTCATTGTTTAAACTATGTTATAGCACGCTCCTGTCTCTTAAAATTGTCTAGAATTGTTTTTGGTTTAAGTGTGTTGACAAAAGTTGACTCAAGTGACAATATATTGTCAAGGCGGGATGCGGATGACCAAGACTACGTTTACCCTGGCGGAGGCAGCCGCCCTTTTGAGTTGCCATGTCGAAACATTGCGGCGCGCAATAAAAAACAAGGCATTACACGCGGCTCGGCTCGGCAGGGAATACCGCATTTCCCGCACGGATTTGCAGGCGTTTTGGACGGCGCGCGGCGGATCCGATCTCTTCGGCAACGGCGAGGTTCCTCTGCCTCCAACGGGGTCTGCTTCGCCGTTGTCACTACAACGAAAAAAGGAAAAGCAAAGCTCCATACAGCTGAAATTACTAGACTAGTGAATAACTGATGTACAGCGGGAGGATAGCGCAATGGCCGGAACTGGACGCAAAAATATGGAAGATGTCAGCCTCAAGCATGACAATGGTCCGGATATCTTTTTCCGGGGTCGTCTTTTTGCCGAATGCTCCTGGTATGACGAAGAGAGTGGGGCTCTGACCCGGCAAAAGCTGTATGTCACCGATACGAATGAGCATATTTACTATCTGGTTAACCATGCCGGCGATGAACGACAACGCCGGGCCTATCGCCTGTCCGTGCTGGGCGATCGCTGCGTCATCCACAACGGCAATACGGAGATGGTGCTGCAGTTCGACATGCTTATGCTGGCCGTGCGCAGCCTGTGCGGCATGAGCGCCGGGACGGAATCCGCCATTGACATGGTGGAGCAAACGCTGAAAGCGGCCAACAGCTAATATTTGTAAAGATTTTTGCGTGCATGAGGCGGCCCGCTTTTCCCGGCATGTGTTCGGGAAAAGCGGGCCGCTTTTTTCAGGCAATGGTGTTCTGCTGTCTTGTCAGCAAAGATGGACTTTGCCTGCATGACAGGTTCTTCATCATATCAAAACTCGTAGCGCAGGGTGCCGAACACGCCATGTCCGGTGCGGTGCTCTGAGGCCTGAATGTTGTAATTGAACCCAAAGGACAGGTTGTCGCTCTTGATTTCAAAGCCCGCGCCGCCCTGCCAGGTCAGGTAGTCCACCACCTGTGTTTCCAGCGTGGCTGCGGAACCCACGTCGGGGATACGGGCTCTGGACTTGGTTCTCACATCGCCTGTAGCGGGGATGACGGACAGATCCAGTTGCGGCTTGATCGTCCAGCCCTTGCCCGTAGCGATATCCTTGGAGAAGGTGAGGCCGGCGGGGAAGGTCCAGATGTCCTGCTGGCTCTGGGCCACGCGGAACACCGTGCCTTCGCGCTTGACGTCGTAGCGTTCGATGATCAGGCTGGTATAGCGGCCGCTTGCGTGCGGGATGATGTCCAGCACCGCTGTTTCAAGCTTGTATTCGCCGCGCAGTCCGGTAGTGATGGCGTGGCTGTTAACATCGGCCTTGAGCTCGCCCGTCCGCATGGACGTGGGCAATTTCTGCCTCAGGTCGTTGTACGTGCCGATGTAGCCCACATCGGCGGTGAGGCCGAAGTTGTTCTGCGTCCAGCCGCCGTAAAGGCTGGCGCCCCAGAAACGGAAGGTATTTTTGGTCTCGTTGAAGTCGCCGTAGGACTGGGCATAGCCGCCGCCCACATTGAAGGCCGCGCCGATGCGGAACATCTCCTGGAAGGTATAATCCGCGCCGAGGGCAATGCCGCCGAAATCGGCATTGTACCCGGTCTTGAAGTTTTCCGCCTTCATGCCCCAGACGTGGTTGCCCTGGTAGAGCGGCATAATCCACAGACCAAGTCCGTTTTTCATGGCGCTGCCGGCGGAAAGCCCGGTATCCAGGGACACTTTGCCGTCCTTATCCACGGTCACGGCCGCCGCCTTGCTCCTGTCCAACAGGGGCGAGGCAAAAGTGGTGCGGGTGGTGGCCGCGTTGGTGGCCGCGTTGGAAGCGGACAGGGTGATGCCCGGAACGGCGCCCACCACGGCGAGCTGGGCCGCGCCTTCAATGGTGGCGGCGGCCAGCTTGGTATTCGTTCTGCCGATGTATTCGTCGCTGGCGGCGCGGGAGAGGAAACGCACGCCTGCATTCGGGGAGTCCGTGTTGATGCGGGTCTGGGCGAACACGCTGTCCACCAGCCCCCCCATCGGGCGGGAAAGCCAGGGGAAGGCGCTGGTAGCCGGCACGGCCTTGAGAGCCACGCTGTAGCCGTTAACGGCGTCGAAGGAGCCCACGATGGCCTTAAGCAAGCCGGTGCTGGTGGTGAGGTTGCTGCCCTGCCAACCGGTTTGATCAGCCCCCTGTGAGAAACTGCCTGCGGTAATTGTGAGCGTGTCGCCGCCCATGCCGCCCACAATGTGCAGCTTGGCGCCGTCGGCTACGTGAATATTGTCGGTGGCGGTCAGCGCTTCTGGGATCGCATGCAGGTTGAGCTTAGAATTGGTCCCGAAATCGACATTACCGTCCACGGCCAGTTTGCCCCTCAGCGCGGAGGTGCCTATATTCACCGTGCCGCCTGCCTTGACGGTCAGATTGCCGGTGATGTCGGCAGGTAGCGCGCCGGGGCCGGCGTTCAGCACGCCGCCTTCTTCGAGGTACACGCCGCTGAGCACGAGTGGACCGGGCGTCGAGGACGTCCACAGTGTGCCGCCGCTTGCGATATTCATTGTGGCTTTATAGATGCCGACGTTAACGT
>Ga0123353_10018487_pt1 | contig 10308 bp, 8 predicted proteins | sample TergutLab28metaG_3_FD_92763 | JGI IMG/M metagenome (GOLD analysis project Ga0123353, IMG submission 92763) | Labiotermes labralis P3 segment gut microbial communities from Petit-Saut dam, French Guiana - Lab288 P3 | ecosystem: Host-associated > Arthropoda: Insects > Digestive system > Gut ...
ATTTTATATATATATATATATATATATATATCCATTCTTATACTCTACTTAGAAGAGGTACTTTTAGCCCAATATGTATAATCCAACCGACAACGAGATCTCGTTGAAAGTTTAGAATATGCACCTATACTATGATCGTACTCTGTATAATTTTCCTCTATACATTTTTGTGACCTGAAGATGGCCCACAGTTACCGAAACATGTCGTCAGAATGATAAATAGGATACAAGACTGTTGTGTTTTGACGTTCCCCACCCCCTCCCTAATTGCTTATAACGCAACGGGGATCATGCACCTAAAGATTATGAGTGTGAATGCTTTATGGGATATGCGTGTTACGCGGACCATTTGAGTCTTTGATAACTTGTTTTCCATTTTTGTGAGAGATTCTTCGAACGTATAATACGTGAGAGGCATCTCTTTAGACTTATGGCATCGCCGTTTTGAAATAAAAGGAATTCTGGTTGCAGGATAGAGATTTTGTGAACACAGAATCCATTCCCCCCCCCACACACACACACACATTGTGAAAATGGATGAATTTTACAGTACAGGCAATTCATAACGTGAATTTCATCTAAACCTTTTCTTTTCCTTAAATAATTTGCATGCAGTTTCAGTGGGAAAGAAAAGCTGAGCATGACACATGGGCTGAGTTTCCATTTAGCAAGGAAAACAGTTCTCTTTCTGACTTCCATGTTTTTATATCCCCGTGAATATTCCCTCAATAATTTCCATCACGAAACTTGTCCTGCATGAGTAGCCTACTGTTTGCTGTTGGTAAGCTGGTCCTCAGTTTTTATAAAGAGGCTGTAGGCTGTAGTGTAAACACAAATTTTTTTCGTGGCCATCGGTCATCGTTTTATCATTCTAATCATCATCCAAGTAGATAGTCTTGTTAACATGATTTAATTTCAGTTTGTGCCACGCATTACTGGTCTCAGTAGTTTCTTACAAAAACGTAGCAATGATACTGCTGCTGTTCATGATAATAACTACGCACATTTTAATACGTGTAGCCTGTAAAATGAATAGGTTGCGGACTGGATTATACAAGGTTCGATTGCCGACAGGGCCAAGATGTATTTTTTTCTTTCCAGAACGTCACAACCATCGCTGGGCCCACGCAGCCTCCTTTTCGGTGGGTGCCGAGGCGTAAACTGAACTCACCACTTCCATCTAGTGTCGAGATTAAAATGGTTCTAACTATACCTTCTGTATGTCTTCATGTCGTGGAAAGGGACATGTTTACTTTTGCTGATTCATCTGTAGGACCAGAAATATATGCAGCAGAAGAATGATGTAAACCGCTAGTCGGTTTGTCTGGTGGGAATAAATGTTAGTTGTCTATTCAAACAAGCTGATATATATATATATATATATATATATATATATATTCGCCCCAGTTATCATGTAATTCGATTGTGGCTTGTTCATGTTATGAATTCATTTATAGCAGGTACATACTAAATACGCCTGATACCATTTTCGTTCTCGTCATGGTATAGTGTGCTGCGGCGTTTTAATGTTCTCACGGTGGGTGGAATGGCGTGAATCTAATTAAAGCACATCTAAAAGGTTTCTGTTGTTTCATATAGACTGAGATTGACTTGTTGCTTCTTCATCGCAGTACAGAGCTCTGTCATCGTGGTTTTCGGACGCCTCGAATCATGATTGTACTGGTTTCCTTCTCAAATATCGCATTTTCTGGAAGCGCATTAATTTTGTCAGACAGTCCCAGCCCATTTCGCCTGATTTTGGCATTAACCAAATTTGTTCGAAGTGGCAGACTGGTTGCTAGTGCCTAGGTTTCGGATGTAACAGACTTCGCAGTGACAAGTTTTTACATACATTCCTTTGAGAGGATTTAAAAATAAATGTTATTATTATTGATATTTGTAGTAATTTCGCTTTTCAGCTTACCATTGACAATCTATAATATGCAGGATGAACTTAAGACACTTAGGCGTTTCTAATATAATATTATTTAAGACTTAAGAGCACAGGAGTGAAAAATGAACTGATTCCGGTTGGTTGTATGATCAAGTGTTTGTAACCTACATTTATCAATTTACAAATGTTCATTGAGCGTGTAGCTGTGTACATTTGTATTCTAGTTCATCCCACTGGGTCTGTAAGTCTGGGGGGGGGGGGTGTTTTCGGTATCTGCAGCAATTTATATGCTCCCAGTAAGGTCGGACGGAGTTGCGGGTAGTATTGGGACGTAAATAGCGTCCGTTATACTAGGGCATGCTGATAAGTCCTTAGCCCGACATACTTCCCGATCTCATAGGACGGAATCGATAGTGTCTTTGGAGAGAGGGGCACGGTCGTGTGCCGAATTGTAAGTCTTTTCATGTTGCAGAGGCTGAAAGGAAGCATGTCAGGCGACGTTCGCGATTTCAACAACGTGGAAACGCGAGCTGTCATTAAGTCTCCCCCCCCCCCTGCAAGGCAAGGCGCTGAAGGAAATTCACGCCATTCTTAAAGAAACATTAGGGGAACATGCGCCATCGTATGCCACCGTCAAAAACTGGGTGGCCCAGTTTAAACGTGGTGATTTTTCCACCTGTGATGCGCCTCGTCCTGGATGACCCAAAACAATGACCACCCCGGAGATTATTGGTCATATTCACGAGCTAATCTTGTAAGACCGATTTCGGCTAATTCAATAGCTGAGCAACTGGGCATCTCACGTGAGCGGGTTGGGTCAGTAATTCATGGAGATTTGGACATGCGGAAGCTCTCCGCGAAGTGGGTCCCGAAATGCCCGAAAGCGGATCAAAATTTTCAACGATGCCAGTCGTCTGAGCAACTTTTGGAATTTTTTCAGCGCGATCCAAATGATTTCCTGTTGCAATTGATGACCATGGCCGAAACCTTGTTATATCTATATGACCCGGAGACAAAGCAACAATCAGTGGAGTGGCGGCATAGCGGCTTACCCCGCCCCAAGAAATTCCGAGTGCAAAAATCCGCTGGAAAAGTTCTGGCCCCGATTTTTTGGGATCGAGAGGGCATCCACTTCATTGATTATCATCCAAAGGGCCAAACTATCAACGCGGACTATTACTCATCTCTGCTGTTGCAATTGAAGGACATTTTTGAAGGAAAAACGCCGCGGGAAGATCGCCAAGGAGGTCTTGTTTTTTGCATGACAATTCCCCGGCTCACCGGGCACTTGCAACCCAGAAGAAATTGGCCTACCTGGACTTCCAGTGTCTTGATCACCCACCCTATTCTCCGGATCTGGCCCCGTCGGACTATCGCCTGTTCCCTGGACTGAAAAAGCGATTGAAAGGTCGACGTTTTTCTTCTGACGCGGAGGTCGTTCCTGCCGCGGAGACCTGGTTGGACGGACAACGTACTGATTTTTGTTTTGAGTGGCTTGCAAAAGTTAGAGCAACGGGCTGAGAAGTGTATTGAGCTTCGTGGGGAGTTTGTTGAATAAATCCCAAGTTTGGTCGCTGTATCTTGTTTCCTTCCTGGTCGGGCTAAGGACTTACGAGCACCCCTCGTATATCACCCCCGCGATTAGGAAATCAAGTGATGTAATGTCAGGTGAACGAGGTGGCCAAATGATGAGGCCGACGCCGTCTGTCCAGTTTCATAGAGACTTCCCTCAGCTATGCAGATAGCGCCACTTTGATGACTAAAGCAGCGCGATTTCAAAACTTTATCCTTCTGCTTATCTGAATGCGTTTAGTTCTCATTCCTGTGCTTTCATTGCATGAGCAGTACAGTAAAATCGTCCACAGTTCGTGTGTTCCCAGTATAATGCTCCCTACTGACCGCGCAGCTTTGTTCAAGCTGTAACTTCCCTGACTTGCGTTTGTAACGTGGCCGGTTCGAATCGCAACAGGGACACCGACCGACCATCCTGAGTGACGTATTTCGTGGTGTTGCTCATTTCCAACAGGATGATGTCGGTTTATTATTCACCAGTCATCTTGTCATATTACGTCGTGAAGTCCGAGTTCCTGAGCGAAGTTAAGTGAACTAAGTGATAAAATAATTGATAGGAGTTTATTTTAGTTAAGTTTACAACCCTTTGTTACGTTCCTAACGGAATTACACTGAGAAAATAAGCCAGCAAACTTCTTGGCCCTTTTGTGTTACCCGGCAGTTGGCTGTCCTAGTTTTAGGGAATGAAAATAAGAGCGTTGTTTATCTCTCTCAAGCGGACGTGCACAGAAATACTAATGCTCTTTACAGACGAAACGATGGGCAGTCTCTCCGCGAACTTTTTGCACGGCGTTGTTTCAAGGGCATCGTGCATCAGGCGTCGAATCATCGACCAGGAACAGTGATGTCATGATAGTGATAGTGGCCATGTGCATGACATTGAGCCGCATTTCTTTGTGACTGGCTACGGCTTGTTTCTGCCACATGCTGCATCCTAACACTTGTCTAGTATAATATGTACAGCGTCAAAGGCCTTCGTAAACTTACGGAGAACAGTATTCTCCAGTCGTTCGTCATGTTTCGTGGGATATTGTGAGATTGTAATTTTGTTGCTTTAATGGCATGTTCTGTAAAATCTTGGTTCGATTCATCTCATGGACGGATATTTTTCACGTAGCTTTGTTCGTAACGGCTCTGAGACCTAAGCAGTCCACTGTCCATTGGGTACGAGGAGGGGGGGGGGGGGAGAAGATCCCTATTCGCTTCCCTGTGGGGCTGAAACTTAAAAACAGGCGGAACTCACCACCATTTTCCGATGTAATGCATTTTAGGCGTGGTACTTGATTCATTTATTACTGAGAACTCTTAAAAATTTAAGTCTTTGAAATGGGCTTTTTTAATAATGAGGCTGCGAACATTCTTCCTAAAACGAGCCGACATGGAGTAGTTCTGTGTTGAAGAGCAGCATACGCAGCGTCATATAATGAAAATCCCGTAGTTGTGTCAAAATTGTTTTATCGTATATATTATTTCTTATCGTACAAAATATATCCTTGACGTTCAGGTGACCGTGCATCGCGATAAATTCTAGTAATAAAACCAACTAGATGCACTAATTTCTCAAAGTTATCTTGATAACGAACTCTACATGTTTCTGACAGTTCCTTTGTCCATCATCAGGAGTTTGTCACTGTTCACACAGCAATGGTATATGTCATACAGGTCTGCTTACAGCTTGCGAAAATAAAGGAAACTCATTCATCTTTACATCACTGTTCCTTATAATCCCAGCAAATAACTTCTTAGGGTTATTCCCATATATCTTCACTAGAACAAGACACCTAACACTTACACTAAACTTAGCCCTACCTCTATGAATGAGATTTATATTATTCGGATGAATCAAAAATACCAACCACATATTCGAGCACTTAGTGCCCCAAGGCACACCAACCATGTTAATACCATTTATAGTTATCATTGAAACAATTAGCAAACTAATTCGACCAGGAACACTAGCAATACGCTTAACCGCAAATATAATTGCAGGACACTTACTGCTAACATTGCTGGGAAACAACCGGCCATCAATAAGACATTATTAACCGTACTAATTACTACGCAAATCCTCATATTAATCCTAGAAGCTGACAGCTTGCGAGCAAGCTGTCAGCAAACCTGTATGGCATGTACCATTGCTGCGTGTACAGTGAAAAACTCCTGATGATGAACAGAGAAACTGTCCGAAACATGTAGAGTTTTATTCCAAAAATAAATTTGAGAAATTAGTGCATCTAGTTGGTTTTATTATAAGAAAATATATCCTGCCCGAACCAACTGCTGTCTGATTATCATATCTGTGGCTCCGTGCAGCTATGATAGTTATGTCATAACGTCATGAAATATGTGATACGTTGTCTGTTCATTGTAGACACGAGTGTTTTGTCCATTCTGAAAAAAAAAAGACTTCATTTTTCTTCCGTTGTGTAAAGTGATTGCCAATTCCGATTTCGAGTGATTATTAAATATAATTTTAAACAGAACATGAATGCGGACGAAAAGTATTAACTTAGTTTATTTCCTGTCACGACATGAGGCTAAATATTTCTGTGCTGGACAGCATAGTGCCCCTGCTTACGTATCACCACCTCCTGAAATTTAACCGTCCTTCCTTTCCCAAGCTTGTACAGCCAGAGAGGAGAGAACCGGACGGTATATTTCTTATAGGCACGTGGTTATTGCAGTTACGTTATTCCTTCATATTATGACGACGACGACGACGTAGAACTCGAAGCCTCTGGCGATCATTTTCTAGATTTTCAGAAGACATCCCTTGTAACTTCGGTACTTATTTGTACTTAGAACGCGCTGCACCACCTGTTTAAGGTACATGAAGGTGGGTAGTTCCGGAAAACCTTGTGCTGGTGAACAGCGCTGTATGCTAATACTGGAACATGAACGTCGTGCAGGTGAACATAGGTTATGATCATTTAGTGACGTTCACGCCTATCTGTGTCGTGAAGGTTGTAGTGGAGGGAGCAAACAATGTACTAGTGTTCCAACGTTCAATTTTAGAGCGCCATCACAGTAGGCGTTTTGTTTCTGACTGGTTTACGCATATTTCTTAGATAGTTCTGCTGTTACCACAGTTCCGGCGGAATGGTAAGAACGATAACGTATCACTCTTTGAAGATTAATATGCTTTGATAATTTACAAAAATATGTATGCCGTATTCGAAGGTTCCGTTTTCGAATATAATTGTGCACATGTGCTATTATTTTTGTTTTTCACGGTCTTGCTGAGCCCTTTAATGTGCATGCCATATTCGTCTACGGCTGCACTATCTAAGAATGATAAGCGCCTCCCTAGTTGCTGTCGTCCATCCATCCCTATCCCGCGCTACTTGTCTCCAATTAACAATTCCCATTTTTTTGTGTCATTCTCTGCATCATCATTCTATCTAGCCTTGGGTCTCCCGTTAGGTTGTTCTTGGTGTGAGTTGGCTTGGTGTATTTGCTTGATGTTTCTTGCGTCATCCTTCCGATGTAGATGTCCGGAATGCTACATTAACCTCCTTATTTAGTAACAGATCACCACTGCTGCTTCCCATGCATTTTATTGTTCATAGTGATCCTGTCACGTGGCACTGAGTTGGTAAACTGTCATTAAACGGCAAGAGTCTTAAGACGGTAGGGGTGTGAAGTGAAGCACACGCGTATGGGAGTAAAAATGTACTGTGATATAGGTCTACAATTTGGATATGTCGAAGAGCAAAGAGCAGTAGAGTGTTTTGAGCGTGGCCGGTTAAAATACTCAAGTGGATTTAAAAGGAACATAATTGGATCGTTTGGGTTGGCTTAACACTTAAAAGACTAAGCGAAAGTACTTTTGTATTCCAAAAGAGTTTCTCAAATTTGTCCTTTTGATAAGAAGATGTATATAAAGCGGTGGAATGATACATACAGGGGAAAGCCGAAGTACTCGGAGAAAAACTTACCCCATTGCCACTTTGCCCATCACGTCACATTAAATGACATGGGGTCAAACACGGGCCTCAGCTGACCTGAGTTTTAATTAAAGATTCATTTCGTACTGCGCAGTAAACCTTCCGCCGTCTCGATTATAAGAACCAGCAATTTAATACAGCATAGGGAAGTGAACATTATTTGTTGTGAGATCCAAACAAAACACGTAAATGCTCTCCGCGCAGAACGTAGAGTTTGTGGTGGTACTCCAGGTAATCATATTGCTTTCAAGCGTTAATCAGGCTCAGGGCCATATGAATGTGGTAATGAAATTACGACTTTCGCAAAGACTGTAAAGAGATTGTTGACCACCTTAGAGGCTATCAGTTTCTGCAGAATATCGCTGCTGCATGAATTCAGTTACAGCAAGTTTGCCATTGGTTGCCTGGACTTCATTTCGGCATGGAGCACCCTCATGTCAGCATGCTGTGTTCTTTGGACAGTAATCACTATCAGCCTGTCACCTGTTCAGTGCTCCCGCATATTGCTTTGTCCCTGTGTTCAAGCGGCAGATAAAGTTGCTGTGTGGGTTTATATGCGTTTGTATGATGGCAGCACAGACAGGTTGGTGTGGGTGAGCCACTGAAAACCGCATTCTCATTTGCAGATTGACAGTGCTCGTTGATTCCATTATCAGTGTGTCTTCAGTTACAACTGGGACCGATTATTTCAACGTAAAATTCATCGAGAGGTCGCAAGATGGGTACTGGTGCCCTGTTAGGAACAATAATCTGTATTGACTATAATTTTATTGATAATCTCTTGGCTAACCGCGCTGCTATCGGCAGTTCGAGACTGGTTGCTCAATGCAGTTGCTTTGACATATTAGTTGTAGAAGAGTGGGATAGCTTCGTCCCATGGTTCGTACAGAGCACAGTTACTGCACGCAGAGCTTGAGCACTTCAGCCAATTAAGTGGATTGTCGCAGCTTGGATAAGGGTTGGGATCCCTTCCCTCTAATCGCGCCCCGACTCGCCCGGAATTCCACTGAATTTCACTTCCAGTGGGGTACTAGCGGCCCTTTACTGGAGCTGACCCCACACGTTCCTAATGTTTCATAACCAGAATGTGTGGAATTTTTTATATATAGCTGTTGATCCAATCCAGGAAACCCCTCATTTTTAGATTTATATTTCAGTGTAAATAATTTTATACGCGCACACGGCCTTCTCTTTCCCGTTTCTTTCGCAAAGAAACGCCCCGCTTTGAGCGTCATGCGAGGTTCACAGATATGTCTGCATGTGTGTGTAAATCACACCATTTACGACAGAATCGATATGCTGATCAGCAGCGTCGGTATCAAAACAACGTACGTTGTGCAACAACGCAGAAGAGCGAAGATTCAAATATCACTGTTACCATATGCCCTGTTTTTCCTGGACATGCGCTCTTTTTCAGACATAATAACAGCCTACTTTCGTCCGGTTGTAACTAAAGGCGAAATTGTCCGGGTTTTTGATTGTCGATCTTTCCGCCTAGAAAAATAAGCCGCAATTCGGATTTATTACTGCTGATTAGTAAGGAAGATATCATTTTCCCAGAGACATGACGATTGTAATTCTCATTAAAATGCACTCCAGCGCCGAATGTAATTAATTCTTGTCATTTTACTCTTTATTCCTTCTTCCTTGTCCTTCTCCAGTAATTTCATCGCGGATGTTACTGTAAGGGTAGTGACCTGTGAGGGATTGTGTGGTTGAGGGTAGGTGGTGAATACAAAGCCGTGGGAGGAGAAAGAAATCTACATACGCCTAAGACAACTTCACGCTGCGGTTTGATAAACGATGGTACAAACGTCATTTTAATTCGGCTTTTTACAGGATGTTACATTGTGAAGGTGTGAAAAGAACACATTTTTATTTGTATGTCATGCTTTCAAGAGGACAGATTTTGAGTGCGACCTGAAAATGTAAGCGCTGCTTTGTAAAATAATAACAAATTATTGCAAAATTCCCCGTTTTTTTTTTGCTCCGACAAATATAGTAATCGTCGTGCATTTGCTGCAGTTTGGATAACGAAATTTACGTATCTCAGTACGAAGATGAAACCAAAAAATCCGTACAAACATTTAAGAGATCTTGTATTGAAATATAAACACAGTAAACCTCCTACATTTACATGTTTCGGCCACTCTTGTGGCCATCCTCCGGGAGGTGTTTACACAGGATATACGAGGGTCGTACCGAAAGTCGTGAACAACCATTTTTTGCATGCAAACCGGGAACAGCAGACGAAGGAGAGTATGGTGGTAGATGGAACCAGCTGTTGTGTTATCCTTGAGTGTCTCGTGACGTCAATAGCTTGCATCACGATGGCCGACAACGATATGTCGTTTCGCCAGCGTGCTGTCATCGAATTTCTCGTTAAAGAGGATATCCCTGCTGCAGAAATTCACAAGAGACTTCAGCATGCTTATGGAAGTGTGTGCATGGGTGCGAGCAGTGTTCGAAGATGGGTGAAACATTTTAAAGATGAGAACACGAGCATCCAAGATCAGCCTCGGAGCGGTCGCCCTCGAACAGCGTCAACTGAACGCAACAAGGAGAGAATGGATGAGATCATTCAAGACGACAGGCGTGTGACTGTGGACACAGTAGCCCGAACACTTGGATTAGGGCACATGCAGTACATGAGATGACTGAAAGCTTAGGCTATAGGAAAGTTTGTGCTCGTTGGGTCCCGCGCTTATTGACCGAAGACCACAAAAGTCAGCGAAGAGCCATCACCTCAGAACTGCGGCAGAGATATCGACACGAAGGCGATGATTTTTTGCACCGTATTGTGACAGGTGACGAAAGCTGGTTTCACCATTTCGAGCCTGAAACGAAACGGCAGAGTATGGAATGGCGCCATTTGCATTCTCCATCAAAGAAGAA
>Ga0123353_10018488_pt1 | contig 10307 bp, 4 predicted proteins | sample TergutLab28metaG_3_FD_92763 | JGI IMG/M metagenome (GOLD analysis project Ga0123353, IMG submission 92763) | Labiotermes labralis P3 segment gut microbial communities from Petit-Saut dam, French Guiana - Lab288 P3 | ecosystem: Host-associated > Arthropoda: Insects > Digestive system > Gut ...
GGAGTTGGGGGTAACGAGATCTCGTTGTTTCAATAGTGGGTACCATGACCTAGGGCTGTTACAAGTTAATTTTTTCTTTAGTTGTTTATGTACACATGTCAAGTGGGTTACTATTGTTATGCTAAGGGTATGTTATAATTGGTATCATTAGTAAAATATACTTTAACGTACTTAAAAATTATACTTAAAAACTAGCAAGCTATAATATTAAGGATCATGAAACTCTAGCCAGTACTATAGTGTCACTCAATGTCCGTCAATGTTTTGCGTGATATTTGCATCAAAATTCTGTTGTTATGGCTAAGCAATGTTTATAATAGAGCACTGTTTCCACTGAGCTGAGGTGGGGTTTCTGGCGGTGGCCCTTCCGTTTTCGTAGTTAGGCGGAGTCGTGGCGTGGATGAGTGCCAATCTGCATGTTCATCTGTATTCTACCGTCTCTTTTTGGTAGGGGTGTCTGTGGATTATGGAGGTATAGGTCTGCTATCCGCGAATAATATAGGAGAGGGCAATTGATGAAGTGCGCTTAGGTTTGCAGTTTTGCAAGCTGTTTTTTTGAACCGGTAGCAAATTTTACTCACTCAGTTATTGAAGCTGTTGGTCGTCTTGTCCAGGCAGGGAGTCGTGTGGGGTTTCTTCTGTTATTCACTGTCACATAACACTAATTGGTAGCACATTTTTCTCCGGGTTTTGTTATCTTATTTTCTTGCTGTCCCATTCCCCCGCTTTGTCGTTAGTAATATCCTTCGTATTACTAATGACAAAATGCTGAATTCCTATTCTTTCTCTTTTCGTTTCATTATACTTTAATCTTTCTATTCCTTCTCATTCTTCTTCTTTCTTACTGTTATTCTCATATGTTGTGGCCCGCACTCCTAAGCGTGAGACCTGTGAAAGTGGAAAGGTTTAGTCCATATGATGTAATTTATTCCCTGAACTTTGCATTTTATAAATTAGATGTCGTATGCCTAAGGAGTGGCTGACTTATAAGGGGGTAGAGCGAGAATGAGATATTTAGTGGTCAAGGGAGTAGCTGCGCAAAGTGTTTTGACAGGGATACACTGACTTCTGCGTGATTCACCTGACATTTGTGTACAGACGCCGTTGCTATTGATGTTACGCGGCATTCCGCTGGGAGTCGATTTGACCTTTTTCGCAGAGCGGGCCACTCTAAGAACTTAAAGGACAGGGGTAGCGGTGGTATTGTTAATGCCGCGCACGTCTTAGCGAGAAATACACCCAAAATGTTGATTGGGATCGGGAATCGTCAAGGAAAGAGATGATCTGGGTAAGCTGCGCCCGTGACTCATCTGTCTCAGTAAATGTTGTAACGGCTGGCTTCTGCGAACTGGGTAATGATTATCTGGGCTGTGTCAGAGCAACGAATGTCAAGTTCTGCGTATTGTTCGGCTACAGTATAATTTGTCTCAAATTCCAAAAGCCTATCAACACGTATGTGCCTTAGGTTACTCGACATACGTTTTCAGGCGCTCGTTTAGTGCCGATGCCAGTGTCAACAGTGTTAATAGTGTGATAAAGGGTCAGCACTGTTAAAGTGGCTTGTTTATGTATGCATATGTAAGAGGGCAGGATAGCGCAGTCGGTGTAGCGACTCGATACGGACTCGACGGTCCGGGGATCGAATCCCGGTGGGGACGAGATTTTCCGTACCCGTCCAGACCGGTCCTGGGGTCCACCCAGCCTCCTATACAGTGGGTACCGGGTCTCTTTCCCGGGGGTAAAGCGGCCGGGGCGTGGCATTTACCACCCACCCCATCTATGGCCGAAGTTAAAGAAAGAGTACAGCTATACCTCTACTCCCCCTCTGGGCGTTCATGGCCTGTTCTAGAGTGAACTTTACCTTATATATATCTGGCAACAAAAGTTTTATTCTGTTTGGTCACTGTAATGTCCGCTACTGAAGAGTATGACATCGAGTGATATGTATAGGCTAAAAACATATTTATGGTATTATGTTCAAACCTTTAAAATATAACCTCGATACTACCTTTACATTACACGTTCATTCGTAAGTCCAATGTTCAACAATCTTACGTTAATTTTTACCAGTACATACCCTCTTTCCGACTGACTACGAGCTGGACGGTCCGGGATCGAACCCCGGTGAGGACGAGATTTTCCACCCGTCCAGACCGGCCCTGGGGCCCACTCAGCCTCCTGTAAAATGGGTACCGGGTCTTTCCCGCGGGTAAAGTGCGGCCGGGGAGTGCTGCTGACCACTCACCCCCTTCTAGTGCCGCGGTCGTGGAAGAATAGAGCCATACCTCTACCCATCCTCTGGGCCACACGGGGCCTGTAGCAGGATCACTTTACTCTTTTACATACCCTCTTCCATATACGGATATCTACCGATATAGGTTAATATCAGAACGCAGAACGCCGGGTTTCCTTTTCGTCTACACAGGGATATGATTTCTGACTCAAGACATGTGAACAGTTACTTCATTTTGTCAGCACTTACTGCTAGACCAATCTCCAAACTACGTATTATGATAGCTTATGGGGTTTATCTTTATCCTTTTTGTGGGGTTTGTCCAATAAATTTACATCATCAGCGTAGACCAGAAACTTACGGGTCTCCGTGAATTTTACTGTCACTTATTTTACTGGGATCTTCAAATGGCATGTTTTAAAGCAAATTTGAAAAGAAATGGCGATAAAACATTTCGTTTGATACAATTCTCAAGAGAAATTGTATCAGAGAAATATTTGCCTTTTTCTTACGTTACTCTAATTTTCGTAAAACCACCCCCCGATACAGTGATTTTTTAATTATTAACGAACAAATGCACTATATAAAATTTCACATTAAAACAATTAAAATCGCTCCGACATGTTTCGATCCTAAGATCATCCTCAGGGAGCTAAGTTGTTCCTTGCTAAAGTCATTTTAAAAACATAAAAAAATAATTCCATTATATTAACAGGGTGTTGTGACTGCACATCGTGTTGTGTAAGAGTACGTTGTTAGGTATTCCTAACAATTATTTTGTTAATGTTTTTAAAATGACTTTAGCAAGGAACAACTTAGCTCCCTGAGGATGATCTTAGGATCGAAACATGTCGGAGCGATTTTAAGTGTTTTAATGTGAAGTTTTATATAGTGTATTTGCTGGTTAATAATTAGAGTGATTCTACGAAATGCACGGTGCAACAATGAGGACAGCGACTTTTTGTTCACCGCGATTTATGGCGGTATATGGAGGGTGGCGGAATATCGAAAAATGTGTAATAGGGAACTTCTGATTACAGATTTTCTTGGGCTATAGGTCAGGGTGGCGCTATATCGAGTTTTGACTGTGTATGGTTTTGTGTAATATTTATAGATTCGGCGTACGAATATTACGATATAAACCAATTCTAAGGTTGCACTATCATTACACACCGATGTAGCAATCGGCCCTAAACTCACGACTCTGGTAAGCCTTCTCAGGGTGGCCCGTTTAACATGCTAATTGCTATTTTACGACATAGATGCAGCCATCTCAACTTAACAACGCTGTGTGAAATACCTGGACAGCTGACAGACATCGTGCGTAAAAGAAACGTGCATTTACATCTTCTTGTTCCTTTTAAATATGCGATATTGCAAACAGCACACGACTGTATGCGTTTCAAACCTCCGGTAAACATGGCTGTTGTTTACATCCGTTGCTGTGATGGCAGATGTCTCCCGATGCGTGGAGTGTAAATAATGTGACAGTCTGCAGGAATTGCCCCCCCAAAAATTCTGGCATCTCGATCAGTTTTCAATTTATACGTAGTTCATTTCCATTCAGTTGTTGCGTATTAACCCGCCAGTGTAATAGGGCATGGACAGTAATAATTCAGTTAAATTTAATTCTTTATGAATGTGTTTACGTCACAGCCATAAGCCAAATTACAGGGATAGCACAGGGAACACTAGAGAAACTGTGTCACATAATAAACCTGAAACATAAGTACAGGAAAAATAATGGAACATAATTAAAAATAACCATAAGAACACAACTGAGTTCTAGTAGCGATAGGCGTAACTTGGTTAATGACATGGGAGGGGGAAGAATTTGCCAGGGGCATTAGAATTCCTATATCCTGTTTTCCGTAAAACTCAGGTTTTTTATTTTTTCCGTCTTTACGTCACTCAAATAATCGTTTACAAAATAATTATATTTTTTTATTTACCCCTCTTCCACACAGTACGCAAAAAATGCACTATTATTAGGTACAAAAAATATTGGAGGGGCATTTGTTCCCCTTGCACCCCCCAAGTTATCCTATGCTGTACCTGTAATGGGCAAAATTAATTTAATAGATCGGTAAGCAAAACCGACTTTTTCTTGAATATTCCATTATCTGCTCTGATAACGTTAGCCTCCTGTGCACGTCTAACCGAAGGACATTCCCCGTAACATCACCCACTGCCGCTTTTGTTTGCGCACCATAACGCATGGTATGTTGTCCATAAACCTGAGTCAAACTCTTACGTAAAAACCAGTCAGAAGTCGGTCCATAGATTAACCGACCCGACGTTTTAGTCTTGTTAAATACCATAATGTCCAACAGTGGTTTATGTTCTTCTTGCACTGCAGGCACTAAATAAGAGGCTGGAAATGCCTTGGAAGGTGATATGAACATCGGCTGAACTGACCCTGTTGGCTACTTGCAAGGTAATTGTAGCCTATCTGAATTCCGTACGATATCAGTTATTGTGAGGTTTGGTATTTCCAGCAGGCGTGATTGATTCTGTAACAGTATCGCTGGTGGTAGTGACGAAGAAGGAACGGTAACGGTGTATTACCTGTACGTATGACCATTATTGCCGTACTGAGTTCATGATATTCCAGAGAAGAGCGATACATAGGCGAGTGTTTCTCTGTACCACGCCTTCAGGTGTGCTTGCGCACACAATAAAACCAGATTATTGTAGGATAAGCAGGAGGATTGCAGTTGGAGCCCTTTTCGTGGACCTCCAAAATTTCGGTGACCCCATGTTGAAGACCACTCCCATATATGAGGATTCAGTGACTCTGAGAACTAAGAGTTGCTAAAGGTAAAGGTTTCATTGTACACGCCGTGAAAGTACGTAGAGAGAGAAGATACGAATCTCCACTCAGCTTAACCTCGTCACTCTATGGAGATGAGAGGGTAACTTCATGCCCCGGCCGCTTTACTTTGCCCCTACTGCGATTCGAACACCGGATCGTCCAGCCCGTAGCGCAGCCGGTATAATATTATTAAAGTGAATATGTGGAAGATGTGCAGGGGGCATGTAAGCATATATTGCTGAAAAAAATAAATCCTTACTTAGATCTAGTCAGAAGTCATGAAACGAACAGATTATTTGAGAGGTATAGACATAAGTGTGAGGATAATATTAAACTGGGTCTGAAAGATGTAGCATGTGGAGCTGTAGACTGAATTCAGATTTCTTAGGATAGGATCGAATAGGCTTGTTCTGAGCATCATATTAAGGAACTTACATGTTCCATAAAAGGCTACGAATTTTTTTACCAGCCTAGGGGTTACCGTCTGCAGTTGGACTCTGCTCTGTGAAGTTGATTAGTTTTAGAAGCAGGTAGAAGGGTTGCAACGTTGTTAGCAACACGTGGTCCATAAATTATGTGTTCTCCATCTTACACACAATGGGGACGAGATACAAGATATTAAAATTTATTCAAAAGTGTCCGTCTGAACGTCTACCGTGACAGGAAAGACAAAAGAGTTGAGAAGGGCTGGTTCATGTGAGATGCCTGTTCACATTTTTACGACAGACTTTTAATGTTATAAACGTCTTTCTTTCTTATGAACAAAGAAGTTGTCCTTCTACGTCCGTTCTTCTGTGAGGTCTCTCAGCAGGACCACTCCATCAGCAGATACCGAACGACAATAGTCTTCCTACGGATTACCTTGTACATGTTTATGTGGCGGCAGAATAAAATGTAGCTCAATATCTCACAGCCCATGAAACCAGATACTATTGTATGAAAGTATGTATGCGTAAAATATGCTTATGTTATGCCTCATATTATTCCCTTATTTCATGTGTAATTATTTGAATTATTTCTTTTCTTGGAATGGTAATAGTGATTTAAAGAAGATATGCCGTATGTGAGACATTAAATTTATCAAGTTGTGAGCAACGAACAGCGTAAAAATTGCGTTCCTTTCTCTGTGTGGTAACATACAGATTCAGTATGTAGATGCTAACTTTTGGTGCCTTGTTGTAAGTACTGTAAAACATTATTTCAAACAAATATGGTGACAAGTTTTAAGTGTTTTAAATTATCTTTTCCATTTTTTGCATAACAAAATTGTCAGGACTGAATGCATGCGAACTGTAAATAAAAGCCCATGATAACAGAAGGTCATACACTATTAAATACGACTACGCAGGCGTCAGCCTGTCGATACCGTACTCACTTCTAGAAAAAGTGACGTGAGAAGTAACAATATTTGCGTTATATTTTATACTGTCATTTTAATAGCTTTTGCATCTGTTGGTTGGGAACGCCCACAAAAATGACTTGGTTAATCCTTTGCCATTACTGAGTGACATACAAATGGCAGCTGTAGACCTCGCGACAGGCCCTGAGGGTTCCAGGAGGTTGAGGCTCCCAGATATCAAGACATTCGGCACATGAAGGTAGTAGGGTTGTCAGCCCTACGCACCGGCCGCCTTTACCCCCCAGGAAATATTCCTGGTACTCATTTCTGTTATCCCGGTGGGGACGAGATTTTACGCCCGTCCAAACCGGCCCTGAGGCCCACCCAGCTTCCTATAAAGTGGGTAGCGGGTCTTTCCCGGGGGTAAAGTGCGGCCGGGGCGTGCTGCTGACCATTCACCCCCTTCTAGTGCCGCGATCATGGAAGAGTAGAGCTATACCTCTACCCACCCTCTGGGCCACACCGGGCCGTAACGGGATCACTGTACCGTTACCTTACTCATTTCTGTTAGAGGCTGAGTCGACCCCAGGGCCATAGCGTGGCTGGAAGGATTTTGTCAATAAAAAATTCGAATGACAGCATCGGATATCGGACGCGCGACCTTCCGCCTTGTAGCGCAGGGCCTCAAGCAACTGCGCCACTGCGTGCCCCCGGCCTACATTGCACGAAAAGCAACAAGATGAGATTTTTGTGGGAAATCTAGAGGAATTAAACTTCGTAGTAACCAAGTATGTGTTCTACGAATTCGTATTAGGATCTTAATATATGAGCAGTGCATCTCTTCCACCACACCGGTATTGATGACATTTGATAGATTTGTACAAGGATCAAGAACATAGAGTTTTACCAAGAAAAGTCTAACGTTTCTCATGTTGTAAGATGACAGCGTAAAAACCAATTTTCTGCCTTTGGCTCGAGAATCCTAAAGACTTGCGGAGACAGCACAGACTTGTTGGGTTTAAAGTGTATTTTATATTTCTTTATAACTTCAGTTCCCGGAAAAGCGTAGTCAGTATAGTGATTTGGCTACCGACTGGACACAGGAATCGTGGTTCTACTCCCGGCTGGGCGAAGAGATTTTTTCTCCTTTCCAAAATACGAGCATTCGATCGGCACTGGTTACCCAGACTCCTACTAAACGGAGTACCGCGTGCTTTTTCCTCGAGCTACAGCATTCGGAGCGTGAATCTGACCGCTCACCTTCTATCTAGTAAAGGTAAAGATAAAGGTAAAATGAACCCGTTACGGCCCGGTGTGGCCCAGAGTGTGGGTGGATGACCGCGGCACTAGAAGGGGGTGAGTGGTCAGCAGCACGCCCCGGCCGCAGTTTACCCCCGAGAAAGACCCGGTACCCATTTTACAGGAGGCTGGGTGGGCCTCAGAGCCGGTCTGGACGGCCGGAAAATCTCGTCCCCACCGGCATTCGATCCCGGACCGTCCAGTCAGTCGCTATACCGACTGAGCTACCCGGCCCTCCTTCCATCTAGTACGGACCTTTTTTTTCCAGGAAATGTTTGTGTGTCTGACCACCAGCTGCCACTTAGTAATGAAGTGGAGAATGCATGGGATTTTACCTCCACTCTCTCACACCTCTTCGTGGCACTGTGATGGTCCCAGCGTATAGAGACAACACAGTACACGTACAGAAGCACGATGTAAGTGTTTTGTTGTTATTAGAACACTGACTGATTTGAGAAATTCGGACTTCGTCTGTTTTCGTCCGACGCTATACGATGTAAATTTTGTAGCTGGTATAGCACTGGTTTATTTGTATGTTTGTTTTTGGCGCGACCCCCCCCCCCCCCATTGGGCCAGGGCCTCCTCATTCACGAATTTTCTAGATCACAGACAACGACGCACCATATTCGGTAGGACACCTCTGGACGAGTGATCAGCCCGTCGCAGAGACCTCTACCTGACAACACACAACACTCACAACAGACAGACAACCATGCCCTCGTTGGGATTCGAACGCACAATCTCAGCAGGCGAGCGGCCGCCTACCTACGCCTTAGTCCGCGCGGCCGCTGGGACCGGCGGTACAGCATTGGTTCGTGGCCTAAAAATATACTGGAATGCGGTGATTTTATAGTCCCACGTATGTACATGTGTCATCATGTAGAGTGGGACGATCCAGAGAATTTTCCTCTTCAAATCGTCCGTACCGTCTCTGAAACCCGCCCTTCCTTCTGGTCAGTTGGTTTCGGGGTTCTGTCCTGGGGCTATTGTGGCCTGGGTGTGATGTTGACCATGGTCCCCCTCCTAATGTCGGGGTTAAGAATGAACAAAACTGTACCTCTACCCCCCCCCCCCATTTCCCGTCGCCCCATATGACTTCAGTGGTGTGGACAGGGACAGGTTTGCCTTTAAGAAGTTGGACCATTCGTGTACTGCCATGCGTGCTGCATGAACCATCACATGCTCCTAAATTCAGACTGTGCCTGTTAATAAAAAGCTTCAGATTTTCCCTTTACACCAGTTATTGAATCTGCCACGTCATCGCCATCTGTTCCATATGACGTCTTGTGTGTAGCGATAGTAATCACATATTTCGCTCCTTATAAACGTCAGAGCTTCATGCATAGTTGAGCGACAAGAAACATTGGCATATACTGCAGACTGTTATCAAGGTCCCTCTGCTTCCGTCTTGTAAATGATTTCAGTTTTGCTTTTGAAATATACTTGTGCCTAGATCAGTCACTTAGACCGAAATTAATTACATCGTGCGATACCGAGTGATAAAGTAATGGTAAGTTTCTCCGCTGACCTTTAAAGCACTGCATTTTAAATTCTGCATGTCATAGTCAGTTAGTTGCTTTTTTACTGTAAGTGGACACACCATCTGAATGGCCTGTGTTTCCACATACTTATGTCCAACGAGCGACACCACTGATAGAATTTCGATAAAACGTAGTGTTAAGTGATTTGTTGTATTCTATAAATTGATACGCAGACTCCTTTGAGACCTACACGGGTTTATCTGGAACATTTTTTGTGCATTCGTGACGAAAATTTGCAACAATTCAGCGATTATCTTTGTCTTGTTTGTACACCCGCACATACATAACTATTCGAGAAATGATGAAGGGGTGTTAATATAATTTGGTATTGGACGTTTTACCAACATTTTGTCGACGCGTTCCATTTTGGGTTAAAATGGTACATCTCGTGCGTTTATGCACTGTGCTCCAGCACAACGTGCCAAAGACTTAAAAGAGTGAAAAAAATTCAGAACAGGCCTTGCATGGGAAAATTACGCACCATTTGTGTTCAATATACCTTTCCCTTTAAATATTAAGATCTTTGTTTAATCCTTATTATTTAATGTCTTTTATCATTTCAACGTCGACGCCACAGTTTTGTGATTTTTGTTTTAGGGACGGCAGTTAAAGGCTCGTATAGCGACAGCCTGCGGCAGTCGTCTTTCTACATGTCTTACTTATCTGTTACAATTTTGCTCTAAATATATGAGTTCCCTTTTTAGTCTGGCATTCTTCATATCTCATACAGTTGTGCTCTGGACTAGATAATGGACAGTTAGTTTTGTTAACCGTAATCAGAATCATGTGATCTGCGACTTCGACGCGCCTAGATTACCGCAGTGCCTATTCATGTCAAAAATTAAATGAAGCTTTCTCTAACTTGAATTTCTATGTATGTACGTAGGTTATTCGGAAAGTAAGTACCGTCTGCGCATATCTCTCGCGCATTCTCGAGACTCACTTTGCGCATGTGCAGTGTCTTCCTCTATCAATTGAGAAGCCACAGACGCCATTTCGTGAAATTCGTGTTATGTTTATGTTTGTTCCTGTGCGTTAAACATGTTTAAGACAATTGAAGGGGCCGCCGACTGTGAAATA
>Ga0123353_10018490_pt1 | contig 10307 bp, 4 predicted proteins | sample TergutLab28metaG_3_FD_92763 | JGI IMG/M metagenome (GOLD analysis project Ga0123353, IMG submission 92763) | Labiotermes labralis P3 segment gut microbial communities from Petit-Saut dam, French Guiana - Lab288 P3 | ecosystem: Host-associated > Arthropoda: Insects > Digestive system > Gut ...
GAGATTGCAACGTCTATTAACATACATGTTCCCTTTTCATTATCACGGATTATAATGTCTGGTTTGGTGTTGGGTTATTATTATTATTATTATTATTATTATACCTGTATTAATAACGGCACAAAAATCTGATGTATTCCGAGAAAAGCTAGTCCCTGTGCAGGTGTGTCTACCACAAATCCCACATATGGCTAGTCGCCATGTGACGGTAAAGAGGCGAATCCGTAGCTCCACGGAGGATCTAACTCGGACCTTCCAGCTAATAAGCAATAATTTTGTTCACTTTGTTTAACCCCTTAAACGCCAAATTAAATCCCATCTGCCATCTGCTGGCATTATTAGGAGCTCACCATATTCTCCACGTTAGCAGGGTAAGGATTAACCAAATCTGAAGCACCCAATTAAAAGTTACTGGCCCGTACTTCCACACTTTTTAATTCCTGAAGTCCCATATTAAATTTTTACCACGGATAAAACGAACCCCTAGAAAAACATCCAGTGAGAACGTTATAAAGAGGCAGTTTCCATGAACTTAGAAGTAATATTTTTCCTCTTTGAATTCCTGCACGTTTGAAGAGCTTGTTTGTACACAATGTCTCAGATGATTTGTAGATGAGCGAAACAAAAATGAAAAGAAACACAGTACAGATGACGTAACCGCAGGCTACATTTGTTTGGGAAATGTTACAATAAACAACTGCAGTAGCTGTAGGGAATTCTTTGAATTGATTACAATTGTATGAATATTACTTTGGGGTTCTTGGTAATGTTACTTTAAAACATTAAAAAAAATGTTACTGTGCGAATACACTGTACTATAATGTTAATAAAAATCCAACCAGATGCAACAGTATGCAGATATTTATTTACTGCAAAGTCACTCTACATGTTTAGGGTGTCACAGCACCCATCATCAGGAGTACTAAAAACTGTAACCGCAGCCTCCGTTACAGGTCATAATACTGGTACAGTTACTTCCTTCCAACGTGGCCTGATCGGGACTGGTTTGTGCGAGTCGCATTGGAGGCTGCGGTTAGAGTTTTTAGTACTCCTGATGATGGGTGCTGTGACATCCGAAACATGTAGAGTGACTTTGAAATAAATAAATATCTGCATACTGTTGCATGTGGTTGGATTTTTATTAACAATGAATTACGATGCACGGAATCATGAGCTTAAAACACTCTACTATGCAGCAACCAACGATAGCTGTAATGGCCCCTAAAGTTTCTGTACAAAATCTGAATTAATAGGCTATGGATAAAACTGCTCCGACTTTCGCATGCAATTCGAAACTTCTGTTCCTCCCTATTTCATCCGGTGTAATAGCCTCACCTTATTTTCTTACTGTTGCTAGAATTCCCAGCACGATCTTCACAGTCTTTCATTTTAGCACTTAGGTATAGTGTGTAAAAAATACTAAGAGCTGTTTCAGAGTGTCTTCAAATGCTATTAAGTAATTTGTTAGATGCATCATCCCCGTTGTGTTTTATGCAAATTAGGAGGGGGTGGGTACGTGAAAACACAACTGTCTTTTTACCTGTATAGTTTTTCATTATACATTTTTGTGACCTGAGGATGGCCCACATTGGCCGAAACATGTCGTCAGCCTAACAAAACAGATACAAAGACAGTTGTGTTTTGACGTACCCACCCCCTCCTAATTTGGTATTAAGTAAATTTTACAATCCTTTAAATGCTTACGATAGATCATTTATTCAAAAGAAAATCTCTACTTCATAAAATCTTAATTATATTTTTATGTGTGCAAAGGCCGGATATTGGGCCCTATTTGACGGGATTTTATCCACTTCACAATCTCAAAACGATTTCCTTAAGGTTCTACTTAATGTTAAGACCCCATATATCCACAATACCAATCAGAATTTGAGGGAGCCATATAAAGATCTAGACATAGTAGCAGACATTAAAAACTACAGATTTGAATGGATTGGACATGTAGTAAAAATTTATCAGGGAAGGAGAGCTAAGAAAATGTGTGTGACTAAACAGGAAGGAAATAGAAGAAGGGGAAGACCGAGACTGAGATGGCTGGAAGGTGTCAGAAAAGGATCTACGGGACATGAAGGCTAAGAGATGGCGACAGAAGGCACTCAATAGGGAAAAATGGGCAACCGTATTTAACCTTTTGGCGCCGGAATTATGTTTTTTTTTAATTTTAGCACACCCTGTATATGAAATGTGAAAAATACAGGAACCAAAAATGTTAGAATTTGCTATTTATAGCATATAATAAACATCACAGATGCTGAGAACTCACCATCGTGACATATCCATACCAATCCTATAAAGCAATACCACATACTTTCGGATGTAAACCTGATGATGGCCACATTAGGCCGAAACATGTAGTTTACTTCATCCTGTATTAAACATCTTTGTAGATATTGTTGTGTCATTGACTGATACCCACACCTATTGTTTATATACACACAACGGGGATGGCTCAATTTAAAAAAAAATACAGAGCACGGCACGCAGACATGACGGTCTTCCGTACGCTACTGTAAGAGGCGGGACAATAAAAAGAAGCGACTATCCCACTAAACACAGGATATTTCCCTGTCCTCAATTAACCGACTGGTCTTATTTTAATGTACATGAAACATGTTTTCTGTGAGGTAAAAACTAAAATGTTACACTAATTTACGTGAAAATCAGCCTTCAAACGGTTGACATTAAATCAGCGGAACACTTATTAAACACTGTGCTTGAAAGGCTTAAACCTCAATACTAAGTCTTCTATGCATGGAACTGACTTACCATTCAAATGAATTTCCTCCGTTTGTTCATCATGGAAGTGCCTCCACGTAAGCAAGACGCTATATAACTAACAAAGACAGAGCAAAACTTCAACAATATATCACAAGAAACCTTGAAATTTCACGAGAAATTTGTCACTGCCTTTGGTCTGAAATATTGGGCGGGGAAGGTCCGTCGACACGACCCGTACACCTGCGGCACTTGACAGTTGCAAATGACAAGGCAGCCGTGGACACTGACGCTCTTTCGCCTGCTTTATAAAAGTGTTTCTACCTGTATCTCTACTAGGCTGAAAATCGGTAAATTGGAATTTTAATTTACTCAGTCGTCGGGTAGATGATTCGTTCTTCAACGACCCTATGTCAACTAATTTGTTTAAAAATCTTCCAATAAAATATTATACAAATATGTAAAAATAAACTAAAGTTGGGGCTTCTTGCACCTCACTTTATTTCTGCTGTATCACATTGCTGTTAGTAGCTGAAAGTATAGCCTGTTGAGGTAAAACGTATAATAATTTGTGATAGAATAAGGTGGAGAGCGGTCGAGGTCTAATTTGAGGTAGGTTCCAATTCCAGGATTTTCCTACAGCAGGGGTTAAGCATTTTTTATTGTCGGACTCAGGATAAGTTTGGCAGTCCGTTTGGTCACGGACAGTACCTTTTTGAATTAATAATAATTCCTTTTTCATTACTTTACTGAATATGTGTGTACTTCCGTCATTAAGTATAAGGGACACGTAAGAAGTTACGGACCTGTAAAGGTAACGGCAAGCCGATACAGGTGGTCGCGCGGTCTAAGGCGTGGGTCTGCGACCACTCGCTTGCTGGGATTGTGGGTTCGAGACCCGCCGAAGGCATGGATGTCTGTCTCTTGTGTTGGTGTGTTGTCAGGTTGAAGTCTCTGCGTCGGGCTGATCACTTGTCCAGGTGAGTCCTACCGATGGTAGTGTGAGTGTGATCGTGGAGTTTCGACAATAATAAGGTATTGTCCTTCTAGGGCTCTCAGCCAAGGGAAAAAGGTTAATGTACAGTTCACTCTATAACCTGCCATGAAGGCAGAGAAGAGACTTAGAAGAATAGCTCTACTCTTTCTTTAAACTCTTGCTAGATGGAGTGGATTGTTAGCGCCACGCCACGGCCGCTTTTCTGCTGGGAAAGATCTGATACCCATTGTATGCGTGGTTGGGTGGACCCTAAGTAAGGTCTACGTGAGTACGGAATATCTCGCACAGCCGTGATTCGATCCCCGCACCGTCCAGCCCGTAACGAGAAGCTATACCGACAGAACTATCCCATCCCACACATTAGACCTTGTATACAATAATATTACTGAAATATAATTAACAATTATATTATTAGTTGATACAGAACATTACCCCCTGCAAAATCGTCATTATGAGACTAACGCAAAATTAAAATATTTTCTCTATATTAATATGATACCTTTACCTTTTACAAGCTTCGAGAACCCTTCGAAACGTGATCTGGTGTTTGATAAACCTCGTCTTAGGACACGCTATGGTTGCATGCAGCTTCGATGCTTACATTTTGTGACGGTAATTTTCAGTATCTAGGAGATCACAGTTTGTTAAACAAGATCAAGGCTGTCGATCCTCAACGGCATTAGATCATATTTGGCTGGTGGTCCATACAGTAAGAACCATTGGCCTAAAGATACTCACGAAAGCCACAAATATGTCAGGATAATCGATCTATGAATCGGTATCTGAGCCCTGAACCTCCCGAATAAGAAGTAGCAATACTACTTGCCTGAAAAAAAAGTTTAGAGGCTGCTTGTAATATAGAAATATCACCTTACAAAAATTTCCACAATTGGAATCGGTCAAATGCGTTAAGACAAAGATTAATGAAAAGCTAAAGGATCTGCACGCTGTTAAGCAAATCTGACACAAAATTTTAAAGTTCATAGATTTTGTAAATGAAGATTAGACCATGTATTGGGCACTATGAGTTTAGTTGGCAATAGTTAGGGCAAGAAAAGTACTATTATTATCCCTCTACCTGACTAAGCACCATGCCTTAAAAACGTACTTGGAGAATGGCCGTTCATCTCCACCTATTCTTAACCTTCGGCACCAGATGCAGGTAAGTTTTCAGTTTCATAGCCAGGTAACTTATTTAAAAGGAGAGGCCTGTCAATAACCACTGAACAGGCAGGAAACTTACAGCAAAAATTGCATTTTTAAATTTTAAAAAATGGTAAAATGTTCCCTGTCAATGCTGTGAAGTCATACAGGTGCAGCAGAAGTTTGGCTCCAATTATTCTTGACCTCGGCAGTAGATGGAGGTGTGGGGTCAACTTCACCCCCCCCCTCCCCGGTTTACCCCCAGGAAGGAACCCCGCTACCCACTGAATGGAAGGTTGTGTGGGCCTTAGAGCCGGTCTGGACATTTTGGATATAAAAAAAACCTCCTGACCCTGCCGACATTCGAACCCCAAACTGTACGGCTTTAGTTAGTCTCTTTACGGACAACGCTGTCCTGTCTCCTACATATTTTGAACGCATGTCCTATAACTATACTAATTTGCACGTACCTGAAGAAATTATTCTGATTTATCTTCCTGTTTGCAACGTGCATAAATGATAATTAAGAACTTTATTATCCAGCTAATGCACAATATATAATATGTAGATACAATTAAAATTATAAAATATTTAAAAGTGCTCCAACATGTTTCAGATCACAGAGGATCCGTCATCAGGGAGCCTTGTACAGTGCTTGGCTAAAAATTACAAGAATGATTCTATCATGTCCGTTGACATGGACAAGGTCGGTGTTATGGCAGCATATTCTGACCTATTGTGCGTGTGTGTAGTTCACTGTATATGAGGGCACAACGTGTCAGAATATGCTGCCATAACACCGACCTTGTCCATGTCAACGGACACGATAGAATCATTCTTGTAATTTTTAGCCAAGCACTGTAAAAGCCCCCCTGATGATGGATACTCTGTGATCCGAAACATGTTGGAGCACTTTTAGATATTTTATAATTTTAATTGTATCTACATATTATATATTGCGCATTAGTTGGATAACAAAATGTTTAATATTCTGATCCATGATTACCTACAGAATTAAATTAACGCAAAATTTTTACCCACGTACTGCGGACCGCGAGTTAAAAACTACAGCAGTAGCAGTGTAAAAAATCTCAGAACGCTCTACCTATTCAGGGCAAAACCTGCCTCTCTGCTCCTCCACCGCCAACGCTGGACCAGATTGAACCGAATCGATTGTGAGGAAGTGAACGGAAAGGGGTAGTAGTGGCACTGATGAAAGGGGGTAGAATGGAAAGTATGGGGATGGGCAAGGGGTGCTGCAGAACGAACTGTCCCTCATATTGGCCAACGGAGAAAGAGAAGACAGCAAAGCACTACTGACACAAATAGCTTTCATTCACTATCCAGCACTGCAAGACTCAGCTGCTATTTAGAGTACTGCCAATTTAGTCCCATTGTAACTGCAAGACGTCACATATGATTTCTTCCTAGTCAATAATTAATTAATAAGATCACAGTTTCATCGATCTACCTCTTCAGTTATCACTGACTGTACAATCTATAGTGTTCCGATTCCCATTACATTCCCAAGCAAGTCGCCACCAACTTTAAGCCTGACAATCACTTAAATAATGTGTGAAATTTCATTTGTTATCTCATAGAAGTCACCCCCGTTACAAGCACAAAATTGGTCAATATAATTTTAGAAAATGACGGATTTTAAGGGATTCATAGGAAATCTACGAATAAAATGTGTGGACAAAATGCGCTGTTAAATCAGTTTAATATACTGTCAAGACGTTTTGGATAGGGCTGGCAACATCGCATGACCTCCATCACCACCGGGGTTTTGCTCCCTTAAACAGCGAAGATCCATTTTCTGGGCTATAATGAGTAATTGTAGACGTACTATACATTTACAGACACCATTTCGTTACTTCATTATCACTTAACGGACAAAGTAAGTGGCGAATCGACACCCTAGTAATCGGTATAAGAACGTAAAATGTCTCGGAAATTACTCAAATTAAGGTTCTTGCGTGATTATATTCACCAGTATCTCTTCATTATCTAAAGACTGCTTGAAACTAACACTTTTCTGTAATTTATTATGCACATTTTGCACAAGCAAATAAATAAATTGACCACAAAACTGAGAGGTCATACCTGACTGCATGCCGCCAGTAGCAAAGCGTTCAATGAGGTCATACCTGACTGCATGCCGTCAGTAGCAAAGCGTTTAATGAGGTCATACCTGACTGCATGCCGCCAGTAGCAAAGCGTTTAATGAGGTCATACCTGACTGCATGCCGCCAGTAGCAAAGCGTTTCATGAGGTCATACCTGACTGCATGCCGCCAGTAGCAAAGCGTTTCATGAGGTCATACCTGACTGTATGCCGTCAGTAGCAAAGCGTTCAATGAGGTCAGATACACGTTATATATAGAAATCTATTATAATAGTTAATGGGCCTCTTTCATGTCTCTCCGTAAAGCCCAAACACAACAAAAACTTAACAGGCAGTTTATTAAGTCAGATAAATCTAACTTAATAAACTTTCTCTTAAAGGACTTATTATCCTTCCTATAATTTTTTTAAACGGAAATGTGTGAGATAGCTTAGCCGATATCGTTGACAAACTAAAGCTTGGACGACCCTGAAATTCATTTTTGATTCCCGAGGTGGACAGCTTTTTCTCTCCGCCATGTCGCCTACACTTGTATTGGGTTCCATCGAGCCACTCATCCAATAGGTACAATGGCCTCTGTCCCGGGAGACAAAGGGGCTGAAACTTAAAAAAAATCACTATTCTGCATCTGATGCCTAGACAAAAATGCGCGTAGACGTACCTCCTATCCCCAGTACGTCTTTATTGCACTGCTTAATTACGAGAAGAATCTGCCTCTACACTGCAAAATACGGAGACAGTTCATCAACATTGCTCTTTTACTGTAATGCTGTGACGAGTAGGTGAATTGGTGAAGGATGTCGGTCTAAGTAATTAAGGCCTGAAACTTTTTATTTCGAATTTCAGACAAGAGGACATCCCCTTTGTGTTCAAGTATACTTATAAAAAGGAAAGAAGTGGAAATACAGTCAGTACACAGGTTTTATCATGCATGTAAAAACAGCTACATGTTTCGGCTATATTATTTGTAGCCATCATCAGGCTGGATACAGGGCGCTGAATAATAAAACTATAAAAATATGACACAATAAAAAAATGTGGGGACGAGATCTCGTATTTACATTCAAGCACAATTATACAAAATTATATAAAAGTACATGAATATATGCTACCTTCATACTTTCATGTGCTTTAATATCAAGACGAGATCTCATCCCCACGGTTTTTATTGTATTGTATTTTTTATAGTTTTCTTATTCAAGTTCCTATATTCTGCCTGATGATGGCTATATATATATAGCCGAAACATGTGACATTTTTTATATGTATGATAAAAGTTGTGTTTTGGCTGTATTCCCACTTCTTTTCTTTGTAGTCGAATCTTCTGCTAAATTAATTCTGAAAACCAGTGAATTTATCTTCTCTTCCCGGAGACTTCAACGGCCTTTTCATTCCCATCTCCTAGAATAACTTAAAATGATTAAAATACAGATACAGTAATCTGTACATGTTAGTTTCATATATACGAAAACTGTCTCTATGAAACGAAAAGAGACTGACTGTTATACATAATAATAAAGGTGAAAGGTAAAGCTTTCCCGTTACAGGCCCGGTGTGGCCCAGAGGGTGGGTAGAGGTATAGCTCTACTCTTCCATGACCGCGGCACTAGAAGAGGGTGAGTGGTCAGCAGCACGCCCCGGCCGCACTTTACACCCGGGAAAGAGACCCGGTACCCATTCTACAGGAGGCTGGGTGGGACACAGGGGCGGTCTGGACGGGCGGAAAATCTCGTCCCCACCGGGATTCGATCCCGGATCGTCCAGACCGTAGCTCAGTAGCTATACCGACTGAGCTATCGGGCCCACACACAGAACAATAAGTCAGAGAAAATTCGTAAGTGAAACAGGGTCAAAATAACACGAGGCTGGAGAAAACTGTGTGACGGAGGACTTCATAATACGTAAGTACCAATCATCAAATATTAAAACGACAAAATGAAAGAGGAGATGGTAAAACAAGATCGCATTATATATATACATTGGTCGTAAAATCAGAAAGGAAGAAACATAAGGTAGACCTAGAAGTAAATGAAGTAGATATATCTCCCCTCAGATAATATTCATTTTTGGACTGTTGGTAACATTACAACGAACCTTCGGCTTAGGTAAAAAGTGAAAAATTTCTTTACCATCTACGCGCCAATTCACTTCTAAAAAAAAAAAAGGATGCTGGCACATGCAATTACTTCCCGGCTGCACACAGAACCTGCCATATTCAGTTACCCTCTGTAGCTTTGAAATGTGTCATTAGGTGTATTTTTAACCTGTAACATGTACCCGAACTTACATCTCAATTTATTCATAAAAGTCACAAAATGCAGTTTCTGTGCTGTACAACGTTGTAATTCCAATTTCCTTTTACACAGATTAAACTTTATACATCACACAGGTATATTTCGACACGCACCTCTTTAACCAGTTTAATTGTGACGCTGCGCATATTGGTAGACAGGCTTATTTTACTGACATTTCGCAGTAACAATGAATTTCAGTAGACTATTAATGTTCCACGTTTCATAATTAATTGGATGCACGTCACAGTCACCAACGCGATAAGGGAAATTGTTGTCCTATGCGATCGACAGGAGCGGAAATTCCCACTCCATTGGGTTACAAGGACTTCCAAGACCAGCTACCTACGCTTTCGCGCGAGCAATTCGCAATGATGTCCACTGCTACGTCACAAAGCAACACTCTCAGATATTCTGCTGTCTTGCGCTTCGTTATAAATATCTGCCCACGTCGAAATGTGTTCTATTACACATTGTACTCGTAATGCAATGTACGGTGTTTTTGTAGACCCAGTAATTCTTAAAAGATGACATTTTTTTTTAATTTTGTACTCTGACCAACAATGCACAATTATCTCGCAAATTATAAAATATTAAAACTGTCCTATTTACAAATTTAGTGTTTTAATGATTTTATAATATTGATATTTCAACGACTATAGTGTGAAAACTTGCATAAAGCCTATGTGAAATATCTTAATTATAAACTTATGACCAACAGTTGCGTTTGAAATATTTGTACAACTTGGAAAGGCTCCCTGAGGATAACACGACAGTGTCGAAATATGTAGGAGTGTGGTGATTATGATGATGATGATGATAATAATAATAATCATATTTATTTACTGCAATTAGGTTGTCACCCGGTGGAAGTGGTTATTTTACATGTATAGAAAATATGAAATTGGTTACTAATAAATTTAAGTCGGGAGGGCTACATGAGAAGCATGTAATGGCAACTTGGAATCTTGGGAACCATCTCAGCATTTGCTTATAGACACAGGGAAACCAAGAAA
>Ga0123353_10018491_pt1 | contig 10307 bp, 6 predicted proteins | sample TergutLab28metaG_3_FD_92763 | JGI IMG/M metagenome (GOLD analysis project Ga0123353, IMG submission 92763) | Labiotermes labralis P3 segment gut microbial communities from Petit-Saut dam, French Guiana - Lab288 P3 | ecosystem: Host-associated > Arthropoda: Insects > Digestive system > Gut ...
CACAGGTAAAATCTAATATAAGCATTCCTCCCTCCGTGAAAAAAAAGTAAAACTCAACGGAGGAAGGATACTCATTTTGTAAATTCAAAAAAAGACCAATGTATGGCAAGGGACGGTATATACCACTCATCAGAGGTGAACAGGGAACGAGTATACGCCTGAATATGTTATCGGGCGGGACCGGTACTGCCAAAACCGTGGAACTCGTTCGGGACGAAATTAAGTTCCCGGAACCTACGGCGGAACAACGTCAACAGCAACAAGCGGCAGCGGTCCAACAGCGGATCGCTGGTCAAATCCGAGGCAACCAAAGCCCTAGGACACGGGTTTTACTGGAAGCCCACAAACTCGCTGATGATCGCTCTACATGGGGTGAAAATGGCACTTGGCTGACGATGCGTACTCTCCTACAAGCCGGCGGCGATGTCGAATTGGGATTGACCGATGACCAAAAACAGCAACTATCGTCTCTCTACGGCGGCGATTTGTCAGAAGAGTATAGGCAACGGATGGGACATAATCCAACGCCAGAATATATTTTGGTACGGGACACTTTTATGGCAGCCAATACACGACCGGATGACCCGCTTTTTGAGCGTGCCACAGAAGAAGAGAAAATTGCCTATCAAGAAGCACACATGGCTTTCACAAATCTTTGGATGGCTGACTTGCATACGAAGATTCAGGAAACTTTATCACCAGAGCAAATGCTCCAAGTCCGAAAATTAGAAATGCAACTGATGTCGGAATTGGGTATTCCTTTCCCTTCGATGTTTGAACCCCTCGATTTGACCGAGGAGCAAAAAAAGGAAATGAAAGAAATTGCCGATGGACTGAAAGCCGAGTTTGACAGTCTCACGAGAGAAGCCGCTGCGCTCCATGCCGAACAAAGAATGACCGCCCTGAGATTGCTTGAAGGAATGTCCTTTGATTCAATGGAAGAATTCAACAAAGCCCGAAGCGATGCCATACGTCGGTATGTACCGAGCGAAGAGATGCGCAGGAGAACTGCGGATTTACAGGAGCGAGGGAAAAAATTGGTAGCGACCTTGCAAGACCGTTTAATGGATGTGCTGACCGATGAGCAATTAGACAAGATGCAGAAAATTTTGGACGAAACACCGGAGTTTGCCAAGAGAATCCTTGCCCGATTCAAGGCGGGTCGGGAGACACAGGAACAGTCGCCGGTCTATGTACCGGGTCCCAATTCGTGGCGACCCGGCGATCCGGTGCCGGTACAATTCAAAGAAGAACGTCGTCGCAGCCGATTTTCGCAGGAATAATCTCGTCGCTCCGTTGTCCTGCGTTACCGGCTTTCAAGAAGTTTCTACACAAGTATAAAGCTGACATCTGACGATTGCGGTTCTGCGTCGGCGTACCGGCTAAATCCGGTCGTTCCGCTACATTTCCGGCTTGCATAACGCCTTGCTTACGCTACGGGCTCTGTGCCGAAAAATGATATAATACTCGTGAGCGAAAACCTAGCCTCACCAACTTCTAACTCCTGTTCTCCATGCCTAACACGATCATCAAAGCCTCTGCCGGTTCTGGAAAGACGTTTCAGCTGAGTAATGAGTTTCTCAACATCATTCTGCGTGCCGATGGAAAACGTGTCGGAGAACAAGTCAATACGATCTTGGCATCGACGTTCACTCGCAAAGCCGCCGGAGAAATCTTAGACCGAATCCTCACCCGACTCGCCGAAGCAGCACTCGATAAAGAAAAACAAAATGAACTCGCAACGCACGTTCCGCTCCCCGCTAAAAACAGAACCGAACTACTGCAAAAAACTGTCGCGGAACTTGCAAAAAATCTGTATCGGTTGCGAATCTGTACGCTCGACTCCTTTTTCAATAAAATTGCCGCCTCCTTTGCTCTCGAACTCGCACTGCCGCCCGGCTGGTCGATTATGGACGAAACGGAATACCAACGCAGCATTCACGAAGCCATTCGGGCAATTTTCGAGGAATCGGACAAAAACGAGGCACGGAAATTACTCCATCTTCTCCAAAAAGGAGAACAGGAACGAAACATCACACAGGAAATCGTCGGACTGGCAAAAGAATATCTTCCGCTCGTTCGCAGTACGGAGATTTTGCACTGGGATCACACCGATACGTCGAAACTCGGTGAATTAACGCAAGGCAAAATGACGGAGGAAATGATTCAGCAACATGTCGCTCCGATTCTGAATGATCCAGACTTGCGTCAGAGTATTCTGCCGGCAAATGCAACGAAAAAGAAGGGTGAAGTCGTACTCGACAGCACCTTTGTAAAGGCACTGGAAAAATTTATCGGCTATGTACAAGCACAAGATTGGAAGTCCTTGCTTGCCGATGGATTCGGAAAAAAAGTTTCCCAAGGCGAAGAGAAGTTTAACAGAAAAACGATGGAGCCGCCGTTGCTCGACTTTCTGACTCCCCTTGTTCGGCATGCACAGGCAGTATTGCTCGAAACGATCATTCATCAAACGATTGCGACCCGGTCTTTGCTCGACCTCGTTTGGGAAAAGTTGGAAGCCATTTTACTGCAAAAACGCGGATTTCGATTTGAAGACATTACGTTTTGTCTCGGCGATTTGTTCCTCCGTAAGCCGAATGTCCTGCCGCAGCGGTTGCTCGCCCATCGGATGGATGCGACCACGGAACATCTTCTTCTTGATGAATTTCAGGATACATCTCTTTCGCAGTGGAGGATTCTCAAACCTTTCGTGCAGTCGGTGAACAAAGGAACGCAAACATCGTTTTTTTGCGTCGGCGATTTGAAGCAGGCAATCTACGGTTGGCGCGGCGGAATTGCCGAAATCTTCGAGACGGTCAACGACTTTCTCGAACAAGACGGAGCAGACCGTCTCGAAACACCCGTCATGAATGAAACCCGGCGGAATTCGCAAGCAGTCATCGATACGGTCAATCAGGTCTTTCTTGACATCGGTACGAACACTGCCGTGTGCGATAAGTCTCTCGTTGCCGCCGCCAAGTGGCAAGAATGGTTCGGTAACCAAGAACATGAAACGAAAAGTACCGGCAAAGAGAAAGGATACTGCGTTCTCGAATCCGCCCCGACAGAGGAAACAAGCGAAAACGGCGACGATGACGAGTCGATTGACACGGAAACACCTTTTTGGAAATACACATTGAATCGAGTTGAGCAGTTGCACCGAAAGCATCCGCACCGAAGTATCGGCATTCTGTTTCGTGCCGGAAAAAGTATTCCCACATTGCTCAAAGGGTTAAAAGCACGCGGTATCGAGGCGAGCGACGAAGGGGGCGTTCCCCTGACCGATTCGGCGGCGGTGCAACAGGTATTGTCCGTCATGACTCTGATCGACCATCCCGGCGACACGATAGTCCGATTTCATCTTGCCGAAGGTCCGTTGGCGGAGATGCTACCCCTTCGGGATTATGCAGACACTATTGAGGCGGAAAAGACGGCTCATCGTTGGCGGACAAAACTCTTGTCGCAAGGTTACGGCAAAACGGTTAAAGAATTGATGTCGGCACTGACACCGTGCAAACCGAAAGAGATGCAGCGGCTTGAAAAACTGTTGGAGTTGGCATATCGATTCGACGAGCAGGCAACCGGTACGCGTACCCGGCAGTTTGTGGAAGTGGTCAATGCAGCGCGGATGGCAACGCCCAATGCCGATGAGATAAGAGTGATGACGATTCACCGAGCAAAGGGACTCGAATTCGACATAGTAGTTCTGCCTGACCTCGCTGGTAACTTGGTCGGACAGACTCCGAAGGTGATTGTTTCGCAAGATTCGCCGACCGCACCGGTCAACTTTGTGCTTCGATGGGTGAATAAGGATTTGCAGCCTCTGTTGCCGAAATCCTATCCGCAAGCATTTGTTCAGTGGCAAGACAATCAAGTGAAGGAGTCGCTTGCCGTGTTGTATGTTGCGATGACAAGAGCAAAGCATGAACTGGTGATGATTGTTCCCGATAAAAGCAAAAAAGGCACGTATGCTGGCGTGTTGCAGACGGGATTAGAAAAGAGCGGGGGGCATACGCCCCCCGACGCAGACGGCAACAAACTTTACGCAACCGGCAATGAGGGTTGGGACGACGCACCCGTTGCCGACAAGCCGGTGTTGTCCGGCATGGCTTGGAACGCACTGGCAAAGCGACCGGTGTTGCGTAACTTACCGAGGGACACGCCGTCCGGCAGAAAGAGCGGGGGGCATACGCCCCCCGGTGCAGACGACGGAAAGAGCGGGGGGCATACGCTCCCCGACGTAGCCGACCGCCACGATGCATCACTACGAGGAACGGCAATCCATGCCTGTTTTGCAACTGTTCGGTGGTTGGAAGAGTGCAAGTTCGATGAAAAAAACCTGCAAAAAATTGTCGAACATTCCGTGGCGGGCAAGCGGGAGAAAATCGATGCTGCGGAAACAGTGGGCGAATTCCTTGCGATGTGCGGACAATCGGAGGTCCGAAAGGTTTTAATGCGTTCGAGTTATCCGGCGGAGGAAACGATTGATGTCGAGTCGGAACGTCGATTTGCGGTGCATTGGGAAGGAAAAATTCTGCACGGTTCGATGGATAGACTCGTCATCCGCCGCAAGGGAGACGAAGTGGTCGGCTTGGAGATTATCGACTTCAAGACGGATCGACGCGGCGGTGAGTCGGAATCGGAATTTCTATTGGATCGGCAAGCGATGTACGCTCCGCAGATGCTGGCGTATCGTCAAGCCGCCGAAAAGTTATATCTGAATGTTCGCATTGCAACGAAGATCGTTTTTACGTCGGTGGACAAAGTCGTGAAGATGGGGTGATTACCGATCACGTTTTCGTCCAGTTACTGAAATTCCGTTCCGGTACCGTCGAGGAGTTTTTTCAACTTTTCCGAGTCTATATTCTCGACGATGAAACGCACCGCTCCGCTGCGAAAGCCGACGTTGATGCCGCCCACGTGATGACTGCCGAGACCGGTCTTAAATGTTGCTTGCTCAAAGGAAATACGACCGTCTCCTTCGCCGAGTTTTTGCGGTTCGCGTATCTCCACAAGAAGTATCTGATTCGGCGACGGCGTAACGTTTGGTACGTTACCGACCATTGCATAAGTCGTTTCGTCGTCTGCCAAGCCGGGATGCGAAGGACAACGAAACTCTGCTGCCGTTTGCCGTCTGCCGTCTGCTGTCTCCAACAATGCCTCGCGCCAGTCCCCCTCGGGCAGACTGCCGTGCTCCTTTTCGTACAAGAGCAACGCAAGCGTTAAACGCTGCATGTTTTCGAGACATTCTATACGTTCCCTCCACGTCTTGGCGTTATGCACCGACGGACGGAGCAGTTGAATCAATGTGTCCGAAAGTCGATTCGTGCGACTTCGGATAAACAGGAGCGGAAACGGATTGTACGGATTCCCCGACGGTGCGAGAACATCATGCAGTGTTTTGTCATCGGACATTAACAACGTATCGTACACATTGTTGAGTCTTGTCAGAGCAATGTTAATGTCTATCGACCAAGTCATGCCAGGTAACAAGAGACGAAAGTACGGGAACGGATCTTCGTCGAAAAATCCCGGAGAGTTACCCCAGTACATATCTTGCGTGGAAGCAAGACCAAAATAGCGTTCTGATTCGAAAACTTCATTCAATGTGGCACGCGGCGGTAACGCATCAATTTCTCTCACGAGACGTTCAATCTGTTCTTTCGTTGGCGGATATTCGGAATTACCGCCAACGCCGGTGGCAACGCCCATCCCTTCAATCGCCATGCCGACGAACCCCATAATGAGCGTTCCTTGTTTTCCGGCATGCCTGCCAAGATGACGAATGGTCATAACATCGTAAATCGCACCGTCAATATCGCCGATGCCAATCCGATATCTGGCGCGGGCGGAAACGGCTCTTGCCCATTCCCGCATCATGACTGCCTCCTCGAAACCCCACGATTCAAAAATGGGATCATTTTCGTGTTTACGTACACGAGGAATAAAGAAAGCCGGTTTGCGTACTGCTTCTCCCAGTAGGTCAATTCCGGCTGTGTTTTCATCGAGCCAGTCTTTGAGTATTGGAAAATCGTCGAACGTCCAGGTCATCGTGCTCCCGAATTTCCGCTGTTGAGATTCTTCACCTTCGGCAGGCGGATTTTCTTGGTCATACTTGTATAAATAGGCGTTCGCATCAGGCGATTCGATTGCTTTCAGCGTCGGCTTTTCGTTCGGATCGAGACCGAGTTTCGCATAGACTTGGGAACGGTAGGGTTCGGGATCGAGTAATTTTTTGTCCTCGCAACAACCAGTTGACCGTTCCCTATCACCAGTAGCCCGGACGATGAGTCGATAGCCGTTATCATCGGTTTTCATTTCCGGCGGATAGAGTCGTTCTTCCATTGCCCGGAAGTAGTCGATGCGTTTGCCGTCGGCGGTCATCGGACCGAGGACGTAGGTCGTTTCCTTCGAGACCCGAAGGGGGGTCGGAATGTTAAACCACACGAGCGGCACGGCAAGAATAGCAACGGCAATGAGACAACCTTGGCAACCGCGTTGGCAACCACGCTTCGGCGGTTGATTCTGTACGGCTGATTCGAGAACAGATTGGGCTTGGTCTTTTTCTTGGGACATTGGGATTCTCCTGTTTGTTTTTATAATTCCCCTCCTTCGGAGGGGTGCCGCGCAGCGGCGGGGTGGTCATGCTCACATTAAAACCACCCCGTCATTTTGCTGCGCAAAACGCCACCCCTCCACGGGAGGGGAATATCCTGTCGGCTATCGCCGATGTTGCCGCCCGGCGGTCGGCAACCTACCTTTGTTTATCTGTTCATGTCCACAAAATAAGGCACATGATACACTTCCCTCACCGGCTGCACAGGTTGATTGCCGATCAACAGCATCAAACCGATACCGAACAGCACCCCGGCAACGATGCCAATCGCGGTTCCGTACAGACCGGCAACGAATTGGGCGGACTTGACATACTCTCGAAGCGACAGCGTGATCTCTTGATCGCCGGTCTTGACAATCGTTTCGATCAGTTTTTCGCCGGTGAGCGGCGGTCCAAGTTCGAACATCCGCATCAGGACATCGGACTTCACCGCCTCACGTCTGCCGGTCTGTGTCCGCGGCTCCAGCGTGGCAAGCGATGCCTCCAGTGCCGAAAGTTCGGGAGGTAAGGTTAAGGGGTGGGTTTGTGTTGTCATAGGTTTTTTTGTACATTGCGTCACCCCCGCGTAGGCGGGGGTCTAGAGGGTTATTATTCACGTCTTACGTCTAGATTCCCGCCTTCGCGGGAATGACGGTATATGGCGGGAATGACAAAATATCACGACAATCGCCTCTTCAATTCCGTCAACGCCTCGCTATACGCTCGAAACACACTCGTTTTCGGCGTACCGGTCAGTTCGGCGATTTCGTCAAACGACAGTTGATTCCAAATTCGCAACACAACGATTTCCCGTTGGCTCTCCGGCAGTTCGGCAAGTTTTTCCGCCGCTTCCATTGCTGGCAGCGTATCGTTCGGCACGAACCAATCGGGACGTTGCCTCGCGGCTTCAGTTTCGTGTTTCCGGTGCCTTTCTGTCTTCCGATACCGACTAATCGCGACATTACGGATCGTTTTGCAAAGCCACGCCATCGGATTTTCGGGACGTTTCGGTTGTTCGACCAATTTTAGGAAGGCATCTTGCACGAGGTCTTCGGCAGTATCGACGTTCCAACATCTGGCGTACAGAATCAGTGCGGAATATCGTTGATCAACGATTCCGACAAGTTCTTCGGCGGAGAGAAACGTCTGCTTGGACCCCATGATGTTCGTGATCGCCGATGACGGCTCTCTATAAAGGTAACGCCCGGCAAGGAGAATTATTCCAAAAATTTTCGCCCATTCTCACATTTTCTATGTCGGCTCGAACACTGCTGCACCATGCTTGCACAGAGGACACACATAGTCGTCCGGTATCGCAGTGCCCTCGTAGAGGTATCCGCATATTTTGCAAACGAATCCTTGTTTGCGTTCCACAGGTATTTGCGGCACCGGCTTGATATGGTCGAAATAGTATTGATACGTCACACTCGGCTCCTGAGACAACAAGAATGCCTGTGTTACCTTTGCGATAAACATTGTATGAGTTTCGCAATCGACGGATTCCACAACCTTTGCCGAAATGACACCATTGGTATGCTCCGGCACATACCGGATACCGTTGTCAGTGCGTGTATCGTAACCGCAGTTGGCGAATTTGTCGAACTGTCTGCCGCTGCCAAAACCGAATTGCTCAAAAATACAGAAGGGAGTGCTGGTATCCAAAATCGACACATTGAATTGACCGGTTTTTTCGATCAATTCACAAGAATAATTTGTTTTATGGACGGCGATGGCAATCCGCGCTGGTGTGCTGGTGATCTGGTTGACGGTATTGATGATGCAGCCATTGTCTTTGTCGCCGTCCTTCGTCGTCAACACAAACAAGCCGTAAGACAACTTACACAATGACAATGGATTGATAACGTCCACCGTCGCGATGTCCGATACGGAGTCTCGCTTGGGAAAGGTCGAAATCAGTGCGTCCGCCATCGCCGAGATTTGCGTCACCTGCTCCGCCTTGATTCCCGACTTTATGCTGACGAGGTTGTCGAGAATGGTCAGATTGGAACATTTTTGGAGTTTTTCTCGTATCAAGCGACCGCTGGTCGCCGCCCAAGTGCCGTTTTCGATGATCGCTACCGTCCGGTTCTGGAGATTGTGAGCGACCAAGTCGCTGAGTAGTTCGTCCATCGTAACAAAGATTCCCGCATTGTACGTCGTGGACGCAAACACGAGGTGACTCCATCGAAATGCAGCCGATACGATTTCCGAGGACGGAGTCACGGACACGTCGTACATCACCGTCTTGATTCCGTTGTCCCGCAATCGGCATGCGAGAATTTCCGCCGCATTTTCTGTGTTGCCATAGACTGAAGCATAAGCGATCATCACGCCGTATTCTTCGGGAGTGTAATGGCTCCAAAGTTCATATTTAGAAACAATGTCACTGATATTTTTTCTCCATACGAATCCGTGCAGCGGACAGATCAGTGCGATGTCGAGAGCGGACGCTTTCTCCAACAGTGTCCGAACCTGCGTGCCGTATTTCCCAACGATATTTGCATAATATCGGCGTGTTTCGTCCATGTAGTCATTGCCGAAATCGACTTCGTCGGCAAATATCGCACCGTTGAGCGCACCGAAACTGCCGAACGCATCCGCAGAAAAGAGAATCTTGTCCACGGAATCGTACACGACCATCACTTCGGGCCAATGCACCATCGGTGCCATAAAAAATTGAAGTGTGTGCTTGCCGGTAGGAAGCGTATCGTTTTCCCCGACGAGCATAGAGCGGGAGTCAATGTCAAAATTGAAGAACTGCTTGAGAAACGTCAATGTTTTTGAATTGCATACGATCTTCATTTCGGGATGCTTGACCATCAGTTCTTCGATAGCGGCTGAATGGTCGGGCTCCATGTGTTGGACGACGAGATAGTCCAGTTTCCGTGTTCCCAGCACTTCGGCGATATTTTCCATGAACCTGTGCCGTACCGCTTTATCGACGGTGTCGAACAGCACGGTCTTTTCGTCCAGGAGCAGATACGAATTGTACGACACGCCATAAGGGACGGAATAGACACCTTCAAACATTGCCAAGCGTCGATCATTGGCACCGACCCAAATCAAATCGTCTGTAATTTTTTTTACGCAGTACATAGGCGGTTACTCACTTGGCAAAACTATCGACTGAATGGTATTGTAAAACCGGAATCGTTGGATGTCAACCTGTTTTTTGGTTTTTTGGGGCTTTCCCCATTTCTGTGTGTTTTTGTGTACAATAGACCCTTGTGGTGCGAAAGGCAAAAAACCGAAAAATGATGTCGCATGGGGAAGGCGTTTTACCATATACCCTATGAACAGGATGTTTTTTCCCGAATGGACTCGCTACTCGAAATGGGAGGACCTAATCATGAAAACAACTTCAATAAACAACAAAATGACCCGATTCGCTGCCAATGTTTTGGCACTGACACTATGTCTTTCAATGGTGTCTGCCTCGCTCATGGCGCAACCGCCTCGCCGTTCATCGGAATCTTCTTCCGATGAACGTTCGACTGACCGTCGGTCACGGCAGACGCAGTCTCGTCCGCCGCAACCGACTCCACAACCATCGCCGCGTCCGCCACGTCCACCGCAACCGACTCCACAACCATCGCCGCGTCCGCCACGTCCGCCGCAACCGACTCCACAACCGTCGCCGCGTCCACCACGTCCGCCGCAACCGACTCCACAACCGTCGCCGCGTCCACCACGTCCGCCGTAACCGACTCCA
>Ga0123353_10018492_pt1 | contig 10307 bp, 10 predicted proteins | sample TergutLab28metaG_3_FD_92763 | JGI IMG/M metagenome (GOLD analysis project Ga0123353, IMG submission 92763) | Labiotermes labralis P3 segment gut microbial communities from Petit-Saut dam, French Guiana - Lab288 P3 | ecosystem: Host-associated > Arthropoda: Insects > Digestive system > Gut ...
AATCCTATAGAAATATGAGCTGAAGAAATAACTATAGTTATGGGATAAAGGATTATGAAATATTTTGTATCATACCAGAACATTGTGATGGTGCATATTCAATGTGAGTTTACTGAAAACTGTGTCTGTTGGGCATACACAATTTTTGGTGAAAAACAGTGATTTGTGTACTTTTTACTTACCTTTGATTCCTCCTGCTGCTTTTGTTCTTTATGTTTCTTTCTCATGTGTGTACCTGAAACTTCTGTTTGATTATCTGTTGATTTATATTCTTTTTTTTCCCCCCCTCCAGGATTGTGAATAGCAGAAGAATCATTTTACACATAAAGTAGCCTTCTGAAAGACAACAGAATGAGAAGAGCTAATGGAAGTGGCCGCTATTACGAACCACTTCCACAGTATAGCAATGCAGACACATTGGAAGAAGAGAACGATGCCATGACTGATGAGCTAAAAGACAAAGTGCGGATGCTGAAATCACTGACGTTAGATATTGGTGATGAAGTGAAATATCAAGACAGATTATTGCGTGAAATGGATGATGACTTTGAGAAGACTGGTGGTTTCCTAGGAAATACTATAAACAGAGTGCTAAGAATTGGAAAAGGCAGGCATAATTATTATATTCTTTACCTTGTCATATTCTCAATTGTTGTTTTTTTTATACTGTATCTTGTTATTAAATTTAGGTAAGTTCCGTGAAAGTATGGGATGTGGAATTGAAGTAATATAAGATTCTGGGGTTGTAATAAATAAATTTACCTATTCCTTTGTACTTGTGATTGTGCTGTATAAAGTGAATTCTAGAATTACACCATATTTAACACATTTAAAGTAAGCATTGTTATAACAAAGTAAAATTCCCACAAATGTCATGAAGTTATGATGGAAGACAGTGTTTTGTGTTCATAGTATATCGTATCTTTTGTGCAAAGGCAAAGTGGAAACAAAGTGGATATTGTAATTTCCAAACTTCACGTTGTTATTTATACTCTGCATTTTACTAAGTTATTTGAAGATTGCCAGTAATATGCACAGTATAAACTTAATGATTCTCAAATTCTCACAACAGTCAGCCCATGTTCCAACTTCTACAGTGGTGGTCACCACCAACATGTTTGAATATGGGCTGACTGTGTGAGAATTTGAGAATATGTAAGTGTATTTTGTGCATTTTTTGGATATCTTTAAGACATGTAACTTCCAAATCATATTTTAGAATTAAGGTTCTTATGATGGTGAATAATAACGTGTGACATTATGTAGTTTAGTCTGTAGGTGCTGACGTTTTCGAGGAACCTGCTGCTTCTGTTTAGCAACAAGAATCTGGAAACTGGGGAATGCCTGCTACCATGTGGTCTTCCCATTTGCTCTGTAAAAAACATAAGCATTAAAACATACAGTATAGATCCTTGATATCTCACTTTCAAGGAAGAACACAGTCTGAGGGTGTTCAGGTTGAGGTTGCTGGATGTGGGACTAAGTTGGAGGAAGTAACAGGATGGAGAAAAGTGTGTAATGAGGAGCTTTGTGGTTGAAGAAATCCAGTAGGTGAGATGGTGGGGTATGTGGTGTACACCTGCAGGAAAGGTACCAGTTTGAAGATGAAGGCATAGACAGGAGTATAATATTAAAATACATCCAAAGCCATAGGATGTGTGTGGACTGGATTTATGAGGTTCAGGGCAGGTATAAGTGGCAGGCGTCTATAAACACAGTAATGAACCTTCAGGTTCCATAAAATGTGGGGAATTTGACTAGCTGAGCAGCTAACAGGTTTTAAAGTAGGTTTCTTTTTCTTTTCCATGGAGTTTGTTTGCTGCAAAAGTGGAGATATCTCCCATCCAGGAGATGGAGGCTCCAATTTCCACCAGTCATGTGAAAATGTTTGGAACTGACAAATGGAAATAATGATGAATCATAAAACATACTTTATTTATACAGTAAAATATTAGTTCATTATGCAGGTTCAGCTCAACATTACTGGGGTATCTGAACTGTGTCCTTTCAAGGCCAAGAATGTCACATATGACTACAGAATTACAGTCAACATAAAGGCACATTATTCCTGTGCTTAGTCATCACATCACATACAGAGTAAGCCAGTGTTTTGCTTGATGCACCAGCTACTAAAGAACACCAGAGAGATAGCTGGGTGGGCTCTGTAGCCAGTTTGACCATAGTGGAAAAGAAATATCTCTGCTGCACGGAATCAAACCCTGGTACCCCTTTGGTCCAGCACATGGCCTAGTCACTGTACAAAGCTAAAATGTGTTTTGCATCATAATTTCAACTTTAGGTAAAACATGACAGAACAAACTATCACAATCTGGAAGTCAGATGCTTTTTTCTGGTATTTAAATAATTGGCACAGTTTTGAAAGGCTTCTGGCAGTCAGCAGTCAGCTGGAAGTATTAATGTATGTGCCACTCACAGGAAATATTAAAACCTAATCCACCGACTGGCTACAAGCATGCTTTCAGTCCTTTCCTGGACACAGCAACTTTCAGACATGACACAACTGGCCTTTTTTCTTTCTCTGAAGAAAATGAGAAAAGATAAATTTTGCTGTGATGGTTTGTATGTGTTTGCGGTCTGAGATTTCGTACTGAAACAAGCAGCAAGGTACATCTTTTGAAAAATGAATAACATTGCTGGTAAATAAACATAAAATATATTGTAAGCAATGGACATAACTTAATCAGTCATTGCAAGTATTTTTGTAACCTGTGTGACTTTTAAGATCCCAGTCACCTAGAATGTCACGCCATGTTTGGTGCATGGATAAAAGTGTCTCCATCTTTACAGTACAAAAGAGGCAGTAGGTACTATCTCCCAAACTACTCCTCTGCTCTCATAAGACTGTAATCTTAATCCTTAGATGCCCAGTGGTTACTTCGCATACCACTGTGTTTAATGTCCAAAATTCTACTTTCCTCCCACTCAGTGAGTTTGTGCATTTTGTGTGTCGCCAAACCAACAGCACTGACTGGTTTTTGTATCAGACAGTGTGTGCTGCAGCTTTGGACTGAATCCGTAAATGTAATTCAGGTTAATGTTTATCTTTAAAGGATTAAATCTTTACTGTTGTGAGGACTAAAGATCTTATACACATTAATTTTCCTGATGAATATTTTAAAGTATCATTACTTTACACATAATGTCAGCGGTTCTCAAGACATATTTGGGATACTCATTTCTTTTTTTGTGGCACACTGCAATTGGAACACAGAATTAATATTTACAAATACATGCAATTTTGAATAATGTTAATGTGTAGTTTAATACAACGTGGTATTAATTGGAGAATCAATCAATTAGTACTGATTGAAGAAATATGTTAAAACTTTAAAAAGGTGGTTTGATGCTCCCCCCCCTCCGCCCCCCAAAAAATTGAATAATGTTATGTCTTGTATGAAAACCTAATATTACTGTAAATCAGAATGATAATGTTTTGATACCCCAGGTTAAAATGTTCAAGTAAATGAAGTGGTTACAAATTTCATATAATGGTACTCCCTCAGTTTAGCAAAGACCTTGAACCACCACCCTCTCTCTTAACTATGTGCATATGTAGAAGGAACACCTTTATAAGCAATAGATTATGAAAATTTTATTAGCTTATTTAAGTGTATATAATCATTCCTATATTCATAGTCTCACAGTAAACTTGATAAAAGCACATGGCACATCCATTGAGAGGCAGCGTATTATACAGTACAACAACAACAATAATAATAATAATGTTACTGTACAAATAAAATGGTTCCAAATGTAACAAACTCAATAATTCATAACATCAAAATTACAGTGTACTAGGCTTTTGCCATGAAGTAGACAAGAACTACACTTTTCTGGGCTATAACGCAGTGAGTAGCGTTAATTTATTACCGATGTTTTGGGACAACCTGTTAGTTCAGTCTTAAAGGGTCAAGAATAAAAGAAAACAGCAAGTTGTACAGTAGCTCTCTAGCTTATCCAAGGCTCAGAAAAGACTATGCAGTTTTAACACAGTTACTTGCAGTGGCACTATTGATATGAAGTGCATTCACCTGCCAGCATTATGCATTGTACCCACAGGATGTATGAGGAATGGAGATTTAGCTCCATGTGTTCTTATGCTGCCACCACTTTGGCTTAACACCGTGGTGGCTTTACCTTGGGTACGCACTGGACTGGGGTTCAGTAAGCCCCATAGCTGGTCTGGACACTGCAGCTAAGACAAATACTGCTTGGGCCAAGATTCTTCAGTCATCCAGCACACAGCCTGGCCACCATTCAGTCATCCAGCATATAGCCTGGCCATCATACCCACAAAATAAAGCACAGAATGACATTATTTGAGGCATGTTCTAAGTAAGCTTGTCATCTCTTTGGGTGTAGTATGGTACGTATGCATTGCTGTTTTGGAAGAAACTACTTCCTCTGTGTTCAATGCGGAAGTAGTCCCTTTAGGCCTTCTTTAAGGTCTCCGGAACTTTGTCGGAAAGGTAAAACATTCTTGGAAGGTTTGAGCCAGACTTCTGCAAAAAGTTCTTTGGCCTTCCACTGTGCTCATGAACCAGGCTTATTATCAGTACACACTGGGGTACAAGTAAATATATGAGGAAAACTAAAAGTTGAGCTGTGAGTGAAAATATGTGGCTACAGACAGTTTGAGAGCTTTGGTGTGTTAACCTCTTAACTGGGTCTTTTCCAAGCTACTGGTTTAACCTGCCCTGCATTTTTTCTACCTGTTATTCCTATATTCTAGAGCATGAAAGGAGGTGTGCAAACATAATGCGATTTCTTTCAATACATAATTAAGAACAGATTTCAAGATGAAATACAACTTTTATTCACAATTATTACAACAATTATGATTTTTTTCAGATTTTTAAATTTTTATCTGTGTGATAGACTTGAAAACATGGTCTTATACATAGGGCCTTCTCACAGGCAGGACATCAATAATATGACTCTTTCCTCTTTCCATTGGTCCCGTAGACTAAACATCGCCTGGTAAGCTTCTTGGTTGATGCCCATGACACTGTCTAGGAAGCAGTGCCCAAGGAGTTGAGAAGGTTTGGGTGATTTTGATGGGTGACACCTGCAGGCTCCATCACTCCACCCCATGAAGATAAGCTTTCTGCCAATGTCAACAGGAAATCCAACCTAGAGATCTTTCCACCCTTCTTCTTATATATGAATACATTCAGGCAGACCAAGCAGATGGCAGAACATCTTTTGGTAGTACTTCTTTAGAAGTTCTCAAGCCAACTTTTAGCTATGAAGTTGGCCATAATTCTTGTTGATTCCTCCATGTTTTTGTTGTAGTCAAGGACTACAGTTGGTTTCTGGATTACTCATTGTCTAGTTGTCACAATCCCCATGCTATCATCATGAAATGTGCTGATGAATAGAACACCTCTTTTAACTTTCCACTATATGATCATTTGTTTCTGTTTCCCCCTTTGCATTGTGGTCCTCTTCATGAAGTTTAGGAGCTCTTTTCCATTGGTCCTCGTGGTTCCAACAACATCTGTTTTTCTGGTACATAAAGTGTCAACAAGTTTAGGACTAGTGCACCAGTTGTCCAGCTAAAGACAGTAGCCCAAGTCAAATGGATCATAGGCCACCTCCAGCACAATTCTTGAAGATGTTAGCTCCCTTGGGTGTTTCTGGACATAAATGGTATCCTTACCAGTGTATACTATGGAGTTTCATGCATAGCCTATGCTCCTTTCAAAGTGTTTGTAGATTTTCATTCCAAACTTGCTTCACTTTGATGGTATGTACTGAATCCTACCCAGTCGTTCTTTCCAGAGAAGAGACTTGTCAACACAGATGCTTTGTTCCAGCTTGTATACAGAGGAAGACTTGGATTTTCGGTGACCAAGGAGTGGTTGGAATTTATAGAGTTTCTTGTGATGCTGATCAGGGTCAAATTTGGTATCCACAAAGTGAAGGAATTTTAGGAGGAGAGAGAATCTTTTCTCTGTCATTACTTGTTACAAGTGTGGTGTCCCAATACTTTATCTTTTGGAGAAGTACATGCCTTTCTCAGGTTTATGTACAACACTTGTAGAATGAGAAGTCTGATTAGGGTTTTCATGTCAGTTGGACATTTATCCATCCAACTTCTAGCTTGGGATCGTGGTTTCAAATAAGGATGTGCTGCAAAAAATAGGTTGGGGTATATATTTCTTTGTTCAGACAACTGCCATATATCTTTATCCATAAACTTCTGAAAACATTCTAGCACACTAATTTCATTGCCAAAGTCTACATTCACTTCAATTACGCCAAGAAATACAAATCTCTGACGTGCCACTCCAAGGGGTACAAAAGGTTGCATCAAATCTGACACTTTTTTATCCAGTTCATTTCCACGCAAGTAATGAATCTTCCTCACCCGTATCACACGAAAAATCACCAGATTCCTCAGAGAATACATATATACATTCCATAGATTCCTGAGGCTGTCACCAGACAATAGGATGTGGAACATGTCAAAAAAACATACAAAGGAAACAAGACGTATAAAATTATTACAGTGTGAGAATTTACAGAGTCATATAAGTCAGTAATACATATCATCTGTAAAAGCAAAAAATTCATCCACAGAGTAAAAGGAGTGTGCATATAAACATTTTTTTTGGGCTACTTTAAACTGTGGCTTTTCATTCCTAAGGCTTGTAATACTTTGTGGTAGGTTATTAAAAATTTTGATCCCAGAATAGGATATGCCTTTTTGAAAACAAGACAGGTTAGCAATAGGTCTATGTAGATGGTGTTTATTTCTTGTATTTATACTATGTACTGACAAGTTAGTCAGAAATTTATCCTGATTTCCAATTAAAAAAACTCATCATTGAGTATATATATTGGCTTGGGACTGTTAAAATCTCTAATTTTTTAAATAGCTTTCTACATGAAATTCTGTGGTGTGCACCAATCATAATTCTAATTATTTTCTTCTGCAAAGTTAATATCTTCCTACTGTATGAGGAATTTCCCCAGAGAATTATTCCACAACTCGCAACAGAGTAAAAATAAGCAGTGTAAATCGATCTCAGAGTATCATAATTTATTCCACATAAGTATCATTATTTTTAAACACAATTCCTGACCACAATAATGCTACTGTTTTGTCGTGGCATGATAAATCAGATTCTTCCATTAAAAACTGCTCAAAACATACATTTTCACTTCTCATTTTTGTTAAATGTACCCACATGGGAAAAATGCATCAATGTGCTCAGGGATTATGTTGAAAAAAAAATTCAGCAAAATAAAATGAGCTACATTTGGCACTAATGACTTCACATATAATGTTTGTGACCTAGAGAACCTGACTGAACATCCTTCATACCTGGCCTGCTCAATGGTTGATGTCGTGCAGGCATCTTCTTAAAAATCTGGTCTGCATGCAGGCAATTTCAAATTGAATACACAGAATGAAGAGTGATTAAGTGTGCGTGTGTGTGTGTACATATAATTTTATCTGTGTATTTGTCTATACATCATGAGTGATAAAGATATAGTAGTAGGACAAATACTGTACACAATTCATCCATTTATATAGAAGTAAAACGATTTAATTTTGCGTGTCCACCAATTATTCCATGGGCCATTTAGGAAGGACAATGAGGTCCAAAGGGTGTGCACACAAGATCTACACTTCATGCTGTTTAGCAAATACGAGCCTCTACAAATGGTGTCAATGGATGTCGTACTTCACACAAGGGCGTAACTGCATTATCATCGGAATTAGTTTTCCACTTCTAAGGCAGGGAAATTAATTGGCGTTCGTTATGAAAACAATTTGTAGTGCTTAAACAGTTGGAACCCCCAACAATGCACGGGTTGGCATTGTTAAGACAGTTATATCATCTGGGAATTGGGAGAATGGAGGAGGTTTTGCATGATGTGGAACCACCCATGAAGAGGGAATCCGCATTGCACTCATTTCGTACCTCACATGGAAGAGAGTGTGCTTCGATGAGAAGGAAGGCAGTAATAGTGTGGGTACCCATATTATATTGTAAGATTCATATGTAACAGACACTCATTTTTTGTGGGGAATTGCTTTCGATGTGAAACTTGGCGATAAGCATGGTAACCAATGGAATTTAAAGAGATTTGCGAATATAGACGTACGTAAGGGCTTAGTGTTGTTAGACTTCGTGTTTTTCCGTCCATGCTTATTTTCCGTTTTGGTGAAATTTGTTATACCTTATGTGGCATCCCCACAGCACGCTATATGGTTAAAATCAGCGAAGGGTCGAACGTACTCGTAGGCACAGGTGTGATCTAATAGGCCGCTTGAGTTTTTCAAATTTAAACACCGCTGAATAGTGCGCATTTCTACATAAGTTCCTTGTATACCTCCTCAGTTATGCTGACAGCCTAATCCAAAGGTGATATTGCGCTGTTTTGTGCGCATGCGTCGCGTCGGTCTTGTCGTGAGGACTGAGCGTCGCTTTCGTTGTAACACTCTCGTCGCGTCGCGTTGTGGGTGAGGTACGCATTAAATACATTACTTGTCGTGCAGGGATTGGCCAGACGCCTTAGGCGTCATTCACACGGCAAGCCGAGCCGAGCCGAACAGAACCGCCTGAGTAGTGCGCAGGTCTACCTCTGCTATGTTTATACCTCTTCAGCTATCCCAACAGCCTAATCCATTTTGTCCGCTCCGCGTCGCTCTTGTCACGTCACGTCACGTCGCGTCGCGTCGCTCTTGTCGCGAGGACTGAGCGTCGCTTCATCATAGCACTCTCGTCGCGTCGCGTTCTCGGTGAGGTACGCATTAAATACATGACGTGTCGTGCAGGGATTGGCCAGACGCCTTAGGCGTCATTCACAATGCAAGTCGAGCCGAGCCGAACAGAACCGAACCGAATCGGATCACCTGAGTAGTGCGCAGGTCTACGGATGCTATGTTTATACCTCTTCAGCTATCCTGACAGCCTAATCCATTTTGTCCGCTCCGCGTCGCTCTTGTCGCGTCACGTCGCGTTGCTCTTGTTGTGAGGACTGAGCGTCGCTTCGTCGTAGCACTCTCGTCGTGTCGCGTTCTCGGTGAGGCACGCATTAAATATATGACGTGTCGTGCATGGATTGGCCAGATGCCTTAGGCGTCATTCACAATGCAAGTCAAGCCGAGCCGAACAGAACCGATAGGGCTTGGAAAACGAACGTACGTTATGAACTGGAAGCATTCACACTGCACACCGAACCGGACCGAGCGTGTTCTTTGGCTGATTATGTTAATCATAAGGCTTTAATAAAATACAGTCCTGCTACACTTTTTTTTTTTTTATTTAGGAAAACTTGTTTCTTACACGTCCATTGGTACTAGGATCTCAGAGTAGTTGAAGAGGTAAAACGAAACTTAAGCTGTTTTCTGTGGTGTAAATTACAAATACGTTTATATTGCAGGAATTTCGCGGACTTCAGAGAATCGAGTACTTAAAAAAATACCAGCCTGAGAAACATTTCCAAGTTTTTTCGTATCATTGTTAATATATGTCTAGAATACATATATTGTTGTAAATTTCAGCGTAAGTATTATCGAGCAGTCGAACTGGCTGCCTCTGACATCATTGTAATCCTAGAAGTGACGCGTAATGTCCGCTGCATTTGGGCGCAAATGCACCTGGCGTATTTCTGAATATTTACACACACTGATAATATTCTAGTTATTAGGTCCAGTTCTGTTTACACAGGATTTTCATAAAAGTGGTTCATTAAGCGACCTCCAAATCAGTCTATCAAATTTCAAAGCCCCTTTCCTCTCACAATCTCTTAAGTATGTCCGAACTTTTCAGTAACATCCTGTGTATTTATACATATGGGGCATTTGTGGTAACACCAAAACAAGAAATCAAGCGGACCAGTTACTGAGTTTGATCGGCGTTACTGTCTATGATGTACTTGCCGAAAACTGATATGTGATGTTGGAATTGTTAGGGCCCTTAGTGTTAAGGTCTGAAATCAACAGCAGACTGAAAAACATTTTTAAATTTTTTGTATATTTCATAATATTTGTCGGTTCTCTTGATTGCGTCTCTTTAGCGTAATTATTTTCTAATACTTCTCCAGAGCTGTCGAAGTGGCTGCAACTGATTCCGCTGTAAAACTTAACAGTGATGTACTCTTGAGAGGGCATGCGCCGTTTTGTGAATACTTGCCCAATCAGATAAAAACCTAGCCAACACACCCCTTCTCTTTCTATATCTCTTCTCATATATGTGGCCGATGAAGCGAACCCGAAGTATATTATCAAAATTAATGCCTCTGTACCTTTCTGTGTCTCTTATAAA
>Ga0123353_10018493_pt1 | contig 10307 bp, 8 predicted proteins | sample TergutLab28metaG_3_FD_92763 | JGI IMG/M metagenome (GOLD analysis project Ga0123353, IMG submission 92763) | Labiotermes labralis P3 segment gut microbial communities from Petit-Saut dam, French Guiana - Lab288 P3 | ecosystem: Host-associated > Arthropoda: Insects > Digestive system > Gut ...
AGAAAGCGGGTTGAGTGATGCCGAAATGTACGATACGGGATTGTCAGGTAACAAACCCGCCCTTGAACAATCTCTGGACAGTGGACAGGAGCAGGTGTTCACGCACGACCCAAGAGACCCAGAAAATACGAATGGCGGTTTTGGAAGGGAATGGGATACAATTCAGGACTTGACCGGAGCTACCGCCGAGGATATCCGCGAGAATGAAGACGGTTTATATCAACTTGATGCCGATTCTTCTGTTGCTTCCGATTACCGGAACACCCCGCCATACGACCCGGCTGAATATGAAGATTCAACGCAATCTGACATCGCTTCGGAGGAACCGAGTTATGAAATGGAGGATGCTTTGATAGATCAGGCGGATGCGGAGCGGGCGGAAGTACAGGCGCAAGCCGAACAAGAGGCGCACGCACAAGCGGAGCAGGAAACGCAAGTACAAGTGTCCGAGCCATCGCCCGAACCGCCACCTACGGAAGCCCCCGAGTTGCCACCGGAACCAGAGCCATCCGTGAGCGTTATGCCTGAATCTTCGCCAGAGCCAACGTCATCATCGGAGACTTCGGAATAATTTCAAGCAGACACACCTTTGGGTGTTTAACGCAAATCAACCAACGAAGTAAGGAGACCACACCATGGCATTGTTTAGCAGAAATTCCAACGAATCCGCTTTTGTCGGCGGGAAAGAGTCAGGACGTGTACCGTTAAAGCCCTGTAAGGGCGACATCACGACGATGTCGCCTATTCAGGGCTTTAATTTTTTTGTATCACGTTTCGTAGTGCCTTGCTCTACGCTAATTAGTTACGCCCTTTCAGGGTTATATGACACACGCATTGGAGATGGACAACTTTGCACTCAAAAGCATAGGAGGACGATATGACAGCAATGATAACAATGGTAATCGTGGCAGAAGCTGAGGCTTCGCGCGGCGGAGGCGGGTTAGGGACATTTCTTCTACCCATGATTATCGTAATGGGGATTTTCTATTTTATGATGATTCGTCCGCAGCGACTCAAGCTATTCAAGAACAAAACAAAAGAACAAATTGAAGTTATTAAATATTTCCAGAAAAAAGAAGGTATTTTATGTTTTTTATCAATAACCATGACAGATGATGCATATATGGCACTTGTAAAAGCGAAATGCGATTCGCTCAACCTCAAACAAAAAGCCTTAGATAATATAGGTCTCGATGAAGATGAGGTTAAGGAGATACCACCGGCTATGTTTGAAGGGTTTGTTTTTGGAGATGCGTACGCCAAGAAACGGGCTAATGGCGATTGGGTAAGCTCGCGCTATCAAGTAACATGGCTCTTCTTTTCCGCAACCCAAGTCTATGTGTATTCCTACACCTTCCGCATGGATGAGGACAGTAAAAGTGAGAAAACAGATGAGTATTTTTACAAAGATGTGACATCGTTCTCCACAAGTTCAGAGTCCGAAGAAGCCACAGACACCAATAACAAAAAGTTCAAAGTTGAATCCAACAAATTTGCCATGCGTGTTGGCGGAGAACCATTCTTTATGTCTATGGACGGTGTATCTAACGCAGAGCAAATTATTCAAGGCATGAAACAGAAACTCAGAGAGAAAAAACAGTAATTTACCAAGCATATCAAAGGAGACCACACCATGTCACTATTCAGTAGAAACCCGAATGAATCCGCTTTTGTCGGCGGGAAAAAGAATTGGGCGGATGTCATCAAGAACTCCGGTCCGGGCGAGCTTCTCATCTGGCGTCAGCCGGAAGAGGATTTCAATACCAACTCCACGCTTATCGTCATGCCCGGCGAGGAGGCGATTTTCATCAAGGGCGGTGTCATCGAACAGACGTTTGACAACGGTACGTACAAGCTCTCGACCGAGAACTACCCGTTTTTAAGTCGTCTTCGCAACGCTATGACAGGTGGAATCAGTACGTTTAATTGTGTCGTGTATTTCGTCCGCAAGGCGCACAGCATGGAGATTAAATGGGGGACGGCATCCCCAATCCAAGTGCGCGACAAACTTCTAGGCATCGCAACCAAACTTCGCGCGCGTGGGTCATACAAAATCCAGATTGACAATCCGGCGAATTTCCTGACTAAATTGGTGGGAAACAACATCAACGTCATGGGGCAACAGGAGGTGCTGGACAATTATTTTACCAATGAATTCCAAGGTAAAATCAAATCCGCCATTACACGCGCCCTCAACGAGACGCAAACCGAACTTCTCGGAATCGAAGCGCGGATAGAGGAGTTCGCCGGAGCGGTCGAACCTTTCCTCAACGAGGCGTTGGACGAATACGGCATAAAATGCGTAAGATTCTCAATCGCTGCGCTGGATGTGGCCGACGACGAATTGCGTCGCCGTTACGATGAAATCGGAATGGACGCCATTGCCAAACTCCGTAACGCGCAGGCTGACAAGGGTGCGATGAACTTTCTTGGCGACGACTGGGGACGGCAACAGGCTGCGAACATTCTTGGCACTGTCGCCGCCAATCCCGGCGCTGGGGGTGTTGCCGCCGCTGGCGCGGGGCTGGGTATGGGGATGGCGGCAGGTGGTATGTTCGGGAACATGGCGCAACAGATGTTCGCTCCCATGCAACAACCGCAACAGACTGTCGCCGCGCCGCAACCTTCGGGCAGGTTCACGCAAAAACCAGCGGCGCCAATGGTCTCGGGCGGGGCGAAATGTCCTGCGTGTGGCGTGGAGAACGCGCAAGGAGCGAAGTTCTGTAACGAATGTGGTACCAAGGTTGCGGTTGAAAAGGTGTTCTGCTCCAACTGTGGAGCAGAAATGCCCGGAACAGCGAAATTCTGCACAGAGTGTGGAACGAAGAGAGGATAGGAAATGACATGAAAAAGATAAACGCTTTGTGGATTGTGTTGAGCTTGATTTTCCCGCTGGTCTTCAATGCGATTTTCTTTGTCGCAGGGGGAACAGAACATAAACCAGCCGTATGGATTACATACGGGTTCATTCATTTTTCGTATCTGATGCTGTTGCTCACTCCGTTTTTAATTCGTAATGACAGAAGTTCGGCGGTGTTTGGTTTTACGCTCTACACCACTACGGCGTGTTATTTTCTTGTCGAATTAGCCATCGGCGGATTGTTTGTTTTGGCTCCTATAATCGGTCTGATACTTGCTTTATTGATTGTGGGCGGGTTGTGCATATTAATTTTGCTGTTCGGTCCGAAAATGCCGCTGTTGATTATTAGTGGAATTGCGCTGTTGATTATTGGAGGGTTCTTTATGATTCCGCTGTTCGGCACTAAATCCATGCTGGTGTGCCAACTCATTATCACTGGAATCTACGGTGTCATGTTGGTAGGTCACATGATTGCCAATGAAAAAACGGCGGACGCACAACAAGCGCGGCAACCTCAAATCGCCTACATCAAAAACGCTTCTATGCAGTTGAAATCCCTGCTAGGCAGAGTTCAGGACAAAGAAACGCAACGGAGGCTGGAAAGGGTGTATGATACGCTCAACTCAAGCCCCGTCAAGTCCTACCCCGAGTTTGAGCGGATGGAGAAAGGTATCCTTTCGGCCATTGACGCAATAGACCATGCCGTCTCCGCTGGTAACAAGGAAACAATTATGTCCTTAGCGGATTCGCTGTTAAAAGCCATCAACGAGCGGAATATGCGCCTCCGCCAGCATCATCCGTAAGGAAGGTTACAGTTGCCAACAGTTACCGAAACAGTTACCGAAACTGATTGCCCCGTTGACATTGCTCGCAAAACGTTATAAAATGTCCGCGATTCATAACTATGGATTGTATCTTTTGCAAATGAGTGAGCAGTTTTTAAACGCGTGTGAGTTGTGCCCGCGGCGGTGCGGTGTGAACCGTGCGGGCGGGCAGTTGGGATATTGCAAGGCGGGGGTGGCGCCGCGCGTGTTCCGCTATGGGCCGCACTTCGGGGAGGAGCCGCCCGTCAGCGGTGAGCGCGGGTCGGGGACGGTGTTCTTCTCGCATTGCACAATGCGGTGCGTCTATTGCCAGAACCACCCGTGGAGCCAAGCGGGGCAGGGCGAGGACTTGACGGTCGAGGGCCTGCGCGAGATTTTCCGCACGCTGGCCGAGAAGGGCTGCCATAACTGGAACCTGGTCGCGCCGACCCCGTGGCTGCCGCAAATAAAAGAAGCGGCCGAACCGTTAATTCGTGCTGGCATTTCCCTGCCGTTCGTGTATAATTCTTCGGGTTTTGAGTCGCAGAAGACGTTGGACGCGTTTGCGGGTCTGGCGGATGTGGCGTTGGTTGACCTGCGCTATGCGTCGCCAGAGGTTGCGAGGGAGGGGTCGGATGCGGCGGCATACGTCGCGGCGTCGCGGCTGTCGCTCAGGTGGTTCTGGAATCGCCTGGGGGCGTTGCAGACGGATGACGACGGCATCGCGGTGCGCGGCGTGATCTGCCGCATCCTGGCGTTGCCGGGGCGTGTGCGGGAGGCGGTCGAGAACCTCCGTTGGCTGGCGGCGGAAATCGGGACGGATGTGCATATCAGCGTGATGTCGCAGTACACGCCCGTGCATCGCGCGCTGGAGATGGACGGCTGGAACCGCAAGGTGAGGGCGGATGAGTACGCCCGCCTGACGGATGCCACCGAGGAGCTCGGGTTCGAGAACGGGTGGATACAGGAGTTTGAGGGCGACGCGCCGGACGGCCTGCTAGGTCAGACCATGCGGGCCGGGGAAGGCGCGGTAGGAGTGTAAGGAACAGTCGCACCCTCGGGTGCGTGAAACAGAAGAGGAATACGATGAGCGGTCATAGTAAGTGGGCAACCATTAAGCACAAGAAGGGCGCGGCGGATGCCAAGCGCGGTAAGGTCTTTTCGAAAATCGCCAAGGAAATGACGATTGTGGCGAAAGCCGGCGGCGGCGACCCGGGGACGAACCCGACGCTCCGAACGCTCATCGCGAAGGCGAAGTCGGTCAACATGCCGAACGACAACATTGACCGCGCCATCAAGAAAGGCACGGGCGAGCTCGCGGCTGACATCCTTGAGGAAGTCACCTACGAGGGTTACGCGCAGGGCAGCGTGGGTCTTGTCGTGAAAGTGCTGACCGACAACAAGAACCGCGCGGCGGCCGAGGTACGCCAGGTCTTCAAGAAGAACGGCTCGGACTTCGCCGGGCAGGGCGCGGTCTCGCGCGGCTTCGAGCGCAAGGGCACCATCATGGTCCCGGCGGCGGACAACCTGACCGAGGACGCGCTGATGGAGGTCGTCCTGGGCGCGGGTGCGGACGACATGGTCACGGAAGAGGGCGGCTTCACCGTCACGACCCAGCCCAGCGCGTTCGCGGAAGTCTGCGCCGCGCTGGAGGCGGCCGGCATCGCGTTCGACCAAGAGAACTCGCAGGTCGGCCTCATCGCCACCACCACTGTCCCTGTCAGCGACCTCGCCGTCGCCAAGGCGGTCAACAAATTCGTCTCCATGCTGGAAGACCACGATGACGTTCAGGATGTCTATACCAACATGAGCCTTGACGATGCCATCGCCGAGCAGGTGCACGAGTAGTTGGCGTTGGCCTGGCGTTGACGGAAATCTAATCAAAAAATCAAAAAAGCGCTTTTGCCGATCTGGCAAAAGCGCTTTCTTTTTAAGCACCCTCAGCCGGGTTACGGCAGGGCGATGACGCTCAGGGTGTGGACGCTGTCGTTCTTCTGGTTCTTCAAACCGGGGAAGGACACGTCGAAGTTCGAGACGATGAGCTTGCCGTCCCACACGATGCACTCGCAGGGCTGGTCGAGCAGGCCGTCGGCGCCGTCGGTGTCGTCGTTGATCCAGAACATCTCCAGCTTCTGGTTGTTGATGTCCCAGTAGAGGACGGCGTTGCGCTCGGAGTCAGCGATGAATATCCAGTTCTTCTTCGCGTAGTAGTTCACGCCGTCCACGCAGGGCAGCAGCTTGGTGTCCTTAACGAGTGTCTCGGGCTTGCCGTACTTGCCGTCCTTGCCGAGCTTCATGATGTAGAAATGCCCGTCGCCGAAGTTGCCGGTGTAGATGTTGCCGTCCTTGTCGAAGCACATCCCGTCCGTGGCGGCGTTGTCGCCGCGGTGGTTGGGGGTGCAGGAGGTAACGCCGATGCAGTAGGTGTCTTTCTCGTATTCCTCTTTCTTCAGCACTTTGACGGGGCCATTCTTGAACGCGCTGAACGGGACGCGATAGATGCCGCCGAGGTTCTTGTCCGGAAGGTCGAAGAACGTGTCGGTGAAGTAAACGGCGTTGCCGCGGCAACGGACAGCGTTGGCGAGCTTGATATTCTCGACGACGGGTTCGAGGGACAGGGCCTCACCGGTCTTCGGGTCAACGTTGACGCGCACGATGCGGGACTTGTAGTCCTTGTCCGTGAAATACTGGTTGTCGGCGTAGTAGAGGTTGCCGTCCTCGCCGAACTCCAGACCCATCGGGAAGCCGAGGCCGGTGTCGGGGTGGCGGAGCGCGGCGCAGAAGACCGACCACTGTTTGGTCTTCTTGTCGAGTTTCCAGATGGTACCGGGGTAAGCCTGATTGTTCAGGTTCGGGGCGGACACATAGAGGTTGCCCTGCTTGTCCTGCGCCATCCCGTCAGGGACGTTCACAACGTCACCAAACTGCTTGAACAGCTTGGGGCGGTATTTCTCGTTGACCTTGAAGTCTGAGGCCGGTTGCGGAAATTGCGCCATTGTTTGACAGGCGACAGCTGTCGCCACCCCGACCAGAGCCCACTTGCTCGCTTTATTCATCTTGCCTCTCTCCTTTTGATCAGCGCCGGCTTTCCCTAAAGCCAGTCACGGTTTCAATGCGCGTAGTATATCATGCCTGTTGGCGTTTTGACTATCAGAAAATTACGGAAACGTTGGAAACATTGCGACGCATGTTGCGTCGCAATTCACGACACCGGAAACCATCTTCGGCGTCCGGGCCCAAATTATTTTTTTGCTTTCTTGTCCTGCACGTTTCGGTTATACTGTTTGCTTATTCTTATGGAAACTACAGAGCAAAGTTTTTTCTTGCCGTCACACGGGCGGATGTTGGCGGCGACATGTTTTGCGCCGGAACGCACGCGAGCGGCGGTGCTGTTTATCGGGCCGTTCGTCGAGGAACGCAAAGGGGCACTCCCTGTCATCGTGTCCCTCGCGCGGAGGCTGGCGGAGCAAGGGGTCGCATCGCTGTGCTTCGACTTCTCGGGATGCGGCGACTCGGATGGCGATTTCGCGGACACGCCGCCCGAGGCGTTCGGGCTAGACTGCGAGGCCGCCCACGCATGGCTCGCCCAGATGTTCCCGTCGCTGCCGCGCGTGTTGCTCGGTATCCGTACGGGCGCGGCGTTGGCGACGCGCCTTGCGGTCGCGCATCCCGAGGTGACGGCGCAGGCACTGTGGTCGCCTGTCTCGGGCGCGGATTTCTTCCGGCAGCTTGCGCAACGCCGCATGGTGAACGACATGGTCGCCTACGGCAAGGCCACGGAGAGCCGCGCGTCGCTGGAGGCGCGGCTGCAAAACGGCGAGACCGTTGACATGGACGGTTACCCGGTTTCGGGCGCGTTCTACCAGTGGCTCCAAGACCTGCGGCTCGGCGAGGGTGCCGCCGCCCTGCCGACATTCCTTGCGACCGGCGGGCATGATGAGAAAGGTGCGCTCGCCGCATTCCCCAACTCCCCTACCCTAGCCCGTTCCGCACTGCGTTACCCGCCGTTCTGGAACACGGTGGGGCATGTTGACCTCTCAGCGCTGCTCGACGAGACCGCAGCGTGGTTGCTGGCGCGTGTTGAAAATGCGCCGCTTGTTGATTTAAGGTTTGACGAGAATTTTAGAACACTGGAGCTCTCGAACTTTAGAACGTTAGAACTTCAGAACGTCAGAACGTCCCGCATCATCCTTGATTATCCTTCCGCCGCGCCCACCCACGGCGTGCTGTTCCTGCACGGGTGGTCAGGCGACCGCACGGGACCGCACCGCCTGTTCACGCGGTTTGCACGGGAACTGGCGACGCGAGGCGGGCTGTGCGTCCGACCTGATTTCATCGGCCGTGGGCTTAGCGACGGCACGGACAGTGACACCTCCATCCGCGGTATGACCGACACTGCGCAGGCGGCGCTAGAGGCGCTGCGAAAAGCGTTACCGCTGTCTGCCCCGGTTACGGTCGTCGCGATTTGCTCAGGGTGCAAGGTCGCGATCGCGCTCGCGTCGCGTAACCCCGACATCCACCGCCTGATCCTGTGGTCGGCCGAGTCCATGGGGTCTCTGCGCAGCGCGGCCACGGGGTCGCGCAAGACGCTCAACGCGCTGAAGACGTACCTGCGGAAACTGACGCGCCCCGAGACGTGGCGGAAAATCCTGACGGGGAAGGTGCAGACGGGTATGGTGACCAAAGCGCTCGTGAAACACGAGACGCGCACGCAGGACGAGGCGGTGTGGGAGGACGGCGTGTTGCGCGTGTTCGCCGCGCATCGCAATCCCGTACGCTTCGTGTTCGGCGGCTCCGACCCCGACGCGGCAGGGTCGCGCCAAGCCTACGCCCGTTACTGCACCCAGCACGGCATCCCCTACGCCCAACACACCATCCCCCGTGCCGGTCACAGCTATTACAGTGAGGCATGGACGCGCGAACTGCTGTCCATCAGCATGAAAGAGATTTTCGGAGAACACGCGTAATCGGGGGTTAATTCTTCGTCAGCGTCTTCAAGAACGCTTGCAGACGCGACATGGCTTCTTTCAGTTGCTCCATGCTGGTGGCGTAGGCGCAACGGAGATAGCCCGCGCCGGATGCGCCGAAGGCTGTACCCGGCACGCAGGCCACGTCGTACTCGTTGAGGAAACGCATGGCGAAATCATACGAACTGAGACCTGTCGTCTCGATGGACGGGAACACGTAAAACGCGCCGCGCGGCATGAAGCAGTCCAGCCCCATCTCGTTCAACGCGCCGACAAGAAAGTTGCGGCGCAAGCGGTATGACTCGCGCATCGGGGCAATGTCCGCGTCGCCCGCGCTCAACGCCTCGACACCCGCGCACTGGCTGATGGACGACGCGCACATCATGCAATACTGGTGTATCTTCGTCATCGCGTCAATCAGCGGCGCAGGGGCGCAAGCGTAACCCAAGCGAAAGCCCGTCATGGACCATGCCTTGGAAAACCCATTCAACAGCACAAGCTGATCCCGTAAGCGCGGGATCATCGCCATCGAGTGGCGACCGCCCTCGTAGGTCAGCTCAGAATAGACCTCATCCGAAATCACGAGCAGGCCGTGGCGGATTGCGAAGTCCGCAAGCGCCTCCGTGTCCTGTTGGGACAGGGTTGCGCCTGTCGGGTTATTCGGGAAGTTGAGGAGCAGCACGCGTGTACGCGGCGTGACCTTCTTTTCGAGCTCGTCAACGGTCAGGCGGAAGTCGTCCTTGCGGTAGGTGCAGACCGGCACGGGTACGCCGTGCGCCACACGCACCAACGGCGCGTAGGCCACAAAGCTCGGCTCGTGGTACAGCACCTCGTCCCCCGGCGACAACACCGCGCGTAACGCGATGTCGAGTGCCTCGCTCACGCCGACGGTCACGAGGGTTTCGCGCTCCCAATCATACGCCGCCTTGAAGGAGTCCGCCATGTACCCCGCGATGGCCTTGCGCAATTCGGGCGAACCGAAGTTCGAGGTGTAGCGCGTGGCCCCCTGCTCGATGGCGCTGATGGCACGTTCGCGGATATGCCACGGCGTGTTGAAATCCGGCTCGCCGATGCCAAGCGAAATCACATCTTTGCGCCCCGCGACAATGTCGAAGAAATCGCGGATGCCGGACTTGGGGATGTCGCGCAAATGCGGGGCGATAAAATCAAGGGCAGACTTGGAGTCGGTCATCGTGCGATTCACTTTCCATCAGGACATCTTGGTCCTTGTACGTTTTCAGCATAAAATGGGTCTCGGTCGAAATCACGCCGTCCAGCGTCGCCAGACTCACGCTGACGAACTCGGCGACATCCTTCAAATTCTTGCCCTTGACGAAGAGCAGCAGGTCGAACCCGCCCGACATGAGGAACAACGCTTCCACTTGCGGAAACTTGCTGACGCGCGTAGCGAGACGGTCGAACCCGCCCTCGCGCTCCGGGCGCACACGCAGCTCGATGACCGCCCGCGCAACCGAATCATCATCACGGTTAGGATTAATGAGCGCATGAAAGCCGCGAATCACGCCCTCTCGCTCATACGCTGCGATACGCCCCTTCACCTCTTCCTCTGTTACGCCGAGTTGCTTCGCCAACGCCGCATCCGTCTCCCGCGCATTCTCCTTCAACATCTTCAATAGCAAATCCATGATTACCCCTCTCACCTCAAACCTGACAACG
>Ga0123353_10018496_pt1 | contig 10306 bp, 9 predicted proteins | sample TergutLab28metaG_3_FD_92763 | JGI IMG/M metagenome (GOLD analysis project Ga0123353, IMG submission 92763) | Labiotermes labralis P3 segment gut microbial communities from Petit-Saut dam, French Guiana - Lab288 P3 | ecosystem: Host-associated > Arthropoda: Insects > Digestive system > Gut ...
GTCGCGCCGATATGCGTCTTGTAGGGCGTTTTGTCCTTGGAAAATCGGGTGTCGCGATAGATGCGGTAGATGAGCTTAGCCGGCTCTTCGGCGACATGCGCGGGAGCGAAGTCTTCCAGCCGTTTGTTGAGCAGCGTGGCCAACTCGATCATCGGGCCGCGAACGTGAGTCTCGAAGATGTCTTTATGCGTCGTAAACCATTCCCGCTGATTGTTCTTCTCCAGCAGCCGGAAGAAGGTCGCCATCTGCCGCGGAAACCCCGCGAAACGTGTGGGCGTAGTCCTGGTGCTCTGGGTGCTCTGATTATGACTTTTGCCAGCCATGATGTTTTCTTTCAGTTGACGAATTGTCTCAACGGTGTTGAACACTTTGTCTCACTCTCCAATTTGCGCAACGGTGTTGAGCTCATCTTCCCCTTGTACGTCATTGACACGCGCCGGGGCTCGGCCTCGTCTCTCCAGGCCCCAGTGTGCGGATGACTTTGGCGGGCACGCCGACGGCGAGGCTGCGGGGTGGAATGTCCTTCGAAACGACGGCACCGGCGCCGATGACGCTGTCGGCGCCGATGGTCACGCCCGGCAGGATGATCGCGCCGGTGCAAATCCATACATTGTCGCCAATCGCCACGGGATGCGTGTACTCCAGGCCCGCCAGCCGCTGCTCAACATCCATCGCGTGTTCTTCCGTCACGATACAGACGTTCGGGGCGATGAACACATTGTCGCCGATCGTCACCTTGCCGCTGTCCATGATCTTGCAGTTGACGTTCAGGAAAAAGTTTTTGCCGACCCGCGTGTTATAACCGTAGGTACAAAACAGTGGTTGCTCGACAAGACTATTCTCGCCGACGGCCCCGAAAATCTCGCGAATCGCCGCCCGCCGGGTCTCGCGGTCCAGCGGGTGCATGCGATTATACTCATACAACTTCCGCTGCGTGACATCACGGTCCGCGCACAACTCGGGATCGTTGGGCTGGTACAACATTTCAGCGTGCGACTTCTCTTTTTCCGACATCTTTTCCGGCATCGTCATATTTGGCTCCTTCATGGCGACGTGATTGTAACTCCATGTCTCCGCTTTTGCGAATAATCGACGACAATAATCGTCGGAAGGCTACTGGCTCGCCTGTTCCATTTCTTGTTCCGTCGGTGCCGGTGTTCCGAGCATGGCCTTTGCTCGTTTTTCTTTGTAGAAGTCCAAGCCTTCGCGAAAGGATTCAGACTCTGTGCTCACCAACTCACGTCTGGCGGTTTTGGCGTCGAATCGCCAGATTTGGTAATAATCGTACTGTTGCCACTTGGGGTGTCTGCCGTCGATGTCGTGTGGGCAGTTACATTCGAAATCCCAGAACACAAGGTTGCCGTTCTCGTCTTTCATTTTTTCCGAAAAACCGCCCGTGACCTCCGCCAGAAAGTGCGAATCGTCTTCCCAGCGAAGAAACCGGAACGGGTACACGTAGTTATAACGGCCTGGGAATTCAGACTCCGCCGCCGTGGGAACTTCCGTGATGGTCCTCGCAGCCAGGTCAAAAATCCGTAGCGGAGGCCAACCCGTCATTGAGTGTTGAATCACAATGTATGTCTGGCCCGGCGAGATATACATTTTGCCCATGCTGCCCGCCGGATTTTCGTCGATCCACACCTCGCCGTCGGCCAATATGATTCGGCCACCACTGTAGGTGGTGTAATGCGGGATCGGAAAGAACCCGCCCTCCATGCCGAGGAAGGCGGCCGCCACATGGCAGGTTTTCGAGCGGACCTCAATGCCGTGCGACAACTGTTCCACGTTGGTCGTCGTCCAGAAGAGGCACCCCGAACACGGCAGCAGCAGGGGAAGCAGAGCGACCCACAGCCAGACCCGACAACGGTTTTTCGGAGAGAGTGTCTTCATGCACGCAGTGTAACGCGGCAGAAACGAAAAAACCACATAGCGCACCGTTTAGCACACCGCTTGCCCGATTCTTTCTATCGCGACAGAGAACCTTCCCACTCCCGCAACACTCGCAGGGCCCGCAGTGTGTTCCAGCGGCTGGCTTTTTCACGGTCCTGATTCAGAGTGATTCGATTTTGTACATAATCAAGACTGTAATATGACGTTGCCGCTACAGTTTGTTATATATGAAATTCGGCAGCCGCTTCATCAGCCAGGCTACGAGACGCCATCGGCGGGTGATGTAGGCGACCTTTTTCTTTTTCGCGATCACGCGATGAATCTGTTTGGCGGCCTTTTCGACGGGAGCGACCCAGAACAGGCCTTCGCCCTGCGCCATGGCCGTGTCGATAAACCCTGGCCTGATGTCGGTGACGAAAATCGGCTCCTTCAACTTGGCCACCTTGTGCTGAAGACTTTGTGCATAGGAAATTTGATACGCCTTCGACGCCCCATACGCTGGCGCCAACCCGTGCCCTCGCAACCCCGCGACGGAACTGATGACCACCAGATGGCCATGCCCCTGCCGCTGAAAAAACGTAAACACCCAATCCGCCACAGCCGTAAATCCGAGCACATTCGTGTCAATCGCCCGCCTTTCGACGGCAAAATCCAGCGATTCATTATGATCGCCCGTCCCCGCACACAACACGAGCAGGTCCAGCCGACCAAACTCGCCAACCAACTCGGCTGCCAGATTTTCCAAGATGTTGATGGAGGCTTCGACATCGGTGACATCGTGTGTTCTAACGAGATAGCGGTCGGGATTTTCCGCCTTCAGCGCGCCCAGCAACTCCGTTCGTCGGCCTGTGACGCCCACGGTGTAACCGTCGTCCACCAGCCGCCTCGCCAACGCGTGGCCGATTCCCGATGTCGCTCCAATAATAATGGCTGTCTTCATGGCGACGTGATTGTAATGCGCCACGAGAGGACGAAGTAGCGAAAACCCTAGGACATCCTGGTTGTCCTGAAAATTCAGAGCTCCAATGACGAGGAAGTCGGTGTCGATGCCCCATCCCACCATTGCAGCACCCGCAGGGCCCGTAGCGTGTTCCAGCGGCTGGGTTGGCCGGGGTTTTCCAGTTTGAAGAATTCCTTACCTCTATGATAGTTTTCGAGCTTCCATCGGCCATCGAGACACCGCTTGGAACGAAGCAGGTCGATGGCGTCTTGTAGACGTTCGTCGCGGACGTTCATGCGGCACAGGTGGGTCAGGCCGCGGAGGGCGTCCCAGTGCCAGCGTGGCGGGAAGGAGAATTTCGTGAAGGCCGGGTGGATGATCTCGCCCGTCTTGTCGGACTTGAACAGCCGGTGTTGAAGAAGGAATTCGTGCGCCCGGGCGATTGCAACGGCCACTCGTTTGGCCGCCCGCTTGCCGCGGAATTCGGCGTAATCCGCCAGGCCGTCCAGGACGCTGATTGTTGTGTGCAGTGAACTGTGGCGCACGTTGTGGCGTCGCTGCCAGCAGTTCCAGCCGCCGTCAGGCATCTGTTGTTTCAGCAGATGGCCAACCATACTTTCGATCCACTCGTCATATCTTTCATCCTGGGCGTCGAAGTACGTCAACAGGGCCAGGTACATGCCCGAAACGCACAGATCGAGCGCCTCCCAGACCTCGAAGGCCCGTTCCCGTTTCATCGTCGCGGCGGCTGAGCGTGTCTTGTGACTGAGTATGCAGGCTGCGGATTCGCGGCACGCGAGGTTGTCGCGGGGCATTCCCATCTCGCGAAGGAGCAGCAGCGTGTAGGTGGTGGAGGTCCACTTTGGCGTGTATATGCCGCCGCCCCACATGCCGGCCGGGTCACGACAATCCAGCAATCGCCGGCCCCAGCCTTCGGTAGCCACCTTGGCCTGCTCCCGTTTCCACTGTCGGGGAGACGCGCCCAAGAGATTGCGCATCACCTGCCACCGAATGGCCGGGTCGCCTTCCATTAGCCAGTTGATGGTTTCTTTGTGTGTCATAGCCGTCCAGAAATCGCCAGACGCATTGGTGGTCATGCTTATTGTGACTCATCCACCTCGTCGCCAGGCGGCGTTTTTTCATGTGATGTGATCATCGCGTACACATCTTCGATGTAGGGGAACCCTTTGGCTTTTTGATTCTGCAACATCAGCCCCGGTTCCCAGCCGTGCTCGACTTCGTACAGGATGTTGTACGCCCGCGTCACATACTCCTTCGCCATGGTCTTGCCTTGCGGATAGTACGGCATTTTCTCCAAATCGACAGAGTCGTCGCACCATTTTCTGAATGTTTCGTTTTCGGCATACCACTTATCCGCGATTGGGTTGGCGAAATGGTGGCAAAACTCGTGAACGATCGCGCCGCCGCTGCCGGTAACCGCACAGTATACGATGGTCCCGTTCACCGTCGCGCCGTAATTGTTCTCGGTGGTTGACGGGGCATAGATGCATCGCAAGTTCGCGGGATCGACGTATGTTCGGAACCATTCAAAATCAATCTTCGACCAGGTTTGTTCGACGAAGTGTTGGGTGACTTGTTCGTAAAATGGAATATTCGACTGATAAAAGACTGCGAAGTTCGTCTTACGATAGAAATCGTTCATCAAAGGAAGAAATTTCGTCGCAGACTGCCGGTTCCATCGGCCGTCCTCGACCAGGGAAGCAATGTCGTCAATCAAAACAAATTGGTCGTCTTTTTTTACGATGTGGACGGCGAATTTGAACACCGCGTCGTACCCCAGCGGCAGCGTGGCTGCGTAGCGGACGGCGGGATGGTTTTTGTGTTCGGCAAATGTGGAGGACAATTCCTTCTGGTACGCGGTGGTTGTGTGGTCATACTCCTGCCGGCCGGCCAGGCGGAATATGAGCGACAACAGTTCAAACTGTTCGTCAACCATGTTGGCATGGGACATGCCCGCCTCCTTCGGCTCAGGTTCCAATGATTGGGCCCGCTCGTTGGAAGTTCTGTTGGCGCATCCGCCGAGCAGGCAGACGGCGGCGAGACACGGCAATATTACTCGTCTGGCCATGGGAATTACCTCGAGTCTTTTATATCCGCAATTGGCGATTACTTCCTGCATTTTTTTGGGGACTGCCTCAGGTCTGCGGTTTTCCTCCTTCATCGTGCCTGACGCCACGGGCCGAGGTCACACCGTCGCGCGAAGGCGGCATCGAACGACCCGCCCATGCCCATGTGCGAGTCGTTCGATGCAGTACCCGACCACCCTCCATCAGGACCCCGGCGATGGCTCCATCAGATTGAGGAGCGATTCGATTTTGGCGATGACTTTGTACTCGATGTCGCACATTTCGCGGCAGCAAGGCGGATTGTTTTTGGCGGAGAGTGCGTGTCCAGTTGGCTGGCGACTGGAGGTGCCAGGGCATGAGGGAGTAGGTGCAGGCGAACTCTGGCGCGGTGTTGTTCAAGGTTTCGTGCATCTGTTTGTAGAGGTCGGCTAGTTCCAGCAGCCGGGTGCGGATCGGCTCATCGAACAGATAGCGTGGCGCGGGCGCCTCGCCCGCGGTGGTCAGGTCCGCGGCCTCGCGAAGGTACTTCTCGGCGTTCAGCCTGGCCGACCAGAGGCACGGATAGCTGTACCCGTTGCCGAGGGCGATGGGGAACCAGTTCTCCGGCGTCAGCGCGGCGAATCGCGAGTCGTCCAGCAGGGCCTCGATCCAGTGCTCCAACGCGGCAAAGCCGCTGAGATAATTGCCGAAACGCTCCGTTTTGGCCAATGTGACCGCCAGGCGGAGCGAGTTCATCACGGCGGTTCGGCGATCCATCGGCAGGTCGTGGGGCTCAACGACGTACACCGCCCAACCCCAGTCGCCAACATATACGGCGTGTGGCGATTCGGACGCCGCCGGTTCGGCGCCAGCGGCGGCCGTCTCCACGTAGCCATCGTCATCGTGCCCGTAGGGACGCACAATCCGACGGCCATCCGCGTGGTACCCGACGATCAGGCCGGCCTCTCCTCCGAAGAGGATGACGGGCAGGCCGCGATCGATGCTCGACGTGACGGCCTCGAAGGCCTTGGCGATTCCCTCCGGCAGCGGCTTGCCCTCGCGCTGTGTACCGATTTCGGTCAACCGATAGCCTGTCGCAGCCACCGCGCCGGGAATGCAGTTGTAGCCAGGGCCGGCACAGGCGGCGCTGGGGCACCAGTTGGGCTGATGCATCTGCACTCGGAAGGCGGCCCCGCTGACGCCCATGAGGTATGGGTAACTGAAGCCTTCGCCCAGAGCGGCCATCACGCCGGCGATGCCGGCGATGAAGGAGTCTTCGTGGGAGTCCTTACATGGTGAAACATGATGCTACCAAACCACAAGGCGAGAAGTTTTTTGACACCTAAAATATTCCCGAACGGGATTATTTTAACTAATAACGGTTGTCCTACATGCAAGTTTACCGAACGGTAAAATATGCACTTGACGGACTTGTTTTGCCGATATATATTACCGAGCGGGAATACCATGGCAATCACAACGGCAGAACAACTTGGGACAGTGATTCGGTCGCGGCGGAAACGGCTGCGGATTACGCAGAAAGAATTGGCCATGGTCTGTGGCACGGGGTTACGGTTTATCGTCGATCTGGAGAAGGGCAAGCCCTCCTGTCAGATCGGCAAGGCGTTGCTGGTGTTGCAGGCGCTGGGGTTGGCCGTCGAGGCGACGCCTCTCGGCGGGGCCGCGAAGAGCGGCGGCGATATGCGGGATGATGATGCGGAAGGCGGGACACGATGAAGCGGCTGGTGGTTTATCTGAATAACGAACGGGTCGGCACGCTTGATGTGAACGACAGCGGGCTTCTTGAGTTTCGCTACGCCCCCGAATGGACGAGCAGGTCGGACGCTGTGCCGCTTTCCCGGTCGCTGCCGTTGCAAAGCGATGCGTTCCGCGGCAAGCACGCCAGGCCGTTTTTTGCGGGCATTCTCCCGGACGAAGGGCCTCGCCGACAAGTCGCCCGTATTCTTGGCATCAGCGAAAGCAACGATTTCGCCATGCTCGAACGCATCGGCGGTGAGTGCGCGGGAGCAGTCAGCCTGTTGCCCGAGGACACTCCGCCACCGGCCGCCGGGTCGATGCAAGTGCGTGAACTTAGCGAGGGCGAACTGGAAAACGTCATTGCGGAGTTACCCCGCCGCCCGTTGATGGCGGGTCGTGAAGGGCTGCGGCTTTCGCTGGCGGGAGCTCAGCCAAAACTGCCGGTGCTGATTCGCGATGGCGATGCCGTCGCGCTGCCGCTTGGCAACACGCCGAGCACGCACATCATCAAACCGGAACCTACCCAATTCCCCGGCCTGGTGGCCACCGAGGCCCTCTGCATGACGCTGGCCAACGCGGTCGGCCTGAATGTTCCCGCCGTGTCCGTCCGCCAAGTCGGCGACACACCGTGCCTCGTGACCGAGCGGTACGACCGCGTCCGTCACGCAGACGGCACGGTCACACGTATTCATCAGGAGGATTTTTGCCAGGCCCTGTGGTGTTCGCCGGAGCGGAAATACCAACAGGAGGGCGGGCCGACACTCCGCGACTGCATCGAACTGCTCCGCAGGTGGTCAACACTGCCAGCCCAGGACATTACGGATTTCCTAAAAGGCCTGATTTTCAACGTCCTCATCGGCAACGCCGACGCCCACGGCAAAAACTACTCCATGCTCTACCACGACGGCCACCGGCGGCTTGCTCCCTTCTACGATCTGGTCTGCACGCGCGCCTGGCCGGAACTGGACACGGTCCCCGCCATGAAAATCGGCGGGAGCGACTCCATCGACACGATCACGCCCGAGCACTGGCAGAAGATGGCGAAGGAAACCCAGATCGGCTGGCCCGGGCTGCGCGAGCACATCAACAATCTCTGCACCCAAACCCTCGCCAATCTACGAACCGGCATCGTCCTCACCGCGTCGCCCGACGAAGCCATGACGCAACGCGTAACGGCCATCATCGAAGAACGAACGTCTAGACTGCTTCGGAGCTTGACCAGATGCAAGTGACGTGCTGCCCGCACTGCGCACGGATGCGGCGGATGAGCATGGCCACGTCCGCGCCCTGCCGCCCACGATACGTATGCAGTTCATCGAAGACGAGAAAGCGGAGATTTTCGTAGATGGCGTCTCGAATCGGCCGTTCCTGCACCCGTGTCAGCAGTAGTTCGAGCATCATGTAGTTCGTCAGCAGAATCTGCGGCGGGTCCTCCCGCATGGCCTTGCGGGCTTCCTCCTTCTCCTGGCCCGTGTATTGCCCAAACGTGATGGGGAAGCTCCGGCCTGTGCTTTCTTCGTAATTCTTTTTGTAGGTGTTGAATTCGTTCGTCTGCGAATTGATCAGCGCGTTCATGGGATAGACGATCACCGCCGTCACACCCCTGGATTGCGGCTCGCGAAAAAGCCGGTGAAAAATCGACGCGATGTACGTGAGTGATTTACCGGAACCTGTCCCCGACGTAACGACAAAGTCTCGCCCAGCCGTACCGAGTTTGATTGCCTCCACTTGATGACGGTAGAGCGTGTAACCCTTGAAGGTATCGGTAACGGCCTCGTGCAGCACGCCGGCTTTAGCGATTTCCGCGACGCTTCCCGCCATCGCGTAGGACGGGTTGAACTGAAGTAGTGGCTGTGGCCAAAGTTTACCTTCCGCAAGCTCTGCGTCGACCACCTGCCTGATTTTGGGGTCAGCGATGTTGATGAAGCTGCGAATGTAGCTGGCGTAGTCGCGGATAATCTTACCATGAATGTCAAAAACGTTCATGCCGCCCCCTTCGGTTGGCATCCACCCCACAGGAGGCGTGATTGTGACAAGTTTTTCGTCATGTCGATTTCCTTGGCCTCCGAGTGCCTCCTTGCCCTCCGAGCTACTTGTCGGTAGCGGATTTCTGGAACCGCCACTGCCTGTCGACCGCAACGCCCAAAACCTCGTACTCGCGGTTGAACTGATAGAATGACAACGTCAACAGCTTCAGACAAGCCACAGGCTCGTCTACCGCCACCGCATCGTCGGACTACTTGCCGATCCTTCGCAATTCCGCATCCGTACGAAAAAACGCCACCCGGCACCACAAAATAAGCAGCCATGATAATACGCCACATGACAATCGCTGTCAAATGGTGACATCCAACCATCACGCTGAGGGCATGATGCAGTTGCATGCTGAATGAGCAAATGAAGCCCTGATCGCGGCAGCACGAGGATTAAGAGGAAATCGGGCTGTGATGTCCCGTTCGCCACGGCATCCCTGACTGCCTCTACACACATCGGAATCATCCCATTGCCAGCTGTTTTTCGCCAGGCGATAATCCAGAACAGGGTAAAGGCACAGCGATAGATTATGTTGACTGGTAGTAGATATCGTCCAACTGTGACACCAAGTGGTCAAGAGGAACATCATACCTGTTGATCATGACAGAACCGAAAAAACCAGGATCATTTTGATAAAAAAGCTTTATCTCTTTTCTGGTCTTTACCCTTCGTTCGATCTCGGCATCTGTGATACCTTTTTTTCTGACACTGTAGCAACGTTGCATGGATCATGTTAGCCGGCTCTTGCCTGGTGGAGTGTTTTTGCCGTTTGTGATCGGCTGGGGTGTTGGGCGTCGCGGAGCATGTCGGTGGCGATGCGGTTGTGGATGTTTTGTCCCGTGCGGACGCGGCAGATTGTTTTTTGCATCTTGCGGTGGCGGCGATTGCCGCGTTCCACGGCGTTCGATGTGGCCGGTAGCAGCGAGTCGTCCAGGAAAACCTACGCCTTTTCCAGTGTCGGCGAGAAGAGTTTCTTCAGCGTCTGGCCGACGGCCTTGAAGCGGGCGACGCGATGGCGAAGTTTGGCCAATTTGGCCAGGGCCGTGTCGGCGCGGCAGCGGCGGTCGAACAGTCGGTATACCTCGTCCACGAGGTCTCGCAGCGTTCGCAGGTGCGGCAGTCCTCGCGTGACGCGGTGCAACGTCTTTCGCTGGGTCGGTGCCAGGTGGTGTTGCACGAACAGGTATCGGTTGTCGAACAGGTCGGCGGTTTTTTGTTCGCCTCGTTTCTTTTGGGCGGCGGCCTTGCGGGCGGCGGTCGGTCGGCCTCGACCCAGTTTGGGCAGCGAGGCGTTGATCTCCCGGCGGACCTTCGCCACGGCTTTCAGCACGGCCTGGTTGATCTCTTTGATCACATGGAACTGGCAGACCTGGTGAGGAATGTCTGTTCCAAACACCTGCGCGATCGGTGTCGAATATAACGTCGAGCCGTCGGTGGTGAGCCCCGTTACCTTCAGGCCTCGGGCCTTCAACATCCCTTGAAAACGCTTGAAAAACGACACTGTAGCAACGTTGCATGTCCCGCGCTCGTTCGACTTCGTAAAAGACCGAGCGGGAGTACGCGGATTGAAGGATTGAAGGATTCGTCGTTCCGTACGGCAGGTCCAATCCTCCCTGAA
>Ga0123353_10018499_pt1 | contig 10306 bp, 4 predicted proteins | sample TergutLab28metaG_3_FD_92763 | JGI IMG/M metagenome (GOLD analysis project Ga0123353, IMG submission 92763) | Labiotermes labralis P3 segment gut microbial communities from Petit-Saut dam, French Guiana - Lab288 P3 | ecosystem: Host-associated > Arthropoda: Insects > Digestive system > Gut ...
CACTACACTCACTGAGCTATCCTGGTTTCTCAGCCTGATTAAAATCAGCTCTGTACTAGATACATGGATTATGCAACGTGCTTGTCTGGCTCTTAAATGATGCAGAGTTTGAAATAGTATTAAAACTATCTAGCCTAATGCATATCTACAGAAACTTCTAACAGAGTTGTATTGAAGGTGAGAAAAATAACTGAGATTATATAAGTAGAAGTTTTATTGTAAAAAAAGTGGATAATACAAAACTTGTCTCCTTTAATAGTCCGTGTTGTTTGTAACGACTTTCTCCATTCTGTTCTTTCGCTATAAAAAGTATTCCTGCAAGTCCTCCTCAGGAATGCTCTGTAATTTCTCTGTCGTACTCCATTTTAGGGGTTCCGTGTCGCCTTAATTCGCCCCTTTCGTAAAATGTTCAGTTTAAAAAAAATGTAACGAAAGGGCATTCTGGCGAATATGGTAGTTGTTCGGGCGATGGGATATATTTTTTCGCCAAAAACTGCTTCTCCGCAGATACTGAATTTGAAGGGGCATAATCGTGGTGAACAACTCACATGTGGGTTTATGGCAACTGCCTTATATGATTCACTGTTTCTCTTAACATGCTTCACGATATCTTTGTCGGGGTGCTGTTCAACCGATTACGCTGCTGGACGATTTCATGGTGCAAGTTGACTTTGATATCCAAAAACAGACTCAACATTATCTTCCCTTTGGTACGTGTCATTCTTGCCGTCCGCTGGAGGCTCTTTCTTTTAGTCTCTGGGTCGTACTGGAACACCAGAGACTTGTTTTAAGTAAAAACTCTCTCCGGAAACGTTGTTTCATTCCCATTCGCTCAAAATGATCTGTTCTGATTTTAATTGCTTTCATTTTTCGGCCTTGTTTTAGAACTACTGGCACCGTCATCACGTCCAGTTCTGCGACCAAAATCTTGTGGATTAATTTCCCATTCATATTTGATATTTATTTGATATTTGATATATTTGTTAACTGCAATTGGGTTTACCCCCGGTGGCAGTAGGACAGCACACATTTACACACAAATAATACATAGAACAACACAATCGACACAAACAATACATAGAATAACACTCCAATCAGACCGGTGATCACTGTTTGCTAAAATATCGACTGTTTTATACTTTTTCTTCGGTTTTTGTGGTTTTTGATCAACCGGATTTCGAATTGTTGTGTATATATTCTCTACTACTCAATAATCTTTTATGTCATTTAAGTAGATGGGAACGAGGTGTTCTATCGTCGTCATAAACACTTCACATCTCACCGCAAATTTTGATTGCAGTTTCTTTTGATTTGTCTCAAACATTAATGTTAATGCGCTACTCTAAATTTTTTATCCTGTATTTTGTGGCAAGTGCGAGAAACGCTTCTTAAACAAGCAGACTTAGCATAACGATTACCGAACTCGGAGCGGCTGACGCTTCTTCGAACCAGGAAAGACCAAAATAAACGAATGTTTCAGCTGTTTGACTGCCAAGAAGTGCTGCCTAAGCTAAAAGTGCAGTCTGTTCTCAATTGGGTCAGATTTTGTAGATTTTAAAAAATTCAGAATTAATGACCATAAATTTTAAAATAATCCGGAGATACAGTCGATAAACTAGAGACGTGGTGTCAGCGGTTTACCGTCTTCTCTTGATCGATTACTGAGGTCGTGGCTTTGAATGTCACTCAGGCATATGTGTGTATTTGTGCTTTTGTGCGTAAGTCAATGGCTTGCGATGCAACGATTCCAAATCCAAATAATCCTCTCTGATACCTACAAGCAAATATAACGTTCAAGGTCATCTGTTACATGCCTACGAAGGCACAGCAAGAGGGCAGAGATATAGCTCAAACCCATCTGAAACCCAGGATAGAAATGTGTGTTTCCAGTACCACGCGCCGGCCTGTTTACCATCGCGAAAGAACTGGTATCCATTGAAATAGAGGCTGGGTGGTTTTGGGGGCCGGTCTGGATGGCACGTAGAACCTCGCTTCCCACCGGAATTCGATCCTCCGACCGTCCAACCCGTAGCGATTCGCCCTACCTTCTACATCACCCCGGCCACCAATAAATAAATATGGAGACCCATAACGTGACAGACATCGGAGAGCGTTGGTTTGTAAGAACACTAGAGAGAGAAAGACAACACAATGCAAGTCGGAAAATGAAAATAGAAGATTAATCTTGAAGGTCGTGCGGTATGCGGTAGCTCAGCCGATAATGGCACGCTTGTGCATAATTATGGGTTATAATGGCAATGTCCGACAAATCATAAGAAATGTTATTTTTTTCTATAGCGACTTATTTGATAGAGGTGATCTGTTTCGAAACGTAACGTAGCTTCAAGACTTAAATATAATAACTGAGAACGAAGTTATAACTGATGGGCAGAGGCGGATCGTGTACCAACCTTATCGTTCGAACCTGCTGAATTAATTCGTTTCATATCCAATATATAACACAATTCACTGTCCTGCTGTTAACATTGTTTAAAATTATTCGGGAGGGTTAGGTTACAAAGCGATAGTCCGAATGAATATTTTTGTTGTTATACTCAGTCCGTCCTGGGAAATTTCGCGATATCAAATTAGGCCACACCCCCACCTCTGATATCTTTTCTAACTCATGAATAACTAATTGTTCTAACGTTTGTAAAAAAAACATTATTCTGAGCTAATGAAAGCGTCTCTACAATAAACGCAAAGCAACTGAAAGAATGAAAATGAAGCAAATAATGATCGTCCTCTTTTAGCCGACAGTTATTTCACAACCAGCAGTCTACTGAACTTGCAAAATATTCGCATCACACTTAATGCAGTTTGGGCAGCTTGTTCCAAGTTGAAATTCGAGACAAATAAACATAAAATAATGTGATATTTTAAGTCCACGTTGTTTCGTAATAAAGAGTGTTTGTTGGGCAAGGAATAAAGAAGTCTTAAATCAATTTGTACACAAGGTACGGTAGAAATAAAGTAGAATAATAACGATTGCAATAAATTAAGGAAAAGTTTATTTTAGCGAAGAAAGAAATGTACCGTTCCTTTGGGACAAGAGAAGCGACCAAAGTCATGGGCTGCTCTCCATTTGTGGGATCTGTAACCGCCTTGTGTTGTTCAGAAATACTACAGAACTCCTCTGGACAGAAACTGAGAACATAAAATGTGAAAGAAGGAAAGGGAGTAAAACAGATGAAGAATGCCAACTGACAGATGGGTTCAGAGGAACACGTGACGGCTTCCCTGAAAGCATTGTCATACGTTTCTGCTCACTTTCCTTTTCATATTTGTGTTTCTTGTTTCTTTATTGCTTTTCTTTCCAGTTGTGTATTGCGGTTTATGTTTCTATGGAATCCGGTAACCGACGTTATATTATATGCCGTTTCGGATAATTCGCCTGTTTTTCTACGTCCAGTATTAGAAACGTCGTTGACGTTTACCCCATGCTCCTCTTACTATACGTACGGTAGCAACATGAGGTGAAGCAATGTTCAAGTATTGCTGTAGGATCTTGGAACGCGATTCGTATCTTAAAATCCAGTCTTCTTTAGGCTTTCAACAGTAGAACAGAAGATGTAGAACTCTGAGATCACCATGCTTTTCGTATCTTTGTATGTCCACGTTTAAAACTTTGAACCGTTTTATACGAAATTTTCTATAAATGTTATGGCATTAGACGACACCACAATCGTGCTTTCCAATCTACTGCAATCAGAAAAACAACATGGTGGTTACGCGAGGCAGAAGTTATGCTAGTGATATTTGGGAGTAGTTTAGGCTCTTGAAAAAATATTCCAGTTTTGTTAATGTAATACTTTTATACAACACACAAAAATAATAATAATAATAATAATAATAATAATAATAATAATAATAACAGTATGGCGCCATGTGAAAATTTATCTTCACAAAGTCAACAGTAATAAGACCACGCAAAGAATCTCTGTGGTCAAATCCGCAAATTTCATTTTTACAGCATCTGTGTTTAGGTCATAAATTCTCCACGAAATAAAACAACAGCAACGACGACAATAATAATAATAATAATAGTAATGTCGCGGAATTTAATATCTTTGCAGTAGAAAATATGCTTACCAACTTCTTATATTTCTTAATTTCTTATGTAGGCTTTAATTTCTCAATGCTAGTTTCATGTTTCTGTACCTTGTATAACGATATTGACAGCGAAAGCAATCATATCCTGGGTGAAAGAGACGAAGACTGTAAATTTACATTTCTTACTAGACTCAGCGTATATATATGTGCATATTATGTATATCTGTATCCATATACACACTAATATATTGAAACTTTTGAAAAAATATAGCCGTTGTATGTTGTTACCAAAACTATTAGTTTATTATGTGTTCCTATATTTTGCCTCTACTACAGATAAGAGATTAATTCATAAGCTTTGCTCTCCTTTCGGAAGATCAGGAAGAATGTTTAGGGAGGAAATGTGGTGATACAGTAGAGGGTGCCTTTGATTGTTGACTGTGAACGGTTTGTGTCGGAGACTCGGAACACTTCCACCGGGTGCATAGTACCACGCACTGATGGAAAAGAACCAGAGATTTGCTTCGGTACCTGTTTTTGGTTTGACAGTGCCGAACGTAGCAACATGTACAGACGGAATGTAAACTAAGCGAATTTGTTGTTTCAACGGGAAATGTTCGCAGATTCCAGAATTGTTATTGAGTTTTGAACAATATTTTAAACAATTCCTGTTCATGTGAACATGTACTTAGTTTCAAAATTACCTAACACGGCAACTTAAAAAATGTTTTTAAAACTCAGACACTAAATTGATGAAATAATAAAAAAATCAGATGGTTTTATATTAATAATTGTCCAACGAGATGCAACACAAAAGCAGTCTATTTGTTATTCTGCAAGTTCACTCTACATGTTTCGGGTGTCAACCACACCCATCATCAGGAGTACACAAAACTATAACTACAGCCTCCGGTACTGGTCATATTTTTTATTGTGAAGTTACCTCCCTCCAACGTGGCCATCTTGTTTTGTGTACTCCTGATGATGGGTGTGGTTGACACCGGAAACATGTAGAGTGAACTTACAGAATAATAAATAGATTGCTTTGTGTTGCATCTGGTTGGACAATTATTAATATATACCAGCGATGCACGGAACCATAAACATAAAATTCATCAGACGGTTATGTTGTCTGAAAGCACTAACTGCGGGAAAATTGACGGTGGAATACTGAGTAGAATACTTTCTAGTGTTGTTTATGGGTAAAATCTTCTGCTTCTCACAATAACCTTTTTCTTGTTTACAAAGAATGTCCAAGAAGTTCTCGGTCTTCAAGCGCAACCCCTTCTAAAATCATGCAATAAATGGTCTTGGTTTGTAGACTTTTTGCATTATGTTACTCTTTTCTAGTCCATCCTGACGTGTTTTTTAAGGAGAGAGAATTATTTTTTTATGAAGGAGGTGTTTATATTGGCAGTTTAAGAAGTGTCGTTAAAAGAAGGAGTTTTTTATGTACGTTCTGTAGAAACGTAGGGATCTGCTACACAAATCTACGATTTATAAAATCTGGCATTCAGCGATTATGGATTAAGCTAGTCGACGGCGCCTGAATGACGAAAACATATATAAGGTTATCGAAACATGTGAGATGTTTAGCCTTTTGTGTGTGTGAAGATCGACGTTTTCCATTACGGAAAATGGTGGAAGAAGTAGGAATAGGCGTAGGATAGTGTTACAAAATCTTGACCAAAAATTTTGTCGTATGACCTATTGCAACAAAATTCATTGAACGACTTATGACGCTAGAATGAAAATTGCATCTGCATAGATTGCATCTCTAACTGCTGGCTGAGGTGGCAGGAGACTCATGAAATTAATTACTACGTGTAATGATACCGTGTCCTGTGGGCAAGATTTCGAAAAGAAGCAGCAGTCCTCCAGACGATTTCCAAGACCGTAAGAGGCATGACAGCAGAACATATGAACACAATTTTTATTGTTTTCTTCAACTGTCGATGTCCGACGCATTCCGATTTTGTCCCAAGAGGACAAACGGTAATTCAAGCGTTATTTCTGAGCTTTTTAGGGCGTATACGAGTCGCAGTACGAAAGAAATTACGGGAAAATTGGCGAGGACAAATTTTGTTCCTTCTTCATAATGAGGTCCCAGTCCACACGGCGCTCTCGCTCAGAAGTCTCTAACACAACAAACTCCGGGGATTCCCCATCTACCCCACAACCCTAACCTCGCTACAACATATCTTTTCTGTTCTCGAAAGTAAAAGTTCTTATGGACCGTGATTAGAATCGGTAGTGGAAAGAAAAGGAAAACGGTCTGGAATATTACACAAATTTTGTGAATACCTTAATTTCAAACGATGGGAAAAAAAATTGACACTTTTTGGAATCATTTTAAAGCAGGAGAGGACTGTTTCGAGCATAATACCCTTTGCTAAAATTTATCTGTTACGTATTGTTTTATTGAATCAATACGAAAACTTTATCAGGCATTGGCCCTGTATGATGTATGCTACAAAGATGAATGCCCCCCCCCCTCCACATATTGTGAGAGCTTATTTGACGCATAAGGTTACATATTGTAGAAAACTGAAATGTGGTCTTTAATTGTAATCTGGGAGGCATGGAAAGGAAAGTGAGTTCATGTTGTCAAATACGTTTCATACGAATCGAAGTAAGTGCTTTTCGTTATATTCCAATGCTGTCTTAATTTTGATAACTGATAATTGTCGTATATCCTATTCAATTTTATAATTGAATACGACATATGATCATTATCAGTTGTCAACAGTAAGTCGGCATCAGAATACAACACTTAAAAACATTCCGTTTAGGATAATGAAACATAAGTACAAATACAAATTGATAGTGAATCTCAAACAAGTAGGTTGTCAGTTTATCGAATGGATATAACTGGTTTAGAACTGGATCAAGTGTTGGGCTGTTGTGACAGAGATAATGTATATCAGGATTCCGTAAGAAACAATTTTTTTAGAGTCGCAGAGACCATAAGCTTCTATAAAAGACAGATCGTCATGGTGGCAATTATTTGTTAAAAATATTCTTGATATTTTAATATTACAAACTTCAGATATTTACAGATTCACTCGACATCTTGCGTAGAAAGCAAAGAAGAACCGCTTATTGTTGTTTAGGGAAATAATCACTGTTAATTGTGATAATTATATGAAACATATTAGTAGATGTTGGCCTCCATTTTTCACCGTGTTTAGAAGTTTCAAGTGTGTGAACATTGTTTTAACGTAAAGTGCTGAGACCAATAGGTAATTAATTTTGAAACACCGGTTCAGTTTCGTTTCTGGATCCCCAGTTTCTGTCTTTTTATAAATACATAATACACTGGTAGAAATGGCGGCTCGCCGTCTGTAACTAAAGCCACCAAGAAAAGGATGATACAAGAACATCGTGCTGTATGGACGGGAGACAACTGCCTCATTGAGGGGCAGAGATAGAAGCAACCTTAATGGTTATTTTCTCTTCATATATAAAGATCAAAGGTCCAGTTAGCTGTAGCAGTTCAAATCAACAAGGGTATAAGAGAAGAGGTTTGTATAAGAATCATCGAAAAATGTTTCTGCCTTTATGGTCCTTGGAATTTCTCATACACTTGAAGTCTATTGAAATTTGGGATTCTCACGGCGCTGAGTGTTAGGATTGTGTCTTGTGAGAGGCGATGATGAATAATTTACTAGAATTTTTCTACTTTTCGAAGAAACCTGCTGCATTTATTTTCCTGAGAATGGGCTCCAATGATGAAAAAGGGGAGCAAGATGCTTCTAGGAAAATTGTGTACCTTTCTACCAGATGACAAGGCAGTTATATCCTAGAACACCTTTATGTTTGAAACATTTCATCATCTTCGATAATGATTGTAATTTCTTTTCGAATAAGCTGTTGGAAGAGACATATAAAAATTCATTTGGAAACAAATCGACATAAATATTTAAAAAAAAAAATCCCTACAAAGGAAGCAGAATGCCTTTCACCAAGGCTATTTTCATCGATCATCTACATTATGAAAATATAAACCGTATCTAATGCAACCTATAGTTCTTCATTTTATGAAGAATTACCCTCCTTTTACGAATACGGAAGTTTTATTGCTATATTCAATGCTGCCCCAACTGCAACCTATCATTATCTAATCGAAACCAGTCTACACACCCGCACGCAAAGTCACTCACTTCCATTTTAATATCATCATTGTATTTACACTATATCTTCAGCCACAGTTTTGTAAGCATAATCGTGTCTCCGGCGTGGTATGTGTGATTCGTTTTTCTATGTTTCAAAATTATTAAGCCAATTTTTAAGCGCGTCCGCGAATTCGTGAAGAGCGTCTATTAGCTACGCCATGTCTGTCTGTCTGTCCGTCCATCCAACCGCACGGAAACACGCGGCTCCCTCTGTAAATGTTTTCATGAAATTATACATATGAATGTTTTTCCAAAGTGTGTCGAGAAAATTCAATTTTTATTAAAATCTGAGAAGAATAACGGGTACGTTACATGAATACATACGCCCATATATGATGACATCTGTCTCAGTTCTTCCTGGAATGAGAAATGTTTCGAACAAAAGTTGTAGAGAAATAAAACCCATCAATTTAAGTTAAATGTAGTTTTTCTGTAAATCATGCTGTTTATGATATAATGGAAAAATATGGTAAGCTGGTAAAAACTACGCAGTTCACTCACCAATAAATGCACTATTTATTAACTTGGTTAAAAGTTTTAAATTTACATTAAAATAACAATAATATCGCCCCTACATGTTTCGGTCTTTAATGACCATAATCAGGGACGTAATTTTACCGAGTGGTTTAACATAAATATAACTTTAGTTACGTACAGATAAAGCTCCCTGATGATGGTCATTAAAGACCGAAACATGTAGGAGCGAAATTTTTGTGTATTTTAATGTAAATTTAAAACTTTTAACCAAGTTAATAAATAGTGCACTTGTTGGTGTGTGAACTGCGTAGATTTCAGAATACACGGTTCAACGGTAAAAACGGTAAAAAATATTTTTCATTATTGGCCCATATGGTGTTAAAGAGTCAGATAGGTGCTCGTGTAGGCTGGTCATTAAACTTGTCCCATCTATTTGAAGATTCACATGGCTTGACGAGTGTTAACGAAAATCTCAAAACTAAACTATCCTGAAAAATCAGTTTCAATAATCTTCGAACTCTTTAATACCTACGTGCAGTGCTGGGAAGTGAAGGTCTGTGACTAAGTAGTGAGAGTTAGTATTAACAGGACAGGCAACGTACGTAACACTGAGGAGCGTTCTTGCATCTATTGTTGCAGTGGAAAAGCAATAAGTATTAAGTATTCTGTGTTTGTGTTTGTAGCCTTAAGTATTCAGCATGCAATGCTCAAGCGCCATATTGTCATCTGTGGCCTGTCCTGCTCTACTTTTTTTTCACATTTTCTCATAAACGGCACGATTTTCGACAAAAAGTTATAGAACATAAAATATGTGTATTGAGTTTCATTTCAAATTTATCTGAAATATTTCTCATTCTAAGAATAAATGAGCAAAAAATGTTTTAAAATTTAAAGTATCCATTATTCTTGTTAGATTTTAATGAAACTTTAATTTTCTCAACAGATTTTCGAAAAATACAGGGATATCAAATTTCATGAAAATCCGTCCAGTGGGAACCGAGATGCTCCATGCGGACAGACTAACAGATAAACAAAAGGAAGATAATAGTGGCTTTTCACAATTTTGCGAAAGCGTCTTAAAACTGAATTGAATAATGTTTGTTTTCAGCCTCAATTATATTCTCGTCATGGAAGAACAGACGAGTTTCTTGTTGAACTATAAATATTAAACAGTAGCTCTCTGCAGTATCTTACAGTGTATTTTATGATTGTCTACTAACCAGTGAAAAGTTACCATTCATGTGCTTAATCTATCTAACAGTGGACTCTGATGGGACATCGACCGGAATTACAGACAGGTTCTGACAGCGGTGTGAGAATGTTGAGGGTTGTTTGACCGTGCATCTTCCTCACGAAATAAAGTGAACGCCATCTTGATGCAACTAAGTAATTTTATTGATGTATTCTTAGCTCGACATGTTTCGGGTACATACGCCCATCATCAGGAGCATTAGATGTTGAGTTGCAGCATATGGTTATCTGCACCGAGTTTTTGGATGGGTGGTGGTCTTGAGAGCCGCTGCGTGGGTCGTGTGTACGGTGCGGATGGTGCCGTGCAGTCGCACGGCACCATCCGCACCGTACACACGACCCACGTAGCG
>Ga0123353_10018500_pt1 | contig 10305 bp, 4 predicted proteins | sample TergutLab28metaG_3_FD_92763 | JGI IMG/M metagenome (GOLD analysis project Ga0123353, IMG submission 92763) | Labiotermes labralis P3 segment gut microbial communities from Petit-Saut dam, French Guiana - Lab288 P3 | ecosystem: Host-associated > Arthropoda: Insects > Digestive system > Gut ...
ACAAAAGACAGAACTTTGAAGACTATGGGCAATAGATTTAGCAACCTTCGCTTTCTTTACGACGATAACTATAGATATGTTCAGGTCAGTTGTTTTACACTCTGTTTCAGTGGCTGTCAAAGAAGAAGAAAGAAATATTGTACGATACATGAAAAACAATGCATTTTTTAAATTAATGCTCAATCTGCTATACAGAAGAAGTAGAATCTTGTAAAAACAAAAATTAGTCTTCTTTAAATGTGTTCTGTGTAGCTGTACAGTATGAGAACTGAAACTTAAATGGTGGTTAAGAGCGTTGGCAGAACAAGACGTGAAGTGCAGTTCTCACGGTCACGTGGAAGTGAGATGTTCCATTTTGCAGCGGGGTAATGAAAGTACTAAACAAAGACTTAAAGATAAACCATGCCGCTTAATTAGTCTACTTTATTGTAGTGTAGTTTATAACAAACACGAGGAGGTCTGCATTGGGTTTACTGTACCCCCACAAAACTTCTTTTCTAATCACAAAATACGCAGATATAAATATTTGCGTGAATAGCGCAGTACAGTTTCAAACACTTCGCAATTCTCTCCTTTTCCCCAGTTTGGCGCCTTCGTGCTGGAGCCTAAATATTTATTTTGAAGTCTGACATTTTAAAATTCCTAAGGCCAAGCTGCCAATAGGGACTACTTTCGAATATTAGTTGGGAAAATGATTTGAGAATCGGTGTGGTGTTACTTAGCCCCATAGCGAAACCTCAATTAAGCCACAATCAGTTCCTTAAAAATACTTTATATTCTACCATTCAAAGGTTCTTCTTCCACTAATACAATGCTGTCCGAGTTATTGAATGCATCGTGAAATAAATGACCAAAAAATCACTAGTAATTACGCAGCTATATTGGAGACGGCATGAATGAAATTCACGTGTCGTAAGAAGTTGAACTGTATGTTAATGTACTATACGTTTTTTACTATAATTTAGTTTTCTTCTATAAGATAAAGGAAAAGACGTGTAATGAAAGCGATGTGAACTTTGACAAATTCCTCACAAAGTTTTGCTCGCTGGCACTGCAGCAAATGCAAATATATTTTTCACACATCGTCGCCTAAGATACAACTTGCTGGTTCCTGTTTCACGTTTTCGTGTCTTGTCTGGCACTCTTTTCGCCGCGAAGGCTGCAAGAAACTTCGTTCGTCCCTTTCTTTTGCTCTACCAGCAGGTTTCCGATAACAGTTTCTGGTTGTTAAACTCAGCCATCACTAAAAGGGAACTTCAGATAAATTCAGCTGGAAGTGTCCTTCGTCAGAAGCAACTGAAATTCTGAATAACCTCTCGTTATTCCACGAATATATGCACATCCAAATCTGTTATCTACAGCCAATATAATGACAAGGTTATTTTCAGTATCATAGACTTAATACTAAGAAAACAACAGTAAAATCAACTGTGTTTACTTCATGCTTGGCTTGCGATACTTAGCATTCGAACCCACGAACTGCTATAAGGAGACCATATTTAGTGCAGCAAAAAGGGGACACTCCACATACTGTTTATTGTTTTCTGCAATTCTGGCCCAGGGTCGAGGTTTCAAATCCCACTCGAAGAAGATACATATAGAGCTGCATTTATTTTGCTTTTATACTTCAATGTAAAAAACGTTTTTGCGACATTCTGCTTATTCGTGCAAGGAGTCTTAAAAATATATACAAATGTATTTAGAACCCCACAAACCGGGACGTCCAGGACGACATTAATCTAGGATCACTGACAAAAGAAGAAAATAGAGAGGGTGGTTTCTCTTAGCTTCCTTCATACAGAATTTCTTAATCACTCGAAATATATAGCGTCGAATATTAGGACAGTTAGTGGAAAAACGAATCGGATGTACTGTGGAAGGTAGTAGTCGTGTTGTAACAGTGGTGATCTTTGGAAATATGCCTGGGATAGACTGTGGATGAACAGAGGATGCCTCTGGCCAATATTCGAAATATGTACTACCAGACAGAACATGTGACACAAAGTGCAAGTACATATCCTATTGTTTTGCTTACGTTTAAAATATTAAATTAATACTGCTTGTTGTACTCTTATCGATCGGAGTGGATGTATTGTTTGTCAAGGTAACTATTGTTGCTGTAAATCGCTTAAAATGCAGCAAGGCGAAAATAACTGAAAGGCAGGTTCTGCAACGCTATTGAGAACGATTCGTCTTTGGAGATCACGAATTTGTTTTCTTTCTTAAATAATAATAATTATGAATAATAATCGTGATAATAATATTAGTAGCAATAGCGGAGGTGATAGTAGTAGTAGTAGTAAAGTAGTAGTAGTAGTAGTAGTAGTGGTAGTAGTAGTAGTAGTAGTAGTAGTAAAGTAGCAGTAGTAGTAGTAGTAGTAGTAGTAGTAGTAGTAGTAGTAGTAGTAGTGGAAGTGTTAGAAGTAGTAGTAATAATAATAGCAGCTGCAGAAGAAGTGATAGTAGTAGTGTTATTGTGGCAATATTTTCCTGTAAATATTTTAACTCACAACAGGTTACTGATAAGCCAAGTCTTTGTGAAAATCACGTACAGCGTCGTTTGAAGTACCTTGCAATAAAGTGACAAATCACAATGACCTATAATATCAACTACCAATATACTGACCTTTCCAACACCCTGTATACGACACACAATAACAATAACAATTCCAGATGAAGCAACCTCGTCATTAGAGCAATGTATGTGTAAGACCGTTTGAACCAAATATTCCATAAGTTGCAAATTTAGTAACTCGACGTGGAATAAGTTATCTTTGAAATAAACAAAGAAATAACGCACAGTACAAATGGTGCCAACTTATGCAAACCCATAAATTTATTTTACTTCAAGTAATATAAACAAGTCTGGCAATGTACGTATAACGAAACATTGAAGCGCATTCGTGAAACCTTTGTTGGAATGGAGAAAGAGTAAGTATTACATATCTGAGTTTGTATTTGTAGCCTTAAGTATCCGGCATGAAATGCGCATGCGCCATATTGTCAGATAAGGAGTGCCCGGCTATACCGCAGTTTTGTACATTATCTCACTAAAGAAACGACTTAAAAAGTTATTGAACTTAAAATACGTGATTTGATTTTCTATACATTTTTTGTCTGCAACATCTCATTCTAAGAAATATTGAGCGAGATATGACCAAAACGTATATTGGCCCTTATGTAAAGTACCCGTTATTGTCAGATTGTAATGACAATTTAATTTTCTCTACAGATTTTCGAAAAATTCTCAAATTTCAACTTTCATGGAAGTACGTCCTATGGGATCCGAGCTCTTTCTTGCGGACGGACAGACAGACATGAAGAAGATAAGTCACTTTTCGTAATTTTGCGGAAGCTCCTAAAACTCCTCAAATCAATAACTAACAATGAACTTCCATTTTTTAAATATAATAATATGTACCTCAAAATAGAAACGTTCTACAACAGGGTTCTTTTTTGTTTATTGAGTTTAAATTGGTATAATTATACATATGCCGATACCAGTGGTCGTGCGGTTTTAGATGTTGATCTGTGGCTGCTCGCTTGTTGGGATTTTGAGTTCGAGTCCCGCCGGGGTCATGGATGTCTGTCTCTGCTATTGTTGTACGTTGCCAAGTAGAGGTCCCTGCGTCAGTCTCATCACTAGACCACAGTAGTCCTACCAAGTGTGGTGTGTCTGAGTGTGATCGTAAGGACTCATTGAGGAGGAGATTCTAGCCCACTACGGGCTGTTGTGCCATGGAAAAAAGTAATTTGATATATTTCAACCTTCCGACTTTATTACGTGGTTTTTAAAATAATCATTCAAATATTGAGAACCTTTTTGTATTCTCAACGTTTTGGAAAGACAATCTTACAATGAAACCATAAATATTGAAATAACATATTTAAATCTTTATTTACTTACACATGAACATGTAGCTATGCCACTCGAGGACAGTGTGATATTTGCTTGAGATAACACTTAAACCAACGCATCTTCCTAGAAACTACTCTTCCTTCCCTTCTGTGCAGGTCGACCTATCAAATATTGTGATTGGCTCTTTTTACTTCATTCCTGTTGATTCTGTACAAATTCTGGACATGGGCTCTTAAATCCTACAATAATGTCCTACTGTTTATTTAGTTAACAAATCCTACAGTTTTATTACGATTTGCTGGCAACGTGAATACACAAACAAAACTCTACTGAATCCTTCATATCTTGTAATCCCTACACAGTAGTTTGTAACACCTATAAGCAATGTCATTATTATGCTACTGGAATCTCCAATATTTACGTATTTTGTTTTCACAATTGTCTCCTTCTTCATGCAACTTATGTTTGGCAAGTGTATAAATTTTGACAAATCAAACAAACACCATGAACTGTCGGAGATTTTGAAAAATGTTTTTTCAACAAATTTACAAGATAGGTAAGTCAAATGTCATTCATCCCAAAATCCTACCAACTGGGGAAATTCTGTGTGCACAACTGAGTTTTGTCAAGCAATATACAAGAGAACCACTGTGCAAATGAATAATAACCGGTCTCGAGTTTCATTGCTGTTTTCTCAGAATTCCTATTTCATTCCACTTTTTCTCCTTATAACCCCTCTCTTCGTCTGTGTAATATCGGGCCTATTGTCTACCGCCTTTCTAATTTTCTTTCGAATAAATCACATTTCATGATGTACACAACAAACTACTTTTCCTGTTTTATTTTTACAATTTGATATTCTCGCAACGAAGAGAACATAGACACCAAACACTGACAAATCTCTACGCGACTATGTAGTGTTACATCGTACAAAACAGCAGTCACCGATTTTTATCTCCTGAAGTTTTTAACAATCATTATCCATAAATAGCAATAATGGAATAGGACACGTTAGTTATTGTTTTGTCTGCGGCACAAAGTTGAATGCTATATCAAGCTTTAACTGCAATCTCATGTAACCACACAGATTTCACCAAAGTAAGACAAACAATTCAGTTTATTAAAAAACTAGCAGCGTGCTAAATTTAGGAGCGGATATCACTTAGCATTTTAGTTCAGTTAAATACCGAACATGTCTTAATTAACCCGGTATATTTCTTTATTACATTTTACATTAAAACTCTTAATTTATCTCACATGTTGCACGTATCTGTATTTTATGTCTTATGTCATTCAGAATAGCATTGACAAGTTGCTGCATAATTAACTGGTTATTCTTTAGAACAGAGAAATTTTGTGCTTTCTGTGAGGTTGGAATTAAACTTTGATACATACTTCAGATAAAACGTAGTCTTCAAAATAGTCTTTAAAACTTTGTGTGTTATTTGTGAATGATAAAGCAGTTTTTGTCCGAGATGAATATGTACTATTACCTGACCGGTCAAATACTATTGTTTGTAATAATACGCACGCCGATTACATTCGTTCGGAGCCATACAGTTTTAAAATCAGCATTCCTCCCGTAGTGAACAAGTATAGAAGAGAGGATGGTGTTATAACATCGGTGTTCGTTCTATTATGTTTAGTAAATTGTTCACCTATATAAGTGTCTGCATTTTCGTGATATATGTTTATGAATGTTATTCAAATCCATATTAGTAGCTTTTTATTTTCTATCAACAGTAATTACAGTACCACTTAAAAAATGGTTTAATACTTTACACGTACTGTGTAGTGTCTAGAAATGTATGTTGTTAAGGTAAAGGTAAAGCAGTCCCATTACAGGCCTGGACAGGCCCAGAGGGTTCCAGGAAGTTAAGGTTCCCAGATTTCGTGACAGCGGCACAGGATGGTGGTAAGGTTGTCAGCCTTATTCACCGGCCGCCTTTACCCCCAGGAAATGCACCTGGTACTCATTTCTGTTAGAGGCTGAGTCGACCCCTGGGCCATAGTGCGATCGGAAGGATTTTATGTCAATATAAAATCCACGACACCAGCTGGGATCGAACCAGCGACCTTCCGATTTGTAGCACAGCACCTTAACCACTGTGCTACCGCGGTCCCCAATGTATGTTGTTACTTATATGAAAAAAGCTAGAAATGAAAAAGTGCTGAATCTTTCTCTATAAAATTGTCACGTAGTTGGAATTTATGTTGTTGGAAAGCCAAAAGAGTAACAGATGTATTAATTAGTACAAATTACATTTCACTATAAACAATTTTTCAAGAAATGCAAGTGGTGGTGGTTTTTCACAGATACTAATTTACTAAAAAATGTTACAATTTTTGTCCGAGTTCTGCATCTTGTCAAAAGCATAACAAAATAATTTACATTGCCGTAATTCCCCAAAGCAAAACGATGGCTTTCAAAAAATAAGTAACTTTAATGTGAATTTTATTTCTACGTTGCAGCGGCGCTGCCTTTTGAACAAGAATAAAGCTGAATTTATGTGGTAAACCATTATAGCCAGACAATGAAAAAAATTTGAAATTCCGGTTGTCTCTCCTCGTTTAATAATTAGGTTATCAGTTTATTGTAACTAATTAATTTAGTTTTATGTCAGTTCCAATGTACAGTATACGAGGTTGTCATTCAAGGTGTAGGGGTAGGGATTTTTTTTAGTAATCTTTGCTAACAAATAGCACAAATTTTTAAAAAAACATGCAAATTTTGCGTTTACTTCAACAGTCCTGGCACATTTGCTTTCTTAACATCTTTAGCTTATCAATTCGTAAAAGCAACCTTTGCACTTTGCATCTTTATGTGGTATGGTACAATAGTTAACAGAGTTCAGTTTTTATTGCACAATTCGTGGAACTGCTCGCCGCTTAACACCTGGTTGTCACGTGCATAGTCATCTCTCTCATATACATGGCACTATTCTTACATTTCTCTCTTTTTATTTTCCCTTTTACGCTTTACTTCTTTAAATATTTCTCTATGATTCTTATGTTTTATGTGTAAATTTTAATATTTTTATACGTTAATTCCACATTCATATCTAGCCACTTTCATACAAATATCTTTTGTCGACGTTCTTGCTTCTGGACATCTCATAACATCATCATACTTAATATAGAGGAAAGCCTGCTTTATCTTTTCGAAGCTCTACTACTTTTATTTTCCAAACGTAATTTTCAACCAAGCTACCCATTTCTTTCTCTTCTAGTGCCCCATCCACATTTTTCTCTGCCCCATACATACTAAATATTTTGATAAAAAAAACTTTCTGGGCCTTTTCGACAATATGTTCTGACCTTCTACATCACTTCATTGTCTTATTCTCTTACGTAATTTACAGGTATTCATGTCTTGTTAATGTATGACTTAAAATCCACTCCTTTACAAATCTGAATCGAATTATCTGAAGTCAAACCATGACAATGAGACTATTTTAAATCTGACCTTCTACATTTTAGGCTGCAAACACTGTTAACTTTAGGCTACACAGCAACTAAACAAGAGATTTAGAGTCGACCATAATTAATTCTAGTGCTGTTGCTAGGATATGGACATAAACTTTAGGACATGAAATAAGAGTGAAGAGTGAAGCTTTGAATCGTATTTTAATAGCGTACGGCACTAAAATGATCAAATAGCCTCATTTTAAATGCAGTCGAAAATCACCCTATTCTTTGTCATTCACGTGGGATAAAATGCAAACTTACGGACGTTGTGGTTCCGCGCAGAAAGGGGTGCAATGCTACATGTAAATTACTCCATTATATTTTTCTGAGATATCCAGGCTTGAAATGTTGTGAAAATTTCTCGCAAAATTTCGCAGTATCAGACTTAATTAAGTTTTAAAAGCGGCGTCCGAGTTATTTTAGGAGTACAGATGGAAGGACCGGCCGATATTTTTTATACGAGCTGTCCAGCGATGCGAACATATTTATAAAAAAACTGCGGGTAGAATTGCTTTACGTTCATTTTACATGCAGATGTTATTTTTAAAAAATCAGCTAATCTATTGGTTTATTTTTCTATGGACACTTACGGGGCTATCAATAAAAGGAACAGACTGTCCCTTAAGAAGCTAACAGTTCTCAGTTGTTCAATAAATTTTCCACGTTTTATTGGAACCGAAATTCTTCACCATATACACTACCGACCGACAGATTCGATATCCTGCTGGAGATAAATACGGTCGACAGCCTCCTATTCAAATACTCTAAGACATATTTCATTATTTTTTCCTAATTACATCTCAATTTTCCAGGTTTTTTATTTCTTTGAAATTTTCTTAACAAAAAGCTTATATACACACTTTCCCATGCGTGCTATATGCCCTGTCAGCCCATCCTAAGTACATATATCGCAATAAATTTTGCCAAAGAGCAAAATTTAAGTAGCTTGTTACGTTTGGAATTTCTTCAAGCTCCGCGCTGTTACAGGCCTACCAAGTGTTGAAAAGGAAGTTATAAAGATAAAGAAATCATTTTATGTTTATTTTGTGATATAGCAAACTCAGATCAAGAGATGCAATTTCATAATTAAATTACAGACACCACATAAGATGGTTACGAAAAATTAACAAAGTAAATTCTAAATTTCATGCCTTGTTGACCGTGCGCTTCAATTTAATCCTATAAAGAAAAATCAACTTGATGCACAACTTATTATTAGTATATTTCGTAAATCTCTACATGTTTCGGGCGTATCTAGGTCCATCATCAGGAGGTACAAACTACGTATACAACAATTGTTACTTATTATTCTTTTTAGGTGACTGTTTGTTGTCCTAATTGGATTCCAATCCAAAAGAATAATAAGTACCAACTGATGTATACATACGGTTGTATCTCCTGATGATGGGTCTAGATACGCCTGAAACATGTACAGGTTGACGAAATATACTAAGAATAAGTTGTGCATCAAGTTGGTTTTTCTTTACACGAAAGTAAATACTATTCCGATAGAGACCGGGCTAGAAAACGGATGACTTAGAAATCGGTGTTCGACTTCCGGCAGAACAAGAATCTCTTTATCTTCTTCAAAACACCCATGTCTGAAATGGGGCCCACTCTAAAAATCCTATTCAAAAGCTATCTGGAGCTAACTTCTCGGAGAAAAAGAGACTGGTGCGTGAAGCAGGCAGCTCAGCTGCAGTTGGTGCCAGGATTACGAATGCATGAGTGTGTAAACCCACTCCCCTCTATGTCTCCGTAGCATGGTGCTTAATTAGTAATAAGCACAAACTTGATATTCTTCATTATGTTTACCACAATATTAATAATAACTTTATAGACAATTTATAACAAATAAACATATAGCCCTATAATTAAAGCAACAACTGTATACAACTCACATACCAATGATTAGGATTAGGACACCTTTCGCAAATAGTTTCAAAACTTACCAATCAGGTCACCAAATCTATCTTGAAACCGGTTACAATCCATATGTAGCAGAAAAAAATTCAAGAAATTATTTCACATACTAACACGTCACTATCGCAGTATTGAAAGAATGACAACAGGAAAGCGTATACCAACATCTTACCTAAACCAACAACAAATGTGTACTACCGTTGCACCCCTATACTTTGCTCATTTTCACCCCTCAAAAGATTTCACTTCTATATGGCGGGATAGGGAGAACAGTTATGCCGTATAGAAGTAACTCCCGTAAACACTGGGGGTTGTTTGGTGCAGTCTGCTACCATCCTGATAACACCCTACAACCGTCCTCGTCGCCAAACATACCCTTATAAAAACGCCCTGCACTTAATGGTTTGCTACTTCCAATTCTCTTGTACTTCATTCAGGCTACCACGATGCAATATTGCTCCTCACGGAAATAACAAAACGTGATAAAAGACCAAGTTTTTAAGTTTCGGTGGTCTTCAAAGTATTTGACAACGCTGGAAGTTGAGCCTTATGGGTGTGCTGATTCCTTCGGTCTTGATTCTTGTCATAACTATGTTGGATCAGAAACAGTAAGCATTTTTCCAAGCTCTTGCTACACTTCCTTGTCAATTTGTCTCAGTTACTTACTTACCCTTTGGCTGTACGGCCCTCTCATAGCCTTGGCTTCCTTAATTACAGAAACCCATTCTTCCCTACTGACTGCCTTCAGTCGCCAACTCTTAACCTTCGTCTCCCGCAGATCCTTCAGTATATCTTCCACCTATCGCAATCTAGACCATCATCATCATCTTCTTCTTCTTCTTCTCCTTCTCCTTCTCCTTCTCCTTCTTCTCCTTCTACTTCTACTTCTACTTCTACTTCTACTACTACTACTACTGCTACTACTACTACTGCTACTACTACTACTACAACCCTCTGGCTTGCTCTGAAATATTTTCTGAATTCTGTTCACGCCCTAACATTCTACTTCTTTAAGATTTCAATATTGCTATGGTATCTAAGCTTAAGTCTTCCAA
>Ga0123353_10018501_pt1 | contig 10305 bp, 7 predicted proteins | sample TergutLab28metaG_3_FD_92763 | JGI IMG/M metagenome (GOLD analysis project Ga0123353, IMG submission 92763) | Labiotermes labralis P3 segment gut microbial communities from Petit-Saut dam, French Guiana - Lab288 P3 | ecosystem: Host-associated > Arthropoda: Insects > Digestive system > Gut ...
AAGGTAATAGTTGGAGGACGGCTTTCAGATAAAAAGGGATTAAATATGCCGGGAACTGACTTATCGCTGCCTGCTCTGTCCGAAAAGGACAAAGAAGATATTAAATGGGGAATTGAAAATGGAATGGAATACCTGGCCGTTTCATTTGTAAAAAAACGTTCAGATATTTTAGAAGTTCGGAGACTTATAGATGAACTTCAAGGAAGTATGAAAATAATAGCAAAAATAGAGACTCGTCATGCTGTTGAAAACCTTGATGAAATAACAGATGCCGTAGATGGCGTTATGGTGGCACGAGGAGACCTTGGAGTTGAGATAGCGACTGAAGAAGTTCCTCTGGTGCAGAAGCGCATAATAGGAATATGCCGCGCAAAAGGTAAAGTGGTTATCGTTGCGACTCAGATGTTGGATTCAATGATCCGTAACCCGCGTCCGACGAGAGCTGAAGCAAGCGATGTGGCAAATGCTGTGTTTGACGGGACTGATGCGGTTATGTTGTCCGGCGAAACAGCCGGCGGTCTTTATCCTGTACTGGCAGTTCACACTATGAGAAACATAGTTTCAAAAGCTGAACAGGAGCTTTTAAAATGGAGCGTTCCATTTACACATAAACAGGGAATAAAAGGCGTTCCTGATGCTGTTAGCAGCGCTGCCGTGTTAGTGGCTCAGGAAGTAGAGGCTTCCGCGATAGTATCACTGACGAAGAGCGGAGTATCAGCGCGCATGGTCAGTAAAAACAGGCCTGATTGTAAAATACTTGCGGCTACCCCGTCAATTAAAACATGGAGGGAATTAGCTCTCTGGTGGGGGGTGCTGCCGTTCCGCGTATCTGAGTTTGCGAGCCAGTCAATGGCTACCGAAGAAGCTATCAGCGCAAGCATTAGGAATGGATACATAAAAGAGGGGGAACTGCTTGTTCTGACGGGCGGAGTGCCTTTTGGACTGTCCGGGACGACCAATATGCTTGAAGTACATACGTCAGCGGCAGTAATAGCCTCCGGGTTTCCATTGGTCAGAAAATCGTTCTCGGGTAAACTTTTTATAGCTCATTCCGATGATGAATTAATTGATAAACTTGATGAAAGCTGTGTTCTTGTTGTCCGCAACCTGAACAAAGACTATCTGCCATTCGTAAACAAAGCGGGCGCTGTTATAGCCGAAAGTTCAAGTGTAAAATCAATAGGGGCGCTTTGCGCCATGGAAAAAAACATTCCATGCATCGTCGGAGTTTTAGATGCCACCAGTTTGCTTGCGGGTTATGATGTGATTACGATCGACGGTATACGCGGGCATATATATCGCGGTAAGGTTCGTCTTATTGTATAGGTAAATACATGTGGGGAAATTTTCGAATAAATGATTTTTTCGATATTTTCGTAGTAGCCCTTTTAATTAATCGCGCGCTGGTGTTTTTGGCCGGCACACGCGCAGTACAGCTAATAAAGGGTTTTTTAATGCTTGGAGTATTGGCGGTTGTTGTAGATTTCTTCGAGTTTCGTCTTATGTCTTGGATTTTCAACCATTTTTTTGCGGTTTTATTTATCGCCCTGACTGTATTATTCCAGCCGGAATTACGAAATTTCCTTGAAGAGATAGGAAGAGGAAATTTATGGCGACACAGAATAAAAAAGGAAGAAGCGGAAACAAGGACGGAAGAAATATTGGAAGCGCTTCTTTATTTTAAAGCAAATAAAATTGGAGCCCTTCTTGTTTTTGAGCAGGGGACAGGATTAAAAGAATACTGGAGGAGCGCGGTAAGAATAAACGCTAAAATCAGCCAGGAATTGATAATATCGATTTTCTGGAAAGACAACCCTCTCCATGACGGCGCTGCAATAATCAATAGAAATCAAATAATAGCGGGCGCCTGTTATCTTCCTCTTTCAGAGAATGTGGAATTGTCAAGATGGTTTGGTACAAGACATAGAGCCGCTATCGGAATAACTGATGTTTCTGATGCCATAGTTTTGGTGGCTTCGGAGGAACGCGCTGAGATCTCCATGGTGTATAAGGGTCGTTTATCCCGGAATATGAAAGAAGCTCAGATAAGGAAACTTTTAAATTATTATTTTTCAGGAATACGGGATGAAACGCGCCGTGCTTTTTTATCGAACATAAAATTTTTCTGGAGGAGATTTGCCAATGTATTTTCAAAAAATTGACGATATCCTCACAAAACCGTTTTCTTTGTGGATAGTATCAATTATTATTGCTGTTGGATTGTGGGTCTATGTAATCGGGGAGGGGGAGGATACAGAGATGCGCAGGGCAATATCATGCAGGATCGAATATGTTAACGTAGCTCCCCAGCTTGAAATAAAAAATAGATTGAATGAAGTATGGGTTTATGTTTCCGGGCATGATAATGAAATTTATGACTTAAACTCAACGAAAATAACTTGTGAAGTAGATGCCCGGGGTCTCACGGCGGGACGCTACATGCTCCCTATAAACGTAACTCTTCCAAGTGGAATAAGGCTTAGGGAGCTTCGTCCTTATCAGGCAGATATTGAATTTATCCGTTACGCTGACCGTCTTGTTGATGTTGAAGTCGTTCTTCCCAAAGATCTTCCGGCTGGATTTTATCTGGATTCCGTTGAGATTGTTCCCAAACAAGTCACCATAAGAGGGATAGAAAAGGACATTGCGCGTATAGGGAAGATAAAAATTTCACCTACGGCAGAAGAGCTTAGATCGGGGAAGGAATTGTTTTTACCGCCTGAATTCGAGAGTTCTGAACCTTTCGATGAACATGTTAGTATAGAACCTCAGCAAATCAGGATAAAAGCTGCTCTCGTCAGCGGAAGCCCACGCCGGATGACCCCGATTAAAGCGCGCATGAGCGGGACGCCTGATGAGGATTACGCGGTTCTCTCAACTACAGTTGCTCCTGCTGAAATTTTGGTCGAAGGGCCTAAAGAGCTATTGGATAAATTGGCATTTATTGAAACCGATACTGTTAATATAACCGATATAAGGGAATCAGCGAGCATGGCAGTTTCGATCAGGCCTCCGCAGGATAGATCGATAAAGGTGCTTGGGGAGGGGACTGTAAGGGTAACTGTGACTTTGCAGCCAATATCCGCTACAAAAGAAATTGCTAATATTCCTTTGAAAATTGAGGGCGGAGGGCAGGTAATCTGGAAGGCATTTCCTTCTACTGTAACGGTAACAATAGAGGGGCTGCCGTCAAATATCAATAGATCAACCGCTGAAAGCATTGATATTACGGCTTATGTTAACGCTGAAAATTTGTTTTCAAAACAAGCTAATCTTCCTGTGAGAACCAGGATCAATTCAGATTCATTTAAGGTTGTGAAGGTGGAGCCTTATATGGTCTCAATATCAAGTGAACCGGAATAGGTTGGAAAGGATTTTACACTATGCTGAAAGAAAACATTAAGGAGCGTTGCCTGTTTGGGACCGACGGGGTAAGAGATTTGGCTAATCAGGGGATGATGACGCCTGAAATGGCTTTGAGGCTTGGCAGGGCTTATATAAGATATCTTGTGGAAAGCGGGATTCCGCGTCCTCGTATAGTCGTAGGCAGGGATACAAGAAAATCAGGAATGATGCTTGAATCTGCACTTTCCTCCGGTATGGCTTCCGCCGGAGCTGAAGTTTTGCTTCTCGGCGTTATACCCACACCGGGGGTAAGTTTTGCTATCCAGAATTTAGCCGCTGAGGGCGGCGCTGTCATAAGCGCATCTCATAATCCAGCCGAGTATAATGGTATAAAATTCCTTGACGGGCAAGGATTTAAACTTTCTGATAACGCTGAGATCACGATAGAGGACATATTTGGAGACAGTTTTACTGATGAATGGCGTCCCGGAGGAGCTTCCATCGGCGGAATACGCAGAATCCCGAATATGCTGGAAAACTATGCCAAACGTATTGCTTCACTCTCAGAGTATGGCGAAAACCTCCCCCCTTCAATGGTATTTGATTGCGCTCATGGAGCGGCTGCTTCTGTCATGCCGATTTTATTGAAAGAAATTGGAGCCTCATTTTCTCTCATAGGCGCTGAATCAAATGGGCTCAATATCAATGAAAGCGTTGGGGTAATGTACATCGAGCATCTGGTAAAAAATGTTATCAACAATAAATATTCTGTTGGAGTCGCTTATGACGGAGACGCCGACAGGGTGCTTATGGTTGACAGCCTTGGTCGAATTATAGACGGAGATATTATGCTTTGGGTCCTGGGACGCTGGCTTGCCGCAAAAGGCGGGCTTGGCTCAGGAGTCGTTGCAACAGTTATGAGTAACAGAGTTCTTGAAGAAAAACTGGCGGAAGATGGCATACAATTGTTCCGTTGTCCTGTGGGCGACCGTTACGTGCTGGAAAAAATGAAGGAATCTGAGGCGTGTCTTGGAGGGGAGCAGTCAGGGCATATAGTTGTTTTTCCTTATACAAATACAGGAGATGGACTATTTACCACTTTCTTGTTTCTTAAGGCTTGCAACGCGCTTGATGAAAATATCGATACATTGGCGGACAGATTCAAACCATATCCTCAGCAATTAAAAAACATCAAGTTGGCGGCAGGAATTACGGTGGAGCGCGAGTTTATACAGAACGCTACTGCAGAGGCTGAACTTAGGCTCGAAGGGCGAGGGAGGGTTCTTATTCGCAATTCGGGGACAGAACCGCTGCTTCGCCTATTTGTTGAAGCAGCCGATGAGGAGCTAATGAAAAAAACTATGCTGTACCTTATGGATATTTTCCGGGTTTATGCAAAGGAATAATAATATGAGCCCCAAAATTTCGCGGTGCCTTTTTCCAGCTGCCGGGTTGGGGACGAGGTTTCTTCCCGTAACGAAGGAAATAGCGAAAGAAATGCTGCCGCTCGTGAATCGTCCCATAATCTCATACGGGGTCGAGGAGGCTGTAAATTCCGGATGTAATGATATTGTCATAATAACCGGCAGAACAAAGCGATCTATAGAAGACTATTTCGACCGCTCTTTTGAATTGGAAAACCTTTTAAAATCAAAAGGTAGCATTAAACTATATGAAATAATCCATGCCATAGCTTCAATGGCTAATTTCATGTACGTGCGCCAACCTGAACCGTTAGGCCTTGGACATGCTGTTTTATGCGGGGAACCGATATGCAGGGACAGCTATTTTGGGGTTATACTTCCGGATGATGTTATTAAAGCGGAATCTCCGGCTTTAAGTCAGCTTATCCGGGTGCATGAAAAACTTGGCGGATCGGTAATAGCTCTTGAAGAAGTTCCCCGTTCAGAAGTTTCACGCTATGGAATAGTTGATGCCGATGTATTTGATGAAACGGAAGGAATTTACAAAATTCGCGATATGGTTGAAAAACCTTCCGTTCATGAATCCCCAAGCCGATTAGCCATAATCGGAAGGTATATACTTTCACCGAAAATTTTTAAGATACTTTCCGACACTGAAGCCGGGATAGGAGGAGAGCTTCAACTAACGGACGCTTTAAGGCGCTTGCTTCAGGAGGAGCCTGTATGGGGAGTTATTTATAAAGGGGAGCGCTTTGACTGCGGAACGCAAGATGGCTGGTTTGCAGCTAACGTAAAACTCGCGATGGAAACACCAGAACTGCGCCGGATAGTTATTGAGGCAGTAAAAAATTTTTTCTAAAGAGTTTCCTTACATTTTCCGATAATAAATTAGGTAAGTCTGTTCGGAAGGACGCCGGACAAAATATTTAATTAAGAATCTCAGGAGGGGAAGCTCCATGCGTATTTATCACAATATACCAGCTTTGAATGCCTATAATAATCTCTATATTACGAATACTGAACTTGCCAAATCAATAGGAAAGCTTTCTTCCGGCCTGCGTATCAACAGCGCGGCGGATGATGCGGCAGGCCTTGCTATATCGGAGAAAATGCGCGGGCAGATTAGGGGCCTTGATATGGCCGCGAGAAACGCGCAGGACGGTATTTCAATGGTGCAAACGGCTGAAGGCGCACTGGCGGAAACTCAGGCGATAATCCAAAGGATGAGAGAACTTGCGGTTCAAGCTGCTAATGATACCTTAACGCAACAGGACAGGGCTTATATACAAATAGAGATAAATCAGCTCCGTGAGGAAATTGACCGTATAGCCAATACCACACAATTTAATAAACGAAAGTTATTGGACGGCAGCGGCGCGGCTTTATGGTCGTCCGATACGTTAGAGACTAAAGCCTACATAAGAGGAGCTTTGCGTCAGACCGATCAATTTAACCAGAAAAATTCAGCGGACGGAAACTATAAAATCGTTGTTAAAGCCATCCCTGGTCAGGGGGAAGTGAAGAAGAGCGATATCTTTAAAATTAAACATAAAAATGTCATATCCAATCTCTCAATAGATGAAGCTTCTTTAAAGGGTATTACGATAGATAACCTTCCGGCTGGGAATTATACAGTTTATTCAAAAGTTATCTCTGCTTCTAATTCTTATAATGCGAGAGTTATCCAATCATTTGGCGTTACTACAGGTTCCGATGCTACGGCTCCGTATGGATTATCGTTCTCAGCAGATGCCGGGACATTCTCAGGCTCAGTCCAAATGTTGTTTGAAGTCACAAATGTGGATGCAGTTTCCAAAACCGTCAATTTCAAAGTTATAGCCCAAACGCTCGACACTGCGGGAATTGCCCGTACTTTTGTTTTGGATAACCTTCAGGTCAAAGAGGGTGATGTCGCTAGATGGACGGCTTTTGGGATAAGCAACGATAATTTTTTCAGCCTTAAGACAGGATCTATCGATGAGTGCGGCTATAGCGTCGGCGACAAGATTACTGTTGGAGTCATAAAACAAAACGCAGGAACGAACTCAGGCGCTTCTTTATTCTCAATATCAGGAACGCAAAATGCTATGTGGGGAGGAAGATGGGGAGATTCGCTTCCTACAATACAATTTGCGGTTGGATCGGGCATTCAAGGAAAAGAGGTTCATTTCCGTTCATTTTACTTAAATACCGCTAATGGGATGGTTTACGAAAATGATATTGCCCTGACATTTAAAAATACTTATAAACCCGGTACCGGAACTGCCGGCTCCACTATCGCAACATTTATCGCTACATATATAGGGCAAGTCGGTTCAAACGATACTCAACTTCGTGACTTGGATAAATTCTGGGATGCTAACGGCAGCTTTATGCTTAACGAACCGCAAACTTTAACAATAAGTCAAGGGAACGGAAAAACAACGACCGTAACTGTTTATTCAACTGATACTCTGGGTACATTGCAGCAAAAGCTGAATAATGCCATAGCTATCGGTTTGGAGCAGGCAAAATATGCGGTAGATGATACAACGCGCTTCGTAACATATGTTACGGAAAACGAAATAGTCGAGAACACATCGCAATCCGTTGCGGGAACGTACATAATCCGATCAATGATAGCGGGCGAAGGCGGAAAGCTGTCTTTTGCGGGTAATGAAGAGCTAATTAAAGCTTTGTCTTTGAATGTAATAACTCAAGCCAGAGAAAACCAGTTCAGCGTATCGGTACTGGATGCGCACACGGGAGCAACGGTAGCAAGCAATGTCTTAATCACGGGCAACATGCTGGTGGGGGTTGTGCATCCTAATGTTGACGTGGAAATTGATCCTATGGCAAATATTGAGGTTACTTGGGACGATAGAAATAAAAGGTTTAACTTAATGAAAAAAGATACGGATTATGTCTCCGTTCTGCATCTTGTGGATAACAGCACAATATTCCAGATAGGCGCAAATCAGGGTGAAGACATGGCAATAGACATGGGGAATATGGGAATGAATTCTCTCGGGCTTCTTAAAATAGTTGTTACGGACAGAGAATCAGCCACCAGGTCTCTTGGCATATTAGACCATGCAATGACGCTTGTTTCCGCTCAGAGATCGCGCCTTGGCGCATTCCAGAATAGATTGGAACACACAGTAAACAGCCTTACAACAACCGCTGAAAATCTAACGGCTGCTGAAAGCAGGATACGGGATCTGGATATGGCTAAAGAAATGATGAATTTCACGAAAATGCAGATTCTTTCTCAATCCGGCACTTCAATGTTAGCACAGGCTAATCAGCTTCCTCAAGCGGTTCTTCAATTACTTAGGTCATAATGTGTAAAAAAACCACCCGCCTTTTAGGGGCGGTTTTTTTTTAGCTGTATAACAATGGAGGATTGTAATAATGATAATTTCTTCGCGCAGCGGAGATACCGGAGAAACTTCTATAGGAAACGGGGCAAAAGTCAGCAAGGATGATCCTATAATGTGTCTGATTGGCGCAATTGACGAATGTCAGGCTCATGCTGGAGCGGCGCGTGTTCTCTCCAATGGAAAAACTTATGAAAATATTTTATATATCGAACGTGAACTGGGACTGCTTATGGGACATATAGCCCATTGTGAAGGCTGTGAATGTCCGCTGATAGAACCGCTCGAAGAGGTAATAGCGCAAGCGGAGTCTAAAGTTGAGAATTTTATTTTTCTGTTGCCGGGCGAATCTCAACTTAGTGCAGCGCTGCATATTGCCAGAACTATAACCAGACGAGCTGAACGATTGAGCGTTGCTCTTTTCAAGGAAGGGCGGATAGGAAGCGATGTTCTGCGGTATTTGAACAGGTTGTCCGATTATTTTTATGCCCTTATACTATTATTGGAGGATTAATAATGTTTGACGGAAAAGACATATTAATTACCGGCGGGACGGGTTCTTTTGGAAAAGAATTCATCCGCACGATTCTTGCATGTTATAAACCTCGCAGGCTCATCGTTTATTCCCGTGATGAACTTAAACAATTTGAGATGCAGCAAATATATGACCAAAAATGTATGAGATATTTTATTGGAGATGTAAGAGATTTGTCCCGCCTTACAATGGCTATGCGCGGAGTTGATTTCGTAGTGCACGCGGCTGCATTGAAACAAGTTCCGGCTGCTGAATATAATCCCATGGAATGTATAAAAACAAATGTATTGGGCGCGCAGAATGTCATAGAAGCTTCTATAGCAAATGATGTGGAAAGAGTTATTGCTCTATCGACCGACAAAGCGGCAAACCCGATAAACCTTTACGGAGCGACAAAACTTTGTTCCGATAAGCTATTCGTATCCGCTAACAATATTGCCGGCGGATGCAGAACGCGCTTTTCTGTGGTACGTTATGGAAATGTCGTAGGCTCCCGGGGTTCCGTTATTCCTCTGTACAGAAAACTTGTTTCGCAAGGGCAGCCTCTTCCCATTACGGATGTCAGGATGACCCGCTTTTGGATAACCCTGCAACAGGGAGCAGTTTTTGTTCTAAAATCATTGATCCGCATGCAGGGCGGAGAAATATTCGTTCCTAAAATTCCTTCATCGCGCATAGTTGATATAGCGGAAGCTTTTGCTCCGGGAAAGCAGCATATAATAATCGGCATTCGCCCCGGTGAAAAATTACATGAAGTCATGTGCCCTGCGGATGATTGTCACCTAACACTTGAATTTGAAAGTCATTATGTGATATGCCCTGCCATATCTTTTGCCAATACAATTTACTACCATACGGATCTTATAGGAGCCAAAGGAAGCCCTGTCCCTGAAGGATTTGAGTATAGTTCAGGCTCTAACCGGTGGTTCCTCACAATTGATGAGATAAAAAAGTTGATTTTAAGTCAAAATGACGCAGGGGACAGCATCCCCGACGTCCACCCCAGCGGCGTCCACCACGAATGAGCCAGAGTAAAAGCATTGCGATAATAACCGCTCGCGGGGGAAGTAAGCGTATTCCAGGAAAAAATGTAAAACTGTTAGCGGGCAAACCTGCTATTGCTTGGGTTGTGGAAGCTTCGCTGAATTCAGGGCTTTTTGATTCTGTCGTGGTTTCTACCGAGGATGATGAAATAGCTGAAATTGCCTGTGAGTTCGGAGCAATACGGCCTTTTGTAAGGCCGCTGGAACTTGCCGGCGATTATGCCAGTACTCTTGATGTATTAAGACATGCAATTCTGGCTGCGGGACAAGGATATGAAACTTGCTGCTGCCTCTTCGGCACATCGGTTTTCGTCACGCGTGAGCTTTTAGTTAAGGGGAAGCGGCTAATGGACACAGGGACCAGCACTAAAAAAGCGCCTGAAGCTGTAATGTGCGCGGTTGGATTTGAGCATCCACCGCAGCGTGGATTTTATATTTCGGATGACAGGTGTCATTTTGTCAGCCCGAAGGATTTCGCCTCCCGTACTCAGGATCTGCAAATTGTTTATCATGATGTGGGATTGTTTTATTGGTTCAATACGAAGGTTCTTCAGGATGAAACCAAAAACTCCCTTGCGGATTTCGATGTTGCGCCTCTG
>Ga0123353_10018503_pt1 | contig 10305 bp, 9 predicted proteins | sample TergutLab28metaG_3_FD_92763 | JGI IMG/M metagenome (GOLD analysis project Ga0123353, IMG submission 92763) | Labiotermes labralis P3 segment gut microbial communities from Petit-Saut dam, French Guiana - Lab288 P3 | ecosystem: Host-associated > Arthropoda: Insects > Digestive system > Gut ...
CATCATATCGGCAGCTTTCTTATACCATGCGGAAACATAATCAAGATTGCCAACATTTTTGATTTTTCCAAAAACGTGATGTATGTCATTTTTTTGTCTAGGTGTCATAATCCTCGCACCACTATACGGCGGATTGCTAATAATGTACGACAATTTCTCTTTCGGCACTATGCTTTCCCAATCAATTCGCAACGCATTGCCATGAACAATCGTCGCACACTGCATCAGCGGCAAGCGTGCATAATACTGTCCGAATTGCTCTGATACACGAATGTTCATCTGATGATCAACCAACCACATTCCTACCATTGCAACTTGACAAGGAAAGTCCTCAATTTCAATGCCGTAAAACTGTTCGATACTCACTTTGAGCATCGTCGAAATGTCAAGCCGACGCTGACTGGTACTGACCTTCATTTTCAAGATTTCCAATTCGAGCAAACGCAGTTCCCGATATGAGAGCATCAAAAAATTTCCACAACCGCAAGCAGGGTCAAGGAATTTCAACGATGCAATTTTGTCATGAAACTTGTCGAGCGCAGCCGGAGTCGCTTTCACACGTTCAAACTCTTGCCAGAGGTCGTCCAAGAAGAGCGGATTGAGCAATTTGAGAATGTTATCCAAGTCCGTGTAGTGCGCACCAAGTTCACGACGCAAATCCCTATTCATTACGCCTTGAAACATTGCCCCGAAAATGGCAGGACTGATACTGCTCCAGTCAAAACTGCGACACTCCAACAGCAGTCTCCGCATTTTGGCGTTGAAGTCGGCGGGAGGAAGCCTATCCACAAAAAGCCTGCCATTAATGTAGCGGAATTGCTTGAGTTCATTGCTGAGCAATTTTCGTTTTGCTCTCACGTCCTCCGGCATGTTAAGAACTTCAAACAAGTCGGTAATCCGATGCGACAAGTCGCTACCGTCTTCTTTGGAGTTGATAATATAATCGTAAAAATTCCCTTTGGGAAAAATGCCGGTATCGCCTGCAAACAGACAAAACAGCAGACGAGTGAGGTAGATTTCGAGATCGTGTCCTTCGTAACCATGTTCGAGCAGTTCGTCGTGGAGCAATGCCATCCTTTCGGCAGCGCGAACATTGACTTCAAATTGGTCATCTCGTTCCTGATCCCGCTGGGCAGCGTAACCCGCCAACGTTGCAAAACGTTTGACGTGTTTGTGCAAATCTTTGGTTTTGAATTGCGTCTTTTTTCCGGTGGTGCGATTATAGTGAACGATACTCTCAAAGTCGCTGACCATCAGGATTGCCGGCATTTCGTCGACAGGCAGATGGATGATGTAATCTTTGAGTTGTTTGTACGCCTCGTTCAGGTCTTTGCCTTTGGATTTCATTTCGATGGCAATTTTTTGCGGCAGAAAGTAGTCCATGAAACCTCGGCTTTCTTCTCGCAGGGCGGGATTTTCAAAGCGACCGACGGCGGCGGCATCGTCGATGCCGAAGATGGAAAGAAAATCACGCACGAACATTTGCGCTTCGGACTTTTCATTCTTTGCGTCTTTCCAGCGGATGAAAAAAGCGAGAGCGTTTGACTGTATGTTGTCCCAAGTGAACATAGACGGTATTGTAACATGTCTTGATGATTTTTGGGTGCGCCGGAGTACCGGCTAAATACCGGGGGCACTTGTGGAATCGGCGGTGAGTCCCAAAAGCCGGTGTGCATTCGCTGCCGTCGTTTCGGTAATCGTTCGTAACGATTCCTTCCGCAGTTCTGCAAGGCGCAACGCCGTCAACGCGGCAAGCGTCGGTTCATTGCGAGGCAACTTGCCCCGATAGGGATGCGGAATCATAAACGGTGCGTCCGTTTCGATCAAAAGCCGCTCCGCCGGTGTCTGTCGGGCGGCTTCCCAAAGAGACGAAAACTTCGCATTACGGTACGTGACCGAACCAGCAAAACTAACGAACAAACCAAGTTCTACACAGGCAAACATCTGTTCCGCATTGCCGCTGAAAGCGTGAATCACTCCGTGCAGTTTCCCCGCTTGCCGCAAGATCGGTAACAGATCGTCCCAAGCGTCCCGGCAATGAATCAGAATCGGTTTGCCTGTTTCCTGTGATAACTCGATATGCCGATGAAACACCTCAATCTGCACTTCAATCGGTGCATCGTTCCAGTACCGGTCCAAGCCGGTTTCGCCGACGGCAACAACGTCATCTTGCCGGGCGAGGTCGGCAATGGTTTGCCAATCCTCTTCGGCAGTCTCGGCAGTATGATTCGGATGAATGGCAACGGCAACGTGGAGCAGATCGGAGAACGTTGCCGTTTCGAGGGCGCGTCGGCACGAGGCGGTATCAATGCCGGGAATGAGAACACCGGCGATTTTTATCGGTTGTTCGTTCAATTCTTCGGGAGCGAGTCCGCCGGGAAAAGTACCGGTTTCTAGGCGGCGCAGGAGCGCATCACGACCCGCCGCAAACTGTGGAAAGTCGAGATGAGCATGCGTGTCAAAAATGGGAAGAGTAAGACTCATACAAACGTCCCATTTTACATCATTTTGCGTCTTTGTCGCCGTGCCAAACCGAGACCAACAAGTCCCAAACCGAGCATCGCCAGCGTCGCCGGTTTCGGCACGGCACCCAATGTGCTTGACGTTCGCTCCGAAAGACTGGAAAAAAAATAGAATAGGGATAGAATCAACAGACATGCGCCTCGACGTTTTTCTGCTCACCCTGCTGTCGATTACCCTCTTTTGCAATAACGGAGCGGGGAGTGATACGCTTAGACTGCCAAAAAAGAGCGTTTCTGCGGCGGCTTTTCAAGTGGAAGAAGTTACTCTCCACGGACAACAACGATTTCGAATTCTGACAGACAGCTATAACATTAGTGCCAACGGTGCCAAAGACGGAAATCTTGCTGGTGAGAGACTGGAACATCTTTTCCACATTTGGACGCTGCTTGCGACAGAATTCCTCGATGTGCCGAAAATCGAACCAGTGCCGCTCCGTCATCAGGTTGTTCTCCATCGCAATGAACAAGAATATCGACAACAGATAAGACGAATTGATCCCTTCATTCGTCAGCGGACAAACGGATACTATTCTGCACCGAGGAAAACGGCGTATTTCTACGCACCGGAATCAAAGGTTTTGTTTCATGAAGGAACACATCAAATTTTTTTGGAACACTTTTTTCGCGAAAACAAGCCTGCCTTTCGCAATAACTTTTGGGCAATCGAAGGAATCGCTCTGTTCATGGAAACGTTGAAAATCGAAGAGGAATGTTATAGAATCGGTGACATATTGGACAATCGTCTCTATGCGGCAAAGGTTTATCAATTCGGGCGCAACTACAACTTACCCATTCGGAAACTGACGGCAATGAGTGCGGAAGAGATTCAAGCAAGTAGGGAAATACTAAGCATTTACAGTCAATCGGCAGCACTGGTGCATTGGTTGATGTTTGCGGCAGAGGGAAATTATCGAAAACACTTTTTTGAACTCCTTCGGCGGACTTATCTCGATTCGGCAAAGCCGGAAACGTTGAGCGAACTCACCGGCTTGTCCTACGAGGAACTTGATAAAAAATACGTGGAGTTTCTCCAAACGATTCCTAATGACGAATGATGAAACACTGGAATACCGAAAGCACAATCAGACTTTCCATCGGCAGACTTGATAACGGAAGATTGCGCCAGGCAACTTCTCTGTTTCCGTCTAGCAAGAGTGGTTTCACGATACTGGAACTTCTCCTAACGATGGCAATCCTCTTGGCAGGGCTCACGGCAGTGTTTCAAACGACCAAATTGGCTCTGCAACGGATGGCAACGGCAAAAGAATTGTCCGAAGCCCAAAACGCCAGTCTGGCGGTGCTTAATGAATTGCTTGCCCAATCTGCGCCGATTCAGCCGGAGACGGGAAAGAAAGTTGACCACTTACCGAACTGGAAAATTCAAGTCGATATTTATCCGGCATCACAGCCGGGACTTTACGTTTTGCATCTTTCGGCACTGCACTTTTCACCGATAGACGATACGTTGATCGGCGTGAAATATCAACTGCTTCGCTGGGTGCCTGCCGAAAGAGTACAGTTTCCTACTTCCGAAGAAACTTTCGGCGGAAGCGAATTCGATGATTTTTTTCAATAGAAGGCACTAGAGCGTAGCGTTTCCCTATGGACGCGGTCGCTGGAACTGGGACAATCGCGGGTCAATCGTGATGACCGATTTGGTTACGTCCTGCTGAATGCCTCCTTCGACACTGCGAATTCGCACCGCCACGTAAAACGGCTTTAAGTCTTCCGGCGTGATAAACCACCAATACTCGCCGCTGTTCGGTAAATTGATGGCTATCGGAGCCCACGGTCCCTCCGGCGCGCCGCTCCGCAAAACATCGATCTGGGCATCCCGCCAAAGACCTTGTCCCGGATTCCATCGCACAACGATTTGTGAACCCTTTTCCGTAGGATTCAACGTAATACCGGCAATGCCACCTGCTGGCAAATCGACAGGCGATTGACGAGGCGGTTGGACAGACGATTGCGAAGGACCGGGAACTGCCGGGGCGACGTTCGACTTGCTGGCAATGCTTTCCAGCGGCGGTGTACTTCTCGACAACGCCGGTTGCACGTCCATAAAGGGACTCATACCACTCAATAAGTCGTCAAGCACATTTTGTTCCCGATATCTTCCCGGCTCGGGTATTTCAAAGCCGGGCAGTTTCGGGGCAAGGATTCGCGCAGGTCTTTCAGCGTCTGTTCGTAGCGGGTCGGTTCGTACTGACTCTGTTGTCGATTCGCTTGACTCCGCCTCGTCGGTGGTGTTCGAAGCCGGTTGTACCGTCTGTTTCGATTGAGGCGGCAACTTCGGTTCGTCGCCCGTTCTAAAACGTTGCGGCTTCGGCGGCGTGAGCGGTCCCGAATCACTCGGCTGGGAAGGCAAAACAATCGCCGACTCGTTGGTTTTGACTTGAACCCGAAGCGGCTGTCCATTGCTCGGGGTAACATCACCTGTTGCAGTCACAGTTCGAAAGGTGAACCAGTATTCTCCGTCGGAATCGGCACGAAATGCGAATTTGCCCGATTCGACCGGCTGTCGAGCAACGGCAAGCCAGCGTCTGCCTCGGTCTTTGGAAACAAGAAGTTCGACCTCCCGGACGGAATTGGACGTTCCTCCGATCTCAAAGGGAATCGTGAAGTTCGGCACATTGACCGGTATCAGAGGCGGCAGGGCTTGTTGTCCAAAACTCAATGGAGCAAGACCAAAGGCGAGTGCGCATACTACCCATGAACAGAATAACCATGAGGCGGCATGGCGAAATCGGTAATTTTTTCGGCTCATGGGGGAATGGCAAAAAATGGCAACGCCCTCTTCTCAATGAATTCGTTTCCAGGAGGCAATTTCTCCGGGAAATTAGGAGATTTTCCGTCAAATATCGACAGAGACATACCGAGTATTCCAGACGGTGCGGTAATGAGGAAGAGAACGTCCGGGAATACCCGGAAGTTTCGCTACGCTACAATTCCGGCTCTTGAAAAATGTCAGTTTCGTTTTTTGCTCTTGCCGTTCACGACGAAATTCCTTACCATTCCCTTGCCGAAAAAGAGAGGCAAAAAAGGTTTCCAAACGTAAGGGAGTTTCCATGCTCAAAATAATGGATGTCAGTACCAGCGGTCTTATCGCTCAGCGAATACGAATGACCGCGATTGCCAGTAATTTGGCAAACATTACCTCGACACGAAATGAAGATGGAGAACTCAAGCCTTACGATCCTCGATTCGTCAAATTTCAGGAGGACAACACTATCGGTCCCAACGGTTCTGCCGGGGTTTTCGTTCGGGAAATTGCCCGCGATGAACTACCCCCAATCCGAAAGTACGTGCCGTTCCATCCCGATGCCGACGAACAGGGATTCATCAATTTACCGAGAATCAATCTCGTAACCGAATTTACCGATGCCATCGAATCGGGACGCTCCTATGAGGCAAACCTCGGAGCAATGGATATTACAAAATCAATGGCGAATCAGTCGTTGCGAATTATTACATAATGAACGGCATTAGCGGAATATACAGCGGTATCGGCACGAGTCCCGGTCATAAGATCGGCGAACTCGAACACCGACAGGGCATGGGAAAACTGGGATTCAAAATGGAGAATCCCGACCGACCGATGTCCGCCGATGAAGTTAAGAAGACAACGTTCAAAGATTTAGTGCTCGGCGGAGTCGGCGAAGTGAATATGATGCAACAGCGTGCCGACAGTGCAGTAGAAAAATTGATGTGCGGCGGAGAAATCGGAATGGCAGAAGTTCTCACCGCCGTACAAAAAGCGGACATCGCCTTCAAAATGATGATGCAAATAAGAAACAAACTCGTTTCTGCATATCAGGAAATACAGAATATGAGAGTGTAATTTAGCCGCCGCACCCTGTGCGGCGCATTACGTGACCCAATACGCCTCACAGGGTGAGGCGGCTAAAATATGGAACATTTCACAACATTCATCAAGCAGAACTACGCCAAACTCAAGGACCTGTACCTGAGCATGACGCTCGGAAACAGGATCGTTTCCGCACTGCTCATGGCGACGCTGCTCTTCTCGCTCTGCTATCTCATCGCAGGAAGCATTCAGCGGGCGGAACCGGGGAGTAAAACCATAAGACTGTACGACGGACATGCGTTTGATTCCAACGACAAGCGTGCCGCCGAAAACGCATTCTCAAAAATGGGCTTGAGAGGGCATCAATGGATCGGCGACCAATTACAAGTTCCGATAGACAAGCAGAGTGCCTACGTTGCCGCTCTTGCGGAATCCAATGTTGCTGCTCCCACCGGACGAGAACGATTAACCACAGCAAGAAATTTAGGTGCCTGGGATCCTGCCAAAACTATGACGGAAAGGATGATTACCAGTAAAGAAATCGACTGTGCCGCCGCGATCAAAAAAATCAATGGCATTGCCGATGCCGAAGTGATCAGCAACAAACGCCCCGCCTGGGAACGCAACGTTTGGGCACGGACGCAAATCATGTCCGTCGGCGTATTTGTGGATGCTATGGACAACAAGCCGCTCCCTGCCGAAACCATCGGAGCCATCGGGCAGATCATTAAATCATCCTTCGGAATTGAAAATTTGAAGGAAATCAGCATCGTTGATAGAAAAAACAGCCGATCTTACGATGGTTCCGGTGAAGAGCAGACCCCCGGACAAAGTGCCTATCAACGACATCAGATACGACATCAGGAGCAGTGGGACAAAATTATCTACGAAATGTTACCGCGCATTGACGGACTAAGGGTCAACACTTCTGTTGCCTTGACGACCTATCGGGAAATGAAGGCGTTTGAAGTGGAGCATCGAAAACCGACGGTGTTAACAGCGCACGAGTTAAATTTTCACATTAACAAGCAAGGCTGGGATCGGTTCTTCCGTCCCGGTCAGATTGCCCAATGGAGCCGACCGCTCATTGATCCGACGGGCAGTATCAGTCCGCAAGACATTTACGACGAAAAGAAGAGGGAAACGGAAATCACGAACGCTTTGCCGGGAGTGGAAACGACCACCGAAGAGTTGCCCTACATTCCAAAAACGATAACGGCATCGATTCGATTTCCGCGTGAGCATCTCGTAGCACTATGGCGGGAACAGAATCGGCTTTTCGGCGGCGACACTGAAGCGAAACCGACTGCCGAAGAGTTAAAGACGATTGAAGAACAACTGACTCTGGAAACGAAAGAGAGCGTTGCAAAACTGTTGGAACCTTATCGGGAATCCAGCAAGAGCGACGCGAAGGAACTCGTCAAAGTAACCTATTATGACCTTATCCGAGAAGAGGAAGTCGTCCTATCGGCGTGGGAGCAGTTTGTTCTGTTCCTAAAGGAGAATTGGGAGAATCTCAGTTTGATGAGTTTGGTGTTCTGCGGTATTACAGTGCTGTGGTTGATTTCCAAGCCGCCCAAGCCGGACAGCATCATTGTTGTCGGGGACAAGGAGATGCCGATGGAAGCGGTCGATGCTCGTCTTGCCGAACAGCGGCGATTGGAGGCGGAACGTTTGGCAGCGGAAGCCGCCGCTGCTGCCGCTGCCGCCGCAGAGCAGGAAGAGTTTGAAAACTCGCTCGGCGCACTGGGTTCGTTGCGTTCGTTGCGAGACGAGATTGCCGAATTGATCGCCAAGAATCCCGAAGCCGCCGCCGCCGTGATAAGACAGTGGATCGGCAACGCCGCTCTGGTAGAAGCGAAGACGTAAACAAAAAAATGTTTGGTAGAAAAAAGAATCCGCCGAAAGAGCCGGACTATTCGAAAATGTCGGTGTTGCCGAACAAATTCATCGAATTTGTGCAGGCAAAGTACGGACTCGCACCGAACGAACTACGCAAGTTGTTCGAATCTCTCGACCGGGTCAATCCAGACATCAAAGTTGCTCGCAGACAAAAAGTGGAAGGCAAAGAGTATTCCAAACAGGTCGGCAAATTCGTTTCCGTTGCCGACGCAGTCAAATACGAACGTGAACGAATCGAAAGCAGGACGGTAAAAGACGAAAAAATACGTGAACTTCTCGATGACGAGGAATTCGACGAATTGCTCGTTCGTCCCGAAGTGAATGACTCGCTTTATCCGAAACGTCTGACACCGACGGACATCGTGGCGAGTGTCGATGCAGCGACGGAGCGGTTGGAAGCCTTGGATATCCAACGGGCTAAGAAACCGAAAATTTATTCAGCGAGAGAAGAGACAGTGCTGGATGTCATCACGATAATCAAAAAGCAGGAGCCTATTCGTGTTGCCCGGCACATTGCGGAGCGGCAAAGGGCGTATGTTGCGACTCATTCGTTGGAGGAACTCGAAGCCGAATATGCGGCATGGTTGCGGCGGCTCAAAGGGGAACCGGAACCGGAGACGGAAGAAGAGCGATTGGCAAGAGAGGCAGCCGAACAACTGCTTGACGATGCCGCACTCGAAGAAGAGGAGCGGATTGCCGCCGAAGAGGCTACACGAAACTTCGACGCACTGGCGAGTGTCCACACATTATTGGACGACGCTGCCGCGTTGATTCGGGACAATCCCGAAGCCGCCGCTGCCATCGTCCGCTTGTGGATCGGAAATCCCTTGGCAGAAAATAAGAATCAGGAATAAGGAGTCAGGAGTTAGGAGTTTAGCCCCCTCGCCCTGTGAGGGGAACAAGAATCATGAACGGAATCAAAAAAGCAGCATTATTTTTAAGCGGTCTGGACTATACCGAGGCGGATCAACTGTTGAGTCGGCTCGACGCAGAGTCTGCCAGACTGGTACGTCGGGAAATCATGTCGCTCCGCACTCACAATCTTTCGGTCGAAGAGTCGCATCGGCTCGACGAAGAATTTTTGCATACTGCCGGTTGGCGACCTTCGTGGTCGAGGCGGGAGCATCAATTCGCCGCACCGAAGACAACAACTACTTATACGCCGCCAAAGCGTCCTGCCGCACAATACACCGCAGAAGCATTTGTGCCGCCGGTGCGGTCGTTCGATTTTATGCGAAACTGGTCGGTCAGCGATGTCGTCGAGGCGATCATCGACGAACATCCGCAAACGATTGCTGTCGTGCTGGCACATCTTCCACAGTCGAAGATGAAATCGGTAGTCTCCGCGTTGCCTTCCGAATTACAAAAAGAAATCAAACGCCGACTCGATGAATACGAAATGCCAGTCGAAGAAGTCGTACAGGAAATCGAGTCGGCATTGAGAGTGCGTTACCGGAATCAATACCGGTCGGTACGTCGTTCGGCAATGTTGGAATCGTTTGATGACATAGAAACGTTGAGTGATGCGGCACTTTCGACATTGTTCCGTTCGGTCGATTTAACGACGGCAATGTTAGCGTTGATCGGTTCTGCCCCGACGTTGATCGCCCGGATCACGAAACAGTTTTCGCCGACGGAGGAGCAGCAAATGTCCAAACGTCTGAAACAACTTGGCAGTGTTGACGACGAAGACATCGCCGAAGCCCGACGCAATATCTTGGAACAGTACAATGCTACCCTCTAGGGGCAACCGTGTAACCGTCGGTTCCACTATTTGGGCGGCTCCACCGTGATGTCGAACGTAGTCTTGCCGTTGACTTCTACCGTCAGTTCGGAGGTATTGGATGCCAAATATTTGGAATCGACGAGGAAGATCGGTCTGCCAGTCATCGCTGGAGACGGCTCGCTACCGGGGATACCAAACGTCGTTGCTCCTGAAATGAAAACCTGATACCGGCATTTGCGTTAGAATTTTGCCTGCATCGACTTCAATTTTATTTTTGTCTTTTCAGGGGGATTTTCACTCATGTACGATGGGCAGTACGTTTTTTCGCAAGTGATGTCTTTTATGCC
>Ga0123353_10018507_pt1 | contig 10304 bp, 9 predicted proteins | sample TergutLab28metaG_3_FD_92763 | JGI IMG/M metagenome (GOLD analysis project Ga0123353, IMG submission 92763) | Labiotermes labralis P3 segment gut microbial communities from Petit-Saut dam, French Guiana - Lab288 P3 | ecosystem: Host-associated > Arthropoda: Insects > Digestive system > Gut ...
ACGCCCTGGGCCATCATACTGCCCGGCATGTTTGGCACCTTCGCGGTGTTCCTGCTGCGCCAGTTCTTCCGGGCGGTGCCCTCGGCGCTCACGGAGTCGGCGCGCATCGACGGCGCGGGCGAGTTGCGCATCTTCGCGCGCATCGCGTTGCCCCTGGGCGCGCCGGGCATCGCCTCGCTGTTTATCTTAAGCTTCCTGGACAATTGGAACCTGATCGAGCAGCCCATGACCTTCCTGCGCGTCGAAGCCGAGCAGCCCCTCTCCCTGTTTCTGCGCCGTATCGGCGACGGGAATGTGGACGTAGCTATGGCCGCGTCCATTCTCACCCTGCTGCCCACGCTGCTTTTGTTCTTTTATTGTGAATCATACTTGGTCGAAGGCATTCAGCTTTCGGGCATCAAGGAATAGGGGGTCTTCCATGCAAACCCAAACAAAAACCCGCTCTCCACGAGCTGTTGCGGGCAAAGCGCTGGCCGTGTTTCTGGCGCTGATGGCGCTGCTCACCCTGGCCAACAACACGCTCAACGAACTGGCGGTGGCCCAGGTGGATACCGTGAGCCCTCAGCGGGGCGCGCTGGAGCGGCGCATCGACGCCAGCGGCGAGCTCACCGCCCGGCAGATCCATCCCATCTACGCGGAAGCGGCGGTTCATGTGGAGCGGGTGGAAGTGCGGGTCGGCCAAACCGTCTCCGAAGGGGAGGCGCTGTTTGCGCTGAAGCAATCGGCCCTGGACGACGTGGAGAAGGACGCCCGATCGGCGTTGGAGGAGGCCCAGCGGAGCCTGGCTACTGCCGAGCAGTCCCTTGCTTATGCCAAGGCCGACATGAACGTAAACGCCCTGGACAAGTACGAAACCTACCAGGCCAATGTGGACAAAGCGCAGCTTGCCTACAACGAGGCGCTGGCCGCCGGGGTGGGCAACCTGCAATACCGGCAATCCGTGCTGGACAGCGCCATCCGCGAGCGGGACGGCTACAACGGCGTGCGCAACTACTTCGAGAAGCAGGCCGCCTTGGAGGAGGCCCAGCGGACCTTGGACGACGCCCAAACCGCATTGGAGGAGGCCCAACGCATCGCCAAAGACGCTACGGTGCGCGCCCCCTTTGACGCCCAGGTGATCCAGATGGATGTACAAGTGGGCGCCACGGCTTCTACCGCGTCGGCCTCCGTGCTCCTCTCCCCTCTGGACGGCGAACTGGAGCTGGTGGTGACCATTTCCGAGGGCGATGCCGATTACGTGGTGGCGGGCGACGAAGCCAGCGTTACCGTGGGCAGCGAAACCTACAGGCTGCCGGTGCTGTCAGTTTCCCTGTCGGCAACCGAGGCAGGCCGATACGAACTGGCTTTCCTGCTGCCTGCCGACGCGGGCCGGGTAGGCATGTCGGCAGAGATGGAACTGCGCAACCGCACCAAGAACTACGACCTATTGGTGCCCCTTTCCGCCCTGCGGCAGGACAACACCGGCTACTACGTGTACATCGTAGCCATCAGGGACAGCGGCGCGCTGGGCGCTCAAACCATAGCCCAACGGGCCGACGTATCCGTGCTGGAAAAGGACGCCACCCGGGCCGCGGTCACCGGCGGCGTAACCCAGCGGGACGCGATTATTACCCGCTCAGACCGAAACCTGAGCGCAAATGACCGGGTGAGGGTGAATGAATGATAACCCTGCCGTTCCTGTAGGGGCGATTAGTAATCGCCCGCCGCTCAAAACCAATGCGGGCCTGTGCAATAAGGCGGCCGATTGATAATCGCCCCTACAAGGACGCCTGCTTGGAAAGGACTGATACTAGGTTATGAAGTGGCTTCGCCGTCGTGCAACCTGCGGTGTCCTCTGGCTAATGGTGGCTCTGTTTTGCATGGTGGGCAGCCAGAGCGCGATGCGCGCCGCCCTGCCGGACGTTTCGAATCAGGTGGCCTGCCGCTTTGATGGCGGAGAAGCTTCCCCGAGCTTTTCAATGGTTGAGATGTTACGCGCACGGATGGGCGACAGCGCCGCCGACGGATTAGCCGAGGGCCAGGTGGCGGCTTGGGTGCAAATTTCCGGCACACAAGCAGCATGTGACGAGACGAGTGGCAGCGTGGCGGTGGATGCCCTGTGGATCGACGGCCCCGCCCGGTTCATATGGGATTGGCGGGCCCTGGCTGGCTCTCTGCCCGACTTTGGCTCGGCACGGGTCTGCGCGCTGGATACGGGTACTGCGCTGCGGCTGTTCGGCTCTACGGATGTGATCGGCCAAACGGTGGAGGTAGGCGGCGTTCGCTTAACCGTAGCTTGTGTATTCGAGCTTCCCCGGGGGCTTGCGGTGTTGGGCGCGGACACCGGCTCCGGGCTGGCCCTGTGCCCGGCCCAGGCGCTGGAAAACCCGCCGACGATCCAGGGGCTGGACTTCGCTGTGGTTTCGTTTGACGCACAGCCCGCCGATGAATGGGCCAGCGCCTGGCTCAGCGCCGCCGATATCTCCTCCCCGGCCCTTACCGACGTACGGGCCGAACAGGAGACGATGCTCAAACTGGCAATGCAGATTCCCCCCATCGCACTGGCGCTGCTCCTGCTCTGCCCGTTGATCACCGCGGCGGTGGGGCTGCTGCGCGCTACGGCCAGGCGCTGCGCCGCCCATTGGGGCGACCGGCTGGCGCCTGCTTCCCGGGGCTGGCGCACGCTGGGTGTTGGGTTGGTAGGTACAGCGCTGCTGCTGGCTCTGTCCGCCCTAGCCCTGACGCTGCCCCGGATCCACGTGACTGTCCCCCCATCGTACCTGCCTACCCGCTGGTCGGACTTAAGTTTCTGGCCCACGCTGATTACCCAACACGGGCAAGAGAGCGCCCAGCGCCTAATGTTCGGCGCGCTGCGGCCCGACATGGTGCGCAACCACTGGATCGCCTTGTCCGCAGGGTTATCCCTGGCCGCCGCGCCGCTGCTCTGGCTGGCCTGGCGCGCCTTCCGGCAGGCCGCTCAACCGGACACGCCGTTATCGCGGCTGCTCTGGCCCGCCCTGGCCGCCTGCGCTGCCGCGATCCTGGCGCTGTCGGCGGTTGGGATGCTGGGCTGGCCCCCCACCGCCCCACCCGGCCTAATCGCGCTATCCGTATCCCTGTGCGTCATCCCGCCGCTCCTGCTGGCCCACCCGCCGGCGAAGCTGCTAAAAATTCACAAGGAGGAGTCCCTCACATGAAAACCAGCAAAACACGTTTCCTATTGTTCATTGTTCACTGTTCATTGTTCATTCTCTTCTGTACACCCGGCTTTGCCGCATCCGGCGGCTACGTAGAGAAAGAACTCCCCTCCCCCGCCGGTTACGAAGCCCTCACCGCCCCGGTGGCGCTGCCCGATGGCGGTTTCGCCCAGGCAGGCAAGCGCGCCGGCACCGACGCATGGGATCTGCTGGCCTATGCCTCCCTGTCCGGCGACCCGCAGGCCATGCCGCTGGAGGCCGCATCGGGCGAGATATCCAGCATCTCCATAGCGCCCGACGGGCAGATCATGGCTCTGATCTCGAACCTGTTCATGATGCGCAGGGTTCCGGGCGAGGCGTCGGACTCCGGGCCGGCAACCATCGCCATGAACCCCGAAGACCGGCAGACCACCGTGGTTTGGTACGATGCCAACGGCGCGATCACAGCTACCCTCACGGTGCCCGGCATGGCCATGTCCAGCGTGGCCCTCAGCGGGCGGCGGACCGCCGTGACGACCGGCATGGGTATGATGGGCGGCGGCGTCACAATCTACGACGACCAGGGCGGCGCGGTGGCGTCCATCAACCGCAACGACGTGTTTTCCTTGGTGGCCGGGCCCAACGACGGGCTGTACATCGTGCAGCAGGACCGGATCACCTTGGTGGATACTGACGGGCAAACCCGCAGCTCCTACCCTTCCATCCAGAATTTGCGGGGTTCGATGACCTCCGCCCCCGACGGCGCCCTGTACATGGTAGGCGTCACCGGCGTCTACCGCTTGGAGGCCGATGCCGCCGAACCCACCCTGATAGCCGATGCCGCCCGCTACCTGATCGGCGCGCCGGACAGCAACATCAGCGGCATCTGCGCGCTGGACGATGGCACGCTGATCGTCCAGCTGGGCGGGGGCATGGGTTTTGCCGTGCAACCCATCGGCGGCCGCGGGGGATCCTTCCGTTTGGGCGGGCCGGATGATGAATCCACGCTGATGGCCTACGTATTTAACCCCGACCTGGATATGCGCACCGATACCGTGTTTACCGTCACCGCCCTGCGGGAAAGCACCAAGATACGCAAAGCGGTAAGCGATTTTCAGCGAGAGCACCCGGAGCTGACAGTGAACTATCAAACCCTGCTGGCCGCCGACGATACCGACACCCCCGTGGAGGATGCCATCCGCACCCTCAACACCGATCTTTTTGCCGGTAAGGGCGGCGACATCCTGATCCTGGACGAGATGCCCCTGGCTCACTACATCGACAGGGGCGTGCTGCTCCCCTTGGACGATTTGCTGGCCGGTATGGACTTTTTGCCCGGCATATTGGAGGGCAGCCGCGCTTCGGACGGTAAGCTCTACGCCCTGCCCGCCCAGTTCCAGTTTGGTACCCTATGGGGCAACCGCGACATACTCTCCGGCGTGGATACATTGGGTGGGCTGGTGAATCTACCGCTGGACGATTCTCAAGAGCTGATGTACCCCCGCACCCCCGAGGACCTGCTCAAGCTGTTCTACCCCGCCAGCCGCGCCGCGCTGTTGGATGATACGGGCAAGCCCCGCTTCGATACGCCGGAATTCGAGGCCTTCTTAGAAGAGTTGTACTTAATCTATTCGGTCCAGAGCTTCTCCCCCGGTGAGGTGGCCGCGGGGCCCGGCGGCCGGCGGATGGGCAATATGGGAGAGATGCAGGGTATGCTCAACGGTTCGTTGGCAGCGATGCACGCCACCCTAAGCAGCACCATGACCAGCGCCATGCCCTATACGGTGGCCGGTACGACGGAGAGCCTGTGCATCCCGGTGCCGGGACTGAGCGGCGCAGGCCGGGCCTATACCCCGGTGTTGCTGCCCGGCATCAATGCCCGCACCGAGCGCCGAGCCCTTTGCGAGGAATTTATCCGCCTGCTCTACTCGCCGGAAATACAGGAGCTGGAGTCCATGGAGGGCCTGCCCACGGTGGCAGCCTCGCTGGATAAGCTGATAGACGACGCCAAGGAGGTAGCCCGGGGCGGCCAGATGCGCATGGCCATGAGCTTCGGCGGCAACTCGCTTACGATGGAGCAGCTGGACGACGCCGCCTGGGACGCGCTGCGCGCCCTGTGCGACACCCTGAATCAGGCCAGCATCGACGATCCCACGCTGATGGGTTTTATCGTTGAAGAGACCGCGAATTTCTTTGAGGGGTACGTTTCCGCCCAGGATGCGGCGCGGGCGGTGCAGCAGCGGGCGGCGGCGTATTTGAACGAGTGATAATGTTTTCTACGTGACGGCGGGCGCACAATGTGCGCCCCTACAGGAACTGCTGCATCGTCTTTTGTAGGGGCGATCATTGATCGCCCGCCGCTCCCCCGCGTCCATATGATATAATCAATCCAAACCATCCCCTCTGGAGGCCGTATGCGCATACTGCTGATCGAAGACGACAAAGCCCTTTCCATGGCCATCGAATACCGGCTGCGCAAAGAAAAGCTGGAGGTTGTGCGCCGCGCCGACGGGCCTTCCGGCCTAGAGGCGGTGGAAGAAGCGCCCTTTGACCTGGTGCTGCTGGACCGCATGTTGCCCGGCATGGAGGGCATCGAAATCTTGCGCCGCATGCGCGGCCGGGGCGACACCACCCCGGTGCTCATCCTCACCGCCATGGATGGCATCGGCGACCGGGTGACCGGCCTGGACGCCGGAGGCGACGATTATCTGGTCAAACCCTTTGCCATGGACGAGCTGATGGCCCGCATCCGGGCGCTGGCGCGGCGTCCCCCTCAGTGGACGCCCAATGCGGTGGTGACGGCGGGTGACCTGACCCTGGATTCCGAGCGTATGGTGCTGCGGCGCGCAGGCGTAGAACGGGAGCTTTCCCGGCGGGAAGGGCAGCTGCTGGCCTTTTTGATGCGGCATCCCGGCCAGGTGCTGCCCCGCTCGGTGCTGATGGACCGCGTGTGGGCCGATGCCATCGTGGAAGAAGGTAATCTGGATCTATACATTCACTTTTTGCGCAAAAAGCTGGCCGAGGCGGGCTCGGCCACGGGCATCCGCACCGTGCGGGGCATCGGTTATCAACTGACGGTTTGAGGGGGGGAGAAAAGATGCTTCGCCGCCTTCGCAGACAGATGGTGCTGCTCAACGCCGTGATCTCCGGCGCGATCTTGCTGGCCATGGCGCTGGTGGCGCAAAACGTCACCGAGAACATTCTCACCAAACAGTACGAGCAGGACTTGCACCGCAACATCGACGCGTTGCTTGTCACCATGCAGGAGCCCGGTCCGGCCACAGGCATTCAGTTTGGTGTAAACTACAGCATCTATTACCGCAACGAGGCCCTGCAACGGTTGGCAAGCGCCGCCGGAGAAAACGGAGAGGTATTGCGGCGCGTAGCCCTTCAAGCGCAAACCGCCCTCACCGAAAAAATCAATCAGGCCGACATGGCGGAGCTGGCTCACGACCAGGAACTGCAGGTGCAGCGCTTCGTGTCGGCATCGGCCTTCCGCATCGACATGGCGGGCGGCCCTCCCGTGGGTATTCTGCAGGAGCGGGTGCTGTTTATTCTGCCCAATCTGCTGCTGAGCGACGGCAACGAACACTACCGCGCCTCCACCATTCTCACCTTAGGCAAACCCATCCAGCAGATCACCGTGCTGCAAAATCGCGCCGACGAGCTGGCTTCGATCCGGGGGCTGCGCTGGCTGTTTTTTGGCTGTGTGCTTGGCGGCCTGGCCCTCATCGGCTGCGCAAGCCTATTTCTGAGCGCCCGTTCCATCCGCCCGGTGGAGCGCTCCCTGCGGCAGCAGCGGGACTTTGTGGCCGCCGCCTCCCACGAACTGCGCACCCCGGTGGCGGCGGTACGCGCCAACGCCGAGGTGTTGGCCGACGCCGACCTGGGCGAGTTCACGCCCTATCTGGATGCCATCGCCCAGGAAAGCGAGCGGATGAGCCGCTTGGTGAGCGACCTGATCGACCTGGCACGGGCCGACGCCGGGGAACTGCAAGTGCGGGAGGAGGCGGTGGACTGCGCCGAGGTGGCGGGCCGCACCCTGGCGCTGCTGACCCCCCTGGCCGCCCGGCAAGGCATCGAGCTTGCCTCGGCATTAGAGCCCGCTCCCTGCAAAGCCGATCCCGACCGACTGTGCCAGGTGCTGGTGGCGCTGCTGGACAATGCTATCCGCTATTCGCCAAAGGCCGGGCAAGTACGCATCGTCACCGAAAAAGATGGCCCCCACGCCTGGGTGCGGGTGAGCGACGACGGCCCCGGCATCCCCGACAACCGCAAGGAGCAGGTATTCGAGCGTTTCTTCCGCATGGACGTAGCCCGCGCCACCGACGGCGGCTGCGGTCTGGGCCTGAGCATCGCCCGCCAGCTTGTGGAGCGGATGGGCGGCACGCTCACGCTGGCGGATAGGCCCGGCGGCGGGTGCGTGTTTACGGTGAAGTTGCGGTAGACGGCTAATGGCTTAGTTTATACAACGTATATTGATTAAGGGAAACGCCCTCCCTTTGGGCTTCGACCGCAAGGCGAGCATGCAGTGATTTTGGGAGCCGAACAACAAATTTCCCGCTAAATCTATCCGCATCAAGCGGGGTAGGCACAGGAAAGCCCGCTTCTAGTTTTGTTTCAATCCAGCCCTCCATTGCCTCATGAATGTTTTCATATGCTTCTTCAAGCGTTTCCCCATCGCTCATGCAACCATCCAACTCTAATACAGTAGCGAAGTAGTAAGCGCCACTATCGTCCGTGACATGGCGGGTCACGATAGTATACGGCAACTTCATATAATCCTTCACTTCCATCAGTGTTGCACCTCCTGTTCTCCGATTCGTTCCAGTATCTCGATGATGTACGATATTTTGAGCGGATCTTTCAAGGTGATCAAGTTCCCCTCGGCGTTGATGTAGTGACGATGTGATCCCTTTTGCCGTTTGAAGCAATACCCATAAGCTGCGAGAACTTTTTCAGCCTCGGGGAGCCTCACCCCGCGTGGCTGATGCCTCATCTTTTCAATTATCTTTTCCACGCTGGGCATCGAATATCACCTCTGCAACATAGTATCGTATTTAGTACTATTCCGTCAATAGCGTAACATTCCACTCATCTAGAAAACCTAGAGCAACCCAAGCCCTTTTTCATCTTATTCTCATGATACGCTTATCCGGTTTTCAAGCAAGGTGCGCACAAACGTGATACTCTATGTCTGCGGAGCGAGAAACGCCCGAAAGAAATCAAAAATACACAAGGAGGATATCATCATGAAGAAGCACGAAATCGAACAGATCGATTACCTGAGGGAAAAAGCTGGGCTGACCTACGAGGAGGCCCTGGGCTTGCTGGAGAAAAACGACGGGGACTTGGCTCAGTGCGTGGTGGAACTGGAGCGCCAGGGCCGCATCCGCCCGGAGGGCAATTCGGAGCGGGGAGCGGGGCGCAAGGCGCGAGGCGCGGCGTTTGTGCTGGATTGGGAAGGCATCAAGCGCGTGCTGTTCTCCCGTGTGTCGGTGCGCAAGGGCGACCTGATCGTAGCCAACCTCACCATGCTGGCCTGGCTGTTTGTGTTCTTTGCCGCGCCCTGGGTGTTCATCACCGGCGTGATCGTCACCTTCCTTACCGGCTGCAAGATCAAGTGGAACAAAGGCGCGGCCGATCCCAACCTGGACTTCCACGGCTTTGTGGGCCAGGCCTACGGTAACATCCGCCGCACGGCGGACAGCGTAACCGCCGCCGTGAAGAGCGAGGATGCGCCTATCGCAACCCAGGAAAAGGAGTAAGGCAAATTGACAAGCGCGGCTTTGCTGTGCTACAATAACAGGGCAGAGGCTTTCAAACCTTAAAGCCTAAGCGTCACCGCTTGTGATCTTCTTCAAAGTCTTCACAAGCGGATTTTTTTGCTTTGGCTTCGATATCGCGCAGCGTATTCACGAGGATTACGGCAGTGATTGCATTATAGCATATTTTGTCGAAATGATGAACCGCCAAGGGCTTGACAAATCCCTTGGCATATGGCAGAATGCAAAGCAATAGAATACGGTAGGTAGAGGCGCGGGATTCATGAGTAGCGCGGTGGAGCCCCTCAAAGGGCGGTGAGATTGCGTGAAAGGGGAGCCCGCCGAAACCTTGGGCTGTTTGAGCGGTTTGAGGTTGGGCGGCGGCAAAATATGCCGACGACTGCCACAATGCGAATTGTGGAGCGCTATCCGGCGTGCTTGCGCGTTTTGTGCGTATAGACAACGACGACCGAGGCGTTCCGCCCCGGTCGTTTTTTGCGCCTTCACCCTCCGTATCACATCAGAAGGAGGTAACCCCATGAAAAGAATCATCGCCCTGGCTCTCATCCTCGCGCTGGCAAGCGTCTCGGTCGCCATAGCGGCGGAGCCCTTCCGCGTCGGCATGGAATGCGATTACGCGCCCTTCAACTGGACCCAGGCTGAACCCGGCGACAGCACCGTACCCATCGAAAACGGCGGCTATGCCGACGGTTACGACGTGCAGATCGCCGCGTTGATCGCCGAGGCCCTGGGCCGCGAACTGGTGATCGTGCGTATCGATTGGGACGGCCTGCCCCTGGCCGTGATGTCCGGCACCATCGACGCCATCATCGCGGGCATGAGCGCTACCCCCGAACGCGCCGAAACCATCGACTTTACCGAACTCTATTATGAGAGCGACCTGGTGGTAGTGGTGCGCAAGGATTCCGATTATGCCAATGCCGAAACCTTGGCCGGCCTGGCGGGCGCTAAAATCACCGCCCAGCTCAATACTTCCCACTACGAGGTAGTCGACCAGATTCCCGGCGTCGACAAACAAACTGCTCTGGAATCCTTCCCCGCGATGATCGTGGCGCTTAACGCCGGTTCCATCGATGGGTATGTGTCCGAGCGCCCCGGCGCGGTGTCCGCCGCCGTCGCCAATCCGGGTTTGACCTTTGTTTCCTTCATTGAGGGCCAGGGATTTGACGTGCCGCCCGAGGCCATCGCGGTGGGTCTTATACAGGGCAGCGACCTGTGTGAGGCCATCAACGACGCGCTGGCCGCCATCGGGCCTGAGGAGCGCGAGCAGATGATGAACGATGCCGTCATGCGCCAACCCCTGAGCGAGTAGACGTATGCCTACAACCTTTTTCGGCTGGGTAGGCCTCCTGTTGGAGAAGTA
>Ga0123353_10018508_pt1 | contig 10304 bp, 6 predicted proteins | sample TergutLab28metaG_3_FD_92763 | JGI IMG/M metagenome (GOLD analysis project Ga0123353, IMG submission 92763) | Labiotermes labralis P3 segment gut microbial communities from Petit-Saut dam, French Guiana - Lab288 P3 | ecosystem: Host-associated > Arthropoda: Insects > Digestive system > Gut ...
AGCTGGCTAAAAATAGCGACCCGCCAGCTGATAGACGCGGTTCACACGAGGGCGTGTACGGGAATTAAAAAACGGTCATAACTCCGTAACCGTCCAAAATCGGACACATGTTTATATGAACTTCTTTGATCACAAAGACCTAGGAAATCACCTCCTGCAGTTATGCCCTAAAGTCGTGAAACACCCTGTATATTCCAACTGCTTCAACATCAGAAACGCTCGATTTTTCCCACAGAGCGTAGTCATGTTTTACGGTACTTACGATAATCGGTGATTGTTCCCCTGCACACCATTAACCGGTTGTGTCTGTAATAAAGGCACAGTGTGGTTTCTGATATTCTGGGATGAACTAGTGGAGCCACTCGCCCACCATCACAACCTCAGACCTCAGAAGACCAGAAACCTCAGTAAGACCGCTGTCAGAATTTCCAACTCCCTCATCAGACGCAGTGTGTTTGTTGTAAAGTATGGACTAAGTCTTTTGTATGGTTTGTAGTTTATCTTCGGGATCCAAAGTTTTGAGTAATGGGGGAGGGAAGGGACGAAACTCGAATATATTGACAAATAGAGTAATTTCAGTTAAATTTTCTTCGTCTTTTATGACACTTCGGTTATTTTTAGGGTCGTGGCCTCCCCGATCACCTTCCTCCAACCTTCTGTATTAATTGCTGCCGCCTTCTAGCTCCGTATCTGGAACAGATCTACGCGACATCCTTCCAGACAGCATCCTCCCATCTACCTCTAGGATTTCCCATGAGTCTTCTTCCTCCGAAGGACTGCCCACTAGAGTTAAATTTTAGCGGCGTGAAAATACTGATGCATGTCGGAAGTGTCATCGGAAGGACCGTGTAGCCGCATCGAAAGACGACGTTCGTGCTCGAATTTTGCGAAGTGTTGGGTAAGATCGCTGTAACTCGCATGTAGATTGGCAGTAACAGAGCCAGATAGAAAGTTCCGCATGCAGACACAAGCGATCGGTCACCACTTGTCGCTGTTTCACACTTGCTGGCAGCAGGAAACGTGAAACTGCACGGCGGATTCCGACAGGCACAGCGCGACATTACCGCAGATATCCGTCCGGTTCCTGGTTCTAACGGCTTGAGAAATTCAGTGATGCATACAGCGTTACGGTCAGGAAAAGTGAACTGAGGTGACGACAGGCGTAGATGTGGGGATATTATTAAAATTGGGAGTGAGAGTGTGGACTGAATTCGTATGGCTCAGTATAGGATGCAGCGGCTGACTTCTCAATTACGCTAATGAGAAAGCTGACCCCATAAAAGGCGCGGGCTCCCTACAGTAGCTGAACCACAGTCAATTTTCCTATACACACTCTTCACCGTGGGGCCGGTCAATTCGTCACTTATATTAGGTTTGTGTTTTTCGCGTCCTTAAACGTGTTTATGCTTTCCTGGTTTCTTACACCAGTACAGACATTATTTCTTTCAGTTTCCGTGCCACATTCTCAACCCATCCCCTGAATATTACTCTAGTTGCAACAATAGCAGTATAATGCGTATCACGACATCGTCAGGTGCACTCTGCTTACGTATTATAGAGGTATTTATTTCGAATCCTTGTCGATCACCGGCTGTCCTGACTGAGGTCTTTTTTTTTCTTCCTCATTCCATTCCGTCGGATGTCGGCGGCACAGCATCTGTACGTGCTACGCGATCACATGCTTAGAAATGTAACATGTTCTGTGTTTGGAACCATCGTCCTACCTTGGCTGTAAATATAGAGTGTGGAGCTGAATAAGCGTCGTTAAACCAATTTAAAATTAATATATAATTTTTCTTCAGCCAGAATATTTATCTCGTCACTGACATTAAAGTGCTAATGGTCCGCAGTCAGGACGTTCAGCTGTGATCAAAATGTCAGCGAGAGTCCTGTTCCTATTTCGGTCAGGTTCTACTGACACAGTCATTGACTCGTCCATTTGCCCACTCTCGTTCGCCACGTACCTGCTCCGTATCTGGCGGATACGCTTCGAAGCAGTCGGTTTATCCACTCTGTGCTATTACTTCCTCCACTTTTCCGCTTAAGAAACCGGGGGAAATTGTTTCCCTTCTTTGAGTTTAAGGGATACAAGCAGAATTGTATTTCGGCTTCCACACTTGTGCCATTACCTAACACCTGTCATTGCGCAAATTCGCAATAAATGTGGAGGTAATGGTATATCTCTGCCTAATTAGGTTTCCCGCTGTGAAGGAGTATACGGTGGAGGTATAGTTCCATAGATTCTTAACCACTGACGAGAGGGCTGGCCGTATACATTGGAAAGACGCTGTGTGGGTCACAGGGCAGTATGCACGCTTTTTAGAATAGATACATCTGTAACTTCACCATGAATCGATCTCTGACGCTCCTGATGCCCGTTCTTGACTTAGTTAGTACAGGCCATTAAATAGTTTATACGATGTAGGAAGGACAGTGGTGAGAGGAAGACGAGGAAGAAGGCGTAAGCAACTAGTGGATGACCTTGCGGGAGCATGAAGATACCGGGAATTGAAAGAGGAAGCACTAGACCGCTCTCTGTGGAGAACTGGCTTTGGAAGGGGCTATGGTCCTGTCGTAGGTCAGGCTGTGGGATGAATGAATGAACGAACGAATGAGTGAGTGAATGACATCTTTGCACTTTACAAGTTCTTTTGAGGGCAGGCCCTGTAATTTTGTTGCGTGGTGGATGCAAAATGTCAGGAATATTGTGGCGCAGCTGGATGCATCACCTCTCCTTCCATATGCCCTCAGATCAAGTCCACGAATCTTGTTTAATTTATTTCTCACCGCAGGTACTTCGCAGTCTAAAGACTATGTGTCAAATGTCGGACATATCAAACTTAACAAAGATGCTCACCCAACGTTTCGGTCACATACGTTACGCTCGTGATGTCCCGGGTTCGGAACACTGGTCGCAGACAATCTATTCTGAGTTTATTCGTGGTTTTCCTCAGTCCTGGCAAGAATGTATCAGATTAGCACCTCAAATTGATTGTGTTGTTCTGTATTAGTTGAGTTGTTCTATGCATTGTTTGTGTGTAAATGTGTACTGTACTGCTGCCACCGGGTGTCAACCCAATTGCAGTTAACAAATATATCTATCTATCTAAATATCTAATTAGGTCATGACTGATTCCTTTCGCAGCTTTCTTAATACGATATTCACCCTTAATCCTACCGTGCGACTTTGGCCGACTGATGTGCGTAATAAATCCACAAATAAACGGTAAATTTGACGTTCCTGTTCCAACTGGTAAGCAGGGAAGGATGCGTTATAGGGATAGAAGCCAGGGTCTGTTTTACGGACCCTGTATCATTTGGGGAAGTTACGGAGCTTGAAATATGGAATGCCAGGTAAGGTAAGGTTCACCCTATAACCTGCCATAAAGGCAGAGATGGGGAGTAAAGATACAGCTGTACTCTTTCTTTAACCTCGGCGCTTGATCTGGGTGGGTGGCTAACGCCACGCCTTGGCCCCTTTACCCCCGGGAAAGAAACCCTGTCCCCATTGTACAGGCAGCTGGGTGGGCTCCAGTGCCGGTCTGAACGGGTGCAGAAAATGTCACCCACACCGGGACTCGACCCCTGGACCGCCCAAAGCGTGGCGAGTTTGAAATGATAGTATTAGTGTGGATAGTGATTTCAGGTAAGGTCGGTCTACTTCAGCATCCTCATTGTCTTCATGGACGGTCGGGATTCGAGTCCAGTGTTGATGGCCGCCAGAGTAAAGTTCTGTCTGCAGTACCGCGCATTTCTGTGTCCTAAACAGCATCCTCCCTCGTCCCGACGGTTTATTTGCAGTTCACGCGCGATGACAACTTTCACGTGTCCTGTCGCTTTCTTCACGTGTCTGTGGAATGTCATGATGTCCCTGCGGCGCTCCTCAAACTGACAGCCGATCAATTTCCGACCGTACAAATGACGAGAAAAAATGCGAAGTGTGCTGCATGCAGGAACGTTGCAAGAGTTACTGAATTCGTGAATGGCGTATGTCATGTTCTGTACAGGTGTGCTGATCGTTTGAATGGCCGAATTTATTGCTTGTAACACTGGTGTAACATCCTGCCCACACAGTGTATTTATGTGTTTTGTGCGGATCTGTGAACAAACAGCGATTATATCCCTATACAGCATTAACTGACTGGTTTTTATAACTGAGACGCAGAGTGTTTACTGTGCGGTATGGACTGGATCTTTATATACCGCCAGTTTAATATTCAGCAATTCTACGTTCTGCCAACACACTGTATTTATGTGTTTTGTGTTGATCTCAGAACAAACAGCTATCACCTCCCTAAACAGCATTAACTGACTGGTTTTTATAACCGAGGCGGAGTGTGTTTGCTGCGCGGTACGGACTGAGTCTTTACATACCGCCAGTTTAACATTCAGCAATTTTACGTTCTGCCCACACACTGTATTTATGTGGCTTGTGTGGATCTCAGAACAAACAGCTATCACTTCCCTAAACAGCATTAACTGACTGGTTTTTATAACCGGGACGGAGTGTGTTTACTGCGCAGTGCGAACTGGGTGTTATATATATAATTCAGGTTTATATTAGTCTTTAAAGCGTTACATAACCAACGAAATGGTACAACCAGGCAGGTGAGTTAATGTGGTGCTTGACCAGTTAATGTGGTGCGTGACCAGTTAATGTGGTGCGTGACCAGTTAATGTGGTGCGTGACCAGTTAATGTGGTGCGTGACAGTTAATGTGGTACGTGACCAATTAATGTGGTGCGCGACAGTTAATGTGATGCCTGACAGTTAATGTGGTGCATGACCAGTTAATGTGGTGCATGAACAGTTAATATTAATCCAGGTGAAGAAAATTTCCCTGTATTTTCAGAGTCTTGATCTTTCATTATCGTGATGACAAAAGCCTACCATTCCACTCTGACCTGTTTCAGTTAAGTGTTGCTTAGTACATATTAAGCAAAACTTATTTTCCTATAATTTCTTTTAATATTATGCTATCTACTCCATAGTCTACCAGACAGGTTCTTGACAATGAGGTTTCGGAACCAACATTTTGTACCATTTCCCTGTTCCACTCCGAATGTACCTCAGTCCAGACAAGCGCAGGCTGTGTGTTGTATTAACAGTAGAATAGACTCAATGTGAAGACATTGAAGGCAGCACAACACATACTGCCCTGAAATTAATGTGAAATGCCAACTTGATGCAACAAGGTAATTTGTTTTAATGTTTTCTTAGCTCGACACGTTTCGGGCACATACGCCCATCATAAGGAGAATTAGATGTTGAGTTGCAGCATGTGGTTTTCTGCACCGATTTTTCGGATGGGTGGTGGTCTTGAGAGCCGCTACGTAGGTAGTGTGTACGGTGCGGATGCTGTCGTGCACGTAACGGCTCTCAAGACCACCACCCATCCGAAAAATCAGTGCAGAAAACCACATGCTGCAACTCAACATCTAATTCTCCTTATGATGGGCGTATGTGCCCGAAACGTGTCGAGCTAAGAATACATTTAAAAAAATTACCTAGTTACATCAAGTTGGTATTTCACATTATTTCACGAGGAAGATACACGGTCAAACAACCCTGAAGTTGCCCTGAAATTGTTCGCTGTGGGAATGTTATTCTTTTGCAGTGTGTGATATTGACAAGTGTTCATTTATTTATTTCAGGTTGTTGCGAGTAACTGAGATTATATAGGCTTAAACAAATGAAGGAATGATTACTGAACATAAAGTGTAAAGGTGCGACACGGAGCAGTCGTGGCCTCTACTGAGCGATCATTGCAGTATTTGAGTGGAGGAACTGAGACAGACAGTGTAAACAGTCGAAGTAGGCGCTCATCGAAGGATTGAACTTTATACCTCATGAACATGAAACAGGTCTGATTCGCCACTCGATGTCAGTGGGATAGTACGAATTCAGTTCATTGCGGACAGTTTTAGCCACCAAATGCCCTACAAAACAGACTTATTTAAGGGTTCTTAATCACTGCACAGTTTACTTAACATCATATGGGACTGATTGTATGATTGTTATATATTTTGAATTTTCGCGGTCTGTTTGAAGTTAACACAACAGCCATTTCATGGAGTTGCGTAGAAAAATACGAAATATTTCTGGATAGCTTATCTGCGGACGGAGATTCAAGCCTGGGGTTCTCCCCGCATACGACGCAGTAACGCAAGCCACTACCCCAAAATTCGTTCCTGTCCTTGGCACTTGTACTCACACTTCTGGGCCCAAAAAGTCCTATTCTTCAAGGCTGAAAGGAGGCTCGTGACGTCGTCGCTGCACCCTGACGTCACAGCTTGCTGCCAGCCGTCGGTCAGCCTGTTGATGTTAAAGACATCAAGAAGTTCGTCGATCCGCGGTCCGTAGTTCGAGTCCCGTTCCTCACGGGCCGAGCTGACGCCGCGGCCGGCACACAGCAGCAGGAGCAACACCGCGAGTGTGATCATGACTGAGCAGCGACTGAACTGACCGCACTGTGAGTTTCACTGCCACAGCCACACACAGCCTTTCATCGAGCTTCGCCGTCGGCGTTCGAACTTCTTTCACTGACAACCTTCCCGAAGTGAATGAAGGTCACACTGGCAGGGCAACTTTCTGTTACTCCACTATACCGCCAAACTGGTAACACACATCTTCCTTTTACACCATTGTACTGCCCAATTGTTGTAATACACGTCCATGATAGTAACCCTTACTGCGCTGTTAAATTACAGCTCCCTGTTAATACCACCGCACCGCCATTTTCTTGGACTACATCTCCCTGTTAACAACTACACTATCGCCGTATTGTTGAACTACAGCTCCCTGTTAATACTAACTTACATCCAGGCTCCTATACAATGGGTACCGGGTCTTTTCCGGGGGTAAAGCAGCTGAGTCGAGGTGTGCACCGCGCACTACATCTAGCGCCGAGGATATAGAAAGGTTACAACCCTGCTCCACCTATGGACCTTCGTGGCCTGTTCTAGGATGAACTATGCGTTTACCTTTACCGCACAATTGATGAAATATAGCCTCCTCTGAATACTACACTAATGCCGTATTGTTGAAATACAGCTCCCTGTAAATTCCACAGTACTGTACCACCATGCTGTTAAAGCACAGCTGTCATACCACTGTACCGCTTTTTAAAGAAAAATGGCCACACCTTTAATTTTGTGCTGTTTCGCTGGTTGCAGGTGAAAAATATTAATAAGTGATATATGTATCCGCCTAAATATTTGTGTAATTTTATAACCTTCGTACAAATTACAAATTTGGCCGCGGGTTGCATAATAAAACCTGTATGGTCGCATGCGGCCCACAGGCCCTGATTTGGATACCCATGTTTTAAAGCTGCCACAGCGTTTCTTGTTTCCATTCAACCCACTATTTGTAGCACGTGAATATTTCTGTTCACACAAATCACGTGTAAACAGGAAGACTAAATTTCGTTTTCTGAAGGCTTTTGTCAGCAGCTGATGCACTGTAAAGTTGTTATACTCCCGAAACATCGTGTATTTGGAGAAAAGACCATGTTCAAAGTAATAATCTTACACTAACTATATTATGTAGTGTTTAATGTTTCGGCACCATATCTGTCATTGCATTTGTACGGTAACGTTTTTTACTGCCCATCTGCTTGTAGTCACTGTGTTCTGCACATACCTTCGCTTTGTTTGGTACATGACAATGTATAAATGCACATTATGTTTGAGGTAATATAAAAATACTAACAATGTATGCTACAAAAATATATTTATTAATTAAGGTTCACTTATTATAGAATATATTTTCTGTAGTTTGCACTGTTGGTATTTTTATGTTATTGTAGACACGTGCCAAGTCAAAATGTGTTATAAAATTGTTGGTGGAATACAAGACAATCATGCCTACTGGGATAGAAAATGGAAGATCTTATGTGTATTGGACCGTGCATCATTGTGATAGTTGAGGAATAAGAGACCAACTTGATGTCACTTGTTATTAAGTTTTATTTCACGTCTTCTATGCTCAACATGTTTCGGACATTAATACATCCATCATCGGGAGCTTGCGACTTTTCTATTGAATCACCACATTGGTTGTGTGTTCTTCTGCCTGCAACACGGATACCACCCCAACCCAACCACACCGAAACATCAACACACATCGAAACAAGAACACACAACCAATGTGATGATTCAATAGAAAAGTCGCAGGCTCCTGATGATGGATGTATTAATGTCCGAAACATGTTGAGCATAGAAGAAGTGAAATAAAACATAATAACAAGTGACATCAAGTTGGTCTCTTATTCCTCAACTATGGAAGATATTATATACCAATTCTGCAATCTGGTATAATAAAATTCGCAAACACGAAAAACGTAAGCCTAAATATGTAAGTTAAATGTAACAATTCTAGTAAAAATTTAATTAATAAATTTATTCTTTTCTAGTTTACTTTGTTGGTATGTTGGTAATGTTACAAATACGTCCAAGGTCACAGTGTCACAAGATTATATTTTTGATGATTGTATTGTTGATACTATTTTCATGGCAGTACATTAGTGCTAAGGTACAGTGCAGTGCATGGTTTTTGTCGGTAGCGGAGCTGCCGTACAGGCTTACTGATTGTGGTGCAGTGGCTAAGGGTGGGTGTTTAGTTGCTGGGTACTTCAGCGTGAAAGCTTCAACTGTACTTAAGGAGGGACAGAGAAGGGCTAGACCAAACATGAAACGTCGCTGCATTAGTGACTTCCCCCTGTCCACCGTTTGGAAATTCCACCAGTCACAAACCGTGCGCTGTACCATAATTGGGAGAAACATGCATTAAAACTCCATATCCAGCAGCAACAGAATTAAACACGCTAAAATAAATAACCATACTTATCTGTCAATGTTACGTCACATAGTGCCTGCCTATTCAATTGTTTCATAAGTGTGCCCTGTTGCGTCAGTACTTCATAAGCTGAGCCTTGAATACTCGAGCACAGAAGTACCTGTCTCGATGAGAGTAGCGTAGACTACATTGTGTTCTGGCAACTCCGACCTCTTCCTCAGTTTCTTAATTAGCTGCACCGCAATGAAGCCTCGTCCAACAAATGTACAAGCAACCAGTACGCCATTCACAATTATCAACGTCGAAACTACTGCAGGGCTTGTGTCTGTGTTTATGTTAGTAATGGCATCTGATGACACGTTTGTCTTAACGCTGGCAGTAGGTTCCACAGATATAATAGTCGTCATTAATGAAGAACTTCCGTTCCTCTCACTGATAAGTGAACTGTTCGTTGTCGGGTTGTCACTGTCAGCAAATTCCCCAGCATCTTCTGGCTCTGTACTTGAACTGCGATTCATATACGATGTCTTCAGATTTTGGCTGTCCGTGTCAGAAAGATTTACAAATATATGTCTACTGGGGCACAAGTCTTCTATCACGTCCAAAGTACGTCCCGTCCTGTCTTCTGGAGACGCACAGTTCACCATCAGTTTGTGTCTCAATTCCCGCCACGCTTCACCTAAAGCAGAACACTCACACTTCCACGGATTTCCTGACAGGTCCGTAACAGCTGCTGCCAGTTTCAACCACCCAACTGATGTGGCATCCAGCGAGTCCAGACGGTTTGAACTTACATTCAGTGACACTAGTTCATACGTTGGGTCAGAAGTTCCAGAATTTTTACTCGACGGGAAATATAATTCGAAATTGAAAGAGCGTATCTTGTTTTGAGCCAGGTTGCGGTGCTTCAGCTTGGTAAATTGGTGATTATGTCGGTTTGTACTGATTGAGAAAGCCTCAAATACTCTTATATCCAGTTCCTCAATGTTGTTATTCGAGAGATCCGAGTTTTCCAGGTTTTCCAGTCCGTAAGATGTTGATCTACTTATTTCTGATATTTTGTTTGCAGATAGGGACAGATTACGTAAGTTCGTGCAGTCACTGAAAATACCTGGTTCGAGACATTGCAACATGTTCTCCGACAGGAAGAGCGTTTCTACCTGTCCTTGCTTCCTGAATACAGAGCTGTCAAGATATCTTATCCTGTTTCCCGACAAATCCAAATAAGTAGGATTAATTATTAACAGGAAGCCACATTCAATGATATTAAGTATATTGTTGTTTCTCAATGACAAGAACTTAATGAATAATAGTACACTGCCAGATGACTGGAAGAGAGCCACGGCGATTCCTATTCACAAGGGGGCGATCGGTCATTAGTTACGAATTATAGACCGGTTAGTTTAACCTCGGTAGTTTGCAAGCAAATGGAACACGTTATAGCTTCATATCTAAGGCAAGTGTGGGATAAGAATGATTGGCTCTACGAGGGTCAACATGGATTC